>Ga0265780_10006107_pt1 | contig 15061 bp, 11 predicted proteins | sample P1T30metagenome_FD_192432 | JGI IMG/M metagenome (GOLD analysis project Ga0265780, IMG submission 192432) | Plant litter microbial communities from East Loma Ridge, Irvine, California - P1 T30 | ecosystem: Environmental > Terrestrial > Plant litter > Unclassified | place: USA: California... | reverse complement strand
CGTTACCACGCTGTTTCTTGCTGTCGATCGAGTGCTTTTAGGGCGAGATCAACGCCGACGCACACCCACACCCACATCTGTTCCAATCTCGTGAGGTCCTTCAAATTGCTTATCTTCGCGTTAGGCGCCTTTTCGAAACCTAGCCATGTAGCTCAGCTCTCTGATTTCCTCTCCTGACTAAATGGACGTCCGAACAGCCAAGTCGCCGTTGCAAGGCCCCAAATGACAGGCTGGAGGTGTCCACCGACGCCAAAGAAGTACACAAGTAGTGAAACGATCGACGCCAGAGGCAAAGCGCCAATGCTTGAGGCGTCAGTCGTGGTCTGGTAGGCGAGCTTCCATCCCTGAGAAGCGTCGGTTGGTGATTTGGGGACGTGGTGTATGATGCGCCAATAAGGAGGGGCCCAGAAGAGGGCGGTCGTGAGAACGCCTGGAATCTGGTTCCCGTCTATGATTGGGCATATGTTTGCCATGCAGGTTTCCACCTCAGCGTCGATTAAAGACATGGTCCGTTGACTTGGGTTGGTGAATTGGACGAAATCTGATGTGTCTTCGGGTTGCCTGGATGATTGATCAGAGATACAAAGCGCTTTAATTGTATTGGGACATCGCTTACGCTGCTCAAGCAAAGTGTTACTTACTCGGAGATTGTTGGTGAGTTGCAAGCCCAGAAACGTATGTGTGCAGTGTTTCTTAGGTACCTTGATTGATTTCGAATGGAGATGAAGTGTGTTGAAAATGGGAAATGGGTATATTTATATGGAAGATGGAGCACAGCCTCAAAGCATACAGGAGGACACAGTTGCAAGCATAGTGTACCAGAGTTATCAAAGGCTCTAGGGATTGCTCAGCCTCCGAGCCTACCACACAATGTTGAGAAATCTCAGCATGGAACTGCTAAAAATGAGACACTTTACTACCTCGTTGTTTTCGATAAGACTGCCTGGCGAAGTATGCACAGCATAGTAATGCGCAATTGCAATACAGATGCCTAAATTCGTGGTTCACATTTTGTCCCAGGGACCACCGCACTCTAAGCGCTATCGGCGTAGATATGCTCAATACTTCCACCTCGAGAATGTACTTTGAACTCCAAGAACTGGAGGCTCGATGCAATCTCCTGTGTTGAGCGTTCTGACGTTACCAAAAGCGCGAGTAAGTGTTTGCTCGTTCCTTGCTCCTTCTCGTCGAGACAGTGAATCAAAATCATTGTAAGAGGTGACAAGAGACCCGGTAGCAACATCATGTCGATCTGTGAAAAGCTTGAGCTCTTTGTCTACCACCTGGTGTATAGTCTCCCGAAGGGCCTGCCTGCTCGCATCCCTGGGTTCGTTGTACCACAGCAACACAATCTTCCGCAGCCCTTGATCTGCTGCTAGTGTCGAAAGAGCTGCGACAACCTCCTTGCCAAGTCGCTCAGGATGCATGTGATCGATATCGACGCCATCGTACTGTAGACCTATCGCGCGGATGGCTTTGGCCTGATGATCCTGTAGGGTATGCTTCGGAAAGTTAGCGACATCTTTCGGAGTGCCGATGAAAACGTTGGAGGAGAAAGGCAACAGCCTGGTTTCGGTGTAGATCTGATAGCTAGCTTCGAGCAAGAAGAGGTTGCTTCCAGGATGATGCCAGATCGGGAAGGCGCCAGTCGATAGACCCTGGTTGTCGCATGTCAGACATCGTTGTGCATAGCATAGCTCGACGGTGTGCCCTCCGAGGATGTAGATGTAGATACTGTTCCGGAGCTCAGCAGGCAACCTCAGCAGTGGCGAGTCTCGTTGGTTGCGTAAAGTGTTAGATTGTCTCAGCATTGTTCAATAGATTAGCGTCGATGCAGACTCGCACTCACATTGCTTCGTGAGCGCCGCGCGATGCGGGCGCGTCCTCTTTGACGTCCGCCATTGTGTTTCGATTGATTCATTATTGAGGAGACTTGACAGTTCATGGCGGTGACCTATTCGTGTTGAAGTTGACGTGATTGACGTCCGTGGACTAAGCTTACGAAGCGAGCAGGCGGATGAATCGCCCATGGAAGGTGAATGTGAGTGCTGTGACGTCAATATCTTGCACCAAACAAATGGTTCAAAAAGGGTGAATTCTGGGTATGAACATCAAAAATCTTCAAGCGAAGGATGAGTAAATTCATTAAATTATGCAAAAAGTCTGTCCACTCGTTGAGATACAAATACACATTTACGATCTTTGGGACAGAAAGTCGGCGAGAGCTTAATCAGTCGGCAGTCACGGGCATTCAGCCTATAGGAATGACGTTTGGCATGGTAGTTGAGAAGAGCAGTCGATCAGACTCCTGATGCAACTGATGGCATGTTTCGAAGATGGCGAAGAGTTTGCGTGAATAGTAGTAGATGACCACCATCTGGCGGTCGCAGCGGGGCTGACAACAACACAGTTCGAGATCGCGTGCACCGTGGACGGAGGTGCACATACTTCTGCGGAGCTCAGCAGGGAGTTGGAGATTCTGTTTGGTCACGGATAGTGATGGTCGTTGTTAGTGTCGTCGATTAAATATCGTAGCCGGTGGAAGAGACCGAGGTCACTCACATTACGTCGCGCAGTAGGGATATGTCCCGCGTGTGATCGATTTTTGCCGCTCTTTTGTCGTGTTATAACGAAAGTACTTAATGTTGTGAGTCGCTGGGACGATGCAAGCCCAATGCGAATGGCGAAGTTTATGCCCTGCTACGGGATGGGGCTACGAGTACACTCAGTACATACGTGGCCCATAGTTTGCCTAGGACCAGAAGCTTGTGATGATGAACGCTTCAAATATGATAAAGATCATTGTTTGCCCCGAGATCATACAGCCACGCACAAAGACATACCCTCCTGTGTATTTCGTCCTTTTCACGGAAGAAGGCCAAGTTCGAACTTGACCGGTTGCCTTCCGTTGACCTTCGCCCACTCTGATCGTATCCTGTTTTCCACTTCTTCCCGCTGATCCTGTTGAATCGCCCGCCTTAAAAGCAAGCAAATGACTTTGAGGTTTGATAACATTGCCAAGTGATTGAACAAGTCCGAGTCCGCAAATTCATCCATCACCTGATCACCACTATATCCGTATATTTGCACGCCGATCGCCTGGATCGCGTTCTTGCGCTCGTCGCTGAAGTGTTCGGCAATCAGTTCTTTCCAGTCCAGCGCAGTTGCAAGGAACATGTTTGAAGAGAAAGGCAATAGCCGAGCCTCACCGTGTACCTGATGGCAGGTCTCTAGCAGCGCGAGGAGACTACGTGGATAGTGTGAGACCGGGCCTTGCTTGCCACGCGGGACGCGACCATAACGACGTCGCCCACCACAGCCGCAGGACTCGTTGCAACAGAGCTCGATCTCGCGCCCACCGAGAACGTAGGTATACACCTTATTCCGAAGCTCAGCCGGGAGGCGCAGGAGCGGTGACTCTCGTTGGTTGCGGATTGTTCTGAGCAATATTAGGGCTACGGCTGAGTCTAAACACAATGTGTGTGTCTGTACTTACATGGCGTGTAGATCGCAAGCGGCACGGCCACAGGCTACGTTGATGGGCTCCATAGCGTGTCAAGCTGGCGTTTGAAGTGTTCGTGGAGGTGTGTTGAGGCGGCGTGAAGTAGAAGCGCGGAACAGGTAAGAAAAATTGAGGAAGGCGCGAGCAGCAGAGCAGAAGGGGTGACGTCAATAACGGCCGCGCAAACACTCACTCACCTTCACCTCAGCAATGACTTCTCGCTTCGATCGCTATGAGAAGCTCGTGGGAACGAATAATTGTGGAAACGAAAAACTGTAGAACTTTGAACTGTAGAAAAGAAGGAATGTGGAAACGAATAGTTGTGGAAACACATAACGTTAGCTGTCGACACGATTTATATAATTACGACCCACTACTCTACAAAACACCAATTCCAAAGCAGCAAAACAACTCAGCTCTTGGGTATCCCACGATCAAAGCCCCCAAACGCCATCCCAATATGCACATGCGATATATCCAAATATTCAGATCTAGATACAACAAACAACTTCAGTTCCCCTCACTCTCCTCACTCCCCTCACTCGAAAAATAACTCTGATCCAGCCTCAAAATCCACTCAATCTTCTCCCTCTCGCTTCTCGCCCGAAAAATAAACGTATTCCGCCTCGCAAACACCGCGAAAATAGTGTCCTTTTGGCCCGTAGTAATGTTGCCGTTACCATTGCCATTCAGCAGGCGCGCGATTTGCGGCGAGTGGTCCACGCGCGCGGTGGATACGTTGACGGCGTTGATCTCGTCGCCGTCCGTGGAGTATATGTGCATATATGGTTTCCGAAGCTCGACGAAGCGCCGCACCCAGCGCGTGTTGGTGCTGTCGGGCGTGAGGAGGTACGAGGACTTCATGAGGTTGGGGTTTTTGGAGACGAAGCGCACGGTGGCTGTGAGGCTGGGTGTCGGGGCTGGGAGAGGCGAGGGTGAGCGCGGTGCGAATGCTGCGCCGTTGGTAGGCGGTTCGAGGTTCGTTGGATTGAGTATGATTTCTGCTGGGGCTTTCTTGGTTTGCCAGAGATTGATGACGCGGTTCAAGAGCGCGGTTTGGCGGGCGTCGAGGTCGGGATCTGAGGAGGTGGATACGAGATTGGGGACGGTGAGGGCTTTGGAGGAGAGGACTGAGCGGGCGGTTTCGATTTCGGCGATGCGGCGGCGACGCTTCTCGAGGGCGATGAAGTCTCGCACGAGGGAGACGCCGCGTGGAGTCCAGCCGGCGAGCTGCTCTTCGCCTTTGATGTAGTCGTCGCGAGTATTCATGCGCCACAGGTCAGTAGCGCGCTTGACTGACGTGGGACGGATGGCGACGTTGAAGATGCCAACGGTCGAATGGACGATCTTGACCTGATTCCAGAGAGTGGCTAGTGAGAACATTGAGGTCTGGCGGATGTACTGTCGGCTGCGAATTTGGATGCCCAGGTCGAGAGAGAAGACCATCGGTTCCGACAGCTTTGAGGATGTGACGTTGAACAACAACGTGGCCTGGACGCGATATTTGTCTTGAGTCGCTCGGTCCAAGAGTAGCGAGCCATGTGCAGTGCTATCCCAGCGGCCTACGAACTTCACATTCGACGTGCCATCGGCATGATCACGCACGACAGGTGGTGCCACCAATGTTATGGGCACTTCTTGGACCGGAGAGTCGATTCCAGGTGAGTTACCTGAGCCGTCAACAAGGCGTATGCGGCCCATACGCATGGATGTCACGTCCTCCCATTGCAGTGTGTCGCCAGACGAGTGCGTGAGGTTCACAACAACGCGGCGAGCCAGGCCTTGATGAAGCTGATACACTCCAGCGTCCATGACGCTACTCTGTGTGACATCAACAGGCTGGTATGTCCCATCGTCTGTGATCTCCTGAATCTGGATGCGCGAAAAGATGTCGTGCGTATCTTCCGTGTAAAATTCAGACTCCGGTAATCGTGCGCTGCGCTTCTTCTTGGGCGTATCAGCGGTGTCGCGCATGTCGTCCCAGCTGAGAAGCTTGTCGAGATGTATTTCAGATACTTTTGCGAAGATCGAGACCCTCAGAAATATGTCGCGAGGACTGGGGTATGGCACACTCATACTGTGCATGCTCTCGAAGCGCACTGGACCTTCGTCGAAATCGGTTATCCATGTGGTGGTAGTTGCGCCGCTTTCATCTGAAATACCAGGTAGGAAGAGAACAGCATGGACCTTGGTGCCTTCTCGTTCAGGGAAGCCTATGAATTCGTGCATGCCAACGTTAAATTTCAGAGTCGTAGAAGGCGCTTCAGCGGACGATGGCTCCAGTGACAGACGAATGATACCTATCGGGTTCGATGTATAAGGCGAGATAACATCAAGACTAAAGTCTCGTACTCTCGACTCGAAGACAGCAGCTAGCGGGACATCGACGTCGCCAACGCGTGAGAACTCTGGCATACACGGCTCGGAGAATGGCGACTCTGGGTTGAAGTGCTGGAAGTACTCAGGCCTGTTCATGTACTGGTTGATCTGGTGCATCCGCCGCACTCGTTGCCGGAGCTTTTGCAAAGACCAGAGATGAACGACTTCGTTCCTAAAGTCGATGACACGTACGCCTACACATGGCTTCGGCGCGCTCTCAAGACAGTCATCGTCTTCGCCTGGGATGCCCATATTAACGAGGTCGTACGACGATGGAACGCAGTGACCGACATCAACAATGCAGAACTGGAAGACGACTCTCTTGCCCATCTGCTGGCTCATGATCTGGGCTTCCTTCATGGTTGCTGCGTTCTGTAGGATTGTCTCGGCCATGGTGACGTACTTTCGTCGACGCCACTGCTGAAACACCTTCGTCGTCAGTTCAAGCTGATTTTCCACTTGCTCTTCACTGGCTGGTGCTTCACTGGCTTCAGTCGCCGATTCGTGTCCGAGCTCTCGCAGTTGACGCTCGTACCCTTCTTTCTGCTCCTGCATCTGTTTCTCCATCTCCAATTTCGTAGCTCTGAGCTGCTCTAGCTCAACTTGAGCTTCGGCATCTGCTTTCAGCTTTGCCTGGTAATCCTCTTTTTGTTGATCGAACTTCTCTTGCATGTCGTCTCGCATATCGTGCATCTTCTCGCTGCCTTCGTGTTGTGGAGTCGAGGGCATGGTCAACATAGTGTCAAGTGAGAAGTTGTCCAGAGTGCTGCCCCCAGACGCATATTTGTCTCTGACTGTGAAAGAAGATGTTGATTCCATGTCTTCATCATTCTGCCAGAGTCGACTTTCCGGGCGCTTCCTAATCTCACGGAGTCGATTTAGGTCTTCAAACAATGCGTCAAACTCCTCGTCACCAAGGTCTTCCACCCGTTTGTCAGAACCGACCAAGACCGTCAATGCCTCTCGTCGCGCGTATGAAAATTCAGACTCCCGACCGCGCTGAAACAGAGCTGGCGAGCTCGCTCTTGGACTGTCTGGGTCGAAGTCGGAATTGGCCATACTGATCGTGCTGAAACTTCTGTCGTGTCCAGGTCTTGGTGCGGGCGAAGGTGAGTTGAATTGACTTGGCGTTACTGAGTGTCGAAGCAGGCTGGTGCCTATATCCGCACGTTCGGCTCTTGCTTCTTGTGGATTGTTGAATCGGAAAATGTGGAAGTCGCCCAAGATGATGCGATGACCGCTCTTCAAAAGCCTTGGCTTATTGATGCGTACGCCGTTCACCATGACACTTGCAGTCTCCTTTGGTATGATGGTAACCTTGCCGTCGACATTTTCGAAGTCACAATGGCTAGCCAGTATCTGGGAACCGTTCAACCGCACTTGTGCAGTTTGGCCTTCGATGTCGGAATTGCCCACGGTGGTAGTACCTGGTTTCAGATTGTAGACCAGACATTCGGTCAGAAGCGGATCATCGCTCAAATTGACCAGGTGAGGCATGTTCTTTGGTGTCGACAGTCCGACGAAGCCCTTCTCGATGCTGATACCCAGCTCCTCAAGCGCTTGCTCTCGTTCTTTGTGAATCTCCTCGGTCTTCAGAAGCTTTTCCTCCCACGTCTGATTGAGATCTTTGTACAATTTCTCAGACTGGTTTAGCTGCTCGACGATCTCAGCTTTGGACACTTTCTTGACTGTTCCATCTTCTTGAGTAATCGATACGATCTGTTTGTCGAGAGGTGTGTCGGGCGGGTACTGTTCCTCGCTTATTCCGCCTCCGCCACCTGGACCAGACAGCTGTGAGCGAAGCTTTGACAGCTCCTCCTTGAGTTCTCGGATCATGCGCGCGTTCGGGTCTTCGTTGACAACAGCGTGGTTCTTGATGCGTTTGGCCGAGTCTGCGTAGCGGAGGGTAGAGAGCGTCTCCTCGAAGTTGATGTCGGCTGGGGAGATGGCAGCAATCATAGCCGTCATGCTATTGCCACCTAGCGAGTCCTTCAACAGCCATGTCAAGATGGAGTCTCGATATGGCACTTGAACTTTTTTCTTCCCACTCGACATGTCGGCAAGCGATGCAATGACACGACCAAGCGTCGACAGCGATCTGTTGATTTCTGCTCCTTCCTTTAACCGCGCTCCGGTAGCTCCTGTGGATTGTGCTCTCTCTGAACCAGCCAGATCTACCAAGCTGATCTTGGCGACCCTCTCTCCACTCATGCTTGTTTCCACATCGTGTCGTTTCTGGGTGAGGGTTAAGGTGAAGACGGCGTGTGATCGTGAGGAAGTCTCGTTCATGTTGGTCGCGGCGACGGTACGGGCCTTGTTTCCTTCGTCCATCAGGTTCTCGATTTCTGGGAACGACTGCACGACCAGCTTGGCTAGATCTTCGACATAGGGTCCAGTCGACGGATGCTCGCGCACGCGCAGGTTGCCCTTGTTGGATGGGTTCAATAGATCGCGCACGCGTTCATTGTAGATTTCCAGATACGAGACCTCGACTGTGCAGCCATAGTTCTTGTCCGACTGCAGCCCCTGTATTCTCTCAAACATGTCTTGACAAATCTTCGGGATGATGCCGTATTCTTGCCCATATCCCATCATGGAATATGACTTTCCAGAACCCGTCTGGCCGTATGCGAAGATACAATTGTTGTAGCCCTGGAAGGCATTGTCGAGCAACGGTTTTCCCAGGTCCTCGTGGAGGTTGTCCTGGCCAGCATAGGTCGGTGCATTGCGGTCGAAGGACCAGTACGACTTGTCGAATGCAAAAGTCTTGGTGCCTTCGGAGGCAGCTTTGGCGGCCTTGCCTTTAACATCGGTGTGGCTCGGAGGAGTGAGGATGGTCTGGTCGCCCTTCATCTGCACGATGCATTGTGCCTTGCGGTCGATTTCTGGCTATGATCAGCTACTTCACCTTCCTTGGAAACACTTGTCCATACCTCGTCCGTTGAAAGGACGACATCTCACCACGACCTTGATATTACCACCCCCGGACGCCATGATTTATGTACAGTAATTTATTCTCGCGGAGGGTTCGTAGGAGGAAGAGAGCACCCGGAGACAGTTGTACTGATTGCTGCGATCATGTGCAGTATTTGCGACTCTTCATGGCACGCCGTGGGGATCTGGGGAGACTCGGGGGATCAGGAGGCGTGTTGGGGGTGTGCGGTGTTGTGTTGATGAATCGCGTTCGGGGCCAACTTCTTGAGATTACGCGATCCTTGCCGCGGTACCCCAGAAACACCCTTTACCAATGTAGTGGCCCAAATAGATGTGTCGCTGCGGTCAAAACATACTTCAAGACTCGACACACACCGAAGCAAGACCGCAGTCAGTCGAGACGCGCGTGAGAGAGCCACGCGCCTGGTAGCCAAATCGTTGGACCCTGCAGCATCGTCATCGTCAATTGAAAAATCCCCCGAACTTCTTCAACACTCATTTGCTACCCCACACCAACACTACGTACCACATTGTCACACCAAATATGCGCTCGCAAGACTACGACACACGAAAAGACAGTGTCGACGTCACAGACATGTTCAGCCCTCCAGTCAACCGAGCCATGAAAGTGCTCGACCGCAGCTTTTTCCAAAAGACGATTCCCACATCGGCCGCGCGCATATTCGACAGCAAGACGACGTCAAGATGCAGAGCAGAACTGATCGCAAGCCGAGAGATTCTGCCCTCCACCCGCGTGTACAACATCAGACCAGACCCAGACAGCGAGCGGGCGTTGAATGGCGGAAAATGCATGGTGCTGCGGCCGGAGGTTGTCCACAACGGTGCGTCAGACATTACATGCAACATTTGCCTGTACTGAGTCTAAATAGCAGGCAGATCGCACCACATGGAGCCCTAAGCTACGCGACCTCGAGCAGGCCGGCACCGTAGGCGTCATACCCTTCCAGCTCCAGCTAGACTACTCCTCCTTCACCTACTCGGAGATCACGAGCGCCATAATACCGCCGCCCGAGAAGAAGAACGACGACGAGATACCCCAGGGCTTTGCGCTCGTCGGCCATGTCGCCCACATGAACCTGCGCGACCGCTACCTGCCTTACAAGCACCTTATTGCCGAAGTCCTCGCCGACAAGAACCCGATAGTGCGCACCGTCATAAACAAGGTCGACGATGTCGGCACCGAGAACGCATTCCGCACATTCGGGTACGAGGTGCTTTACGGACCGGACGAGATGAACGTGGAGCACAGGGAGCAGGGCTGCACATTCAAGTTCGACTTCGCAAAGGTCTACTGGAACACACGCCTTCAGACCGAGCATGAGCGCCTGTGCAGCTTGTTCAGCGAGGGTGAGGCCGTGTGCGATGTCATGGCCGGAGTAGGGCCCTTCACAATACCAGCCGGCAAGAAGCGGTGCTTCGTCTGGGCCAACGACCTGAACCCCGAGAGCTACAAGTCGCTCGTGGACAACGTCCGGATCAACAAGGTGGGAGAGTACGTGCGACCGCACAACACAGACGGCGCAGCCTTCATACGGCAAGCTACAACAGACTTGCTGAAGACCGAACTCTCAGTCCCCGTCTTCGCCAAATCCAAGAGCCACAGAGGCGACCAGGCCGACCGCGAGCCAGAAAAAGTCCTCGTACAACCACGTACTTTTGCGCACTACGTTATGAACCTGCCTGCAAGCGCAACGACCTTCCTCCCCGCTTTCATCGGCCTGTACTCCAACGTTCCAGGCATGCCGGCCGACGAGATCAAGAAGCTCTTCGCACCACACACCGAGCGCAAGCTCCCCATGGTGCACGTCCACTGCTTCAGCACAAAGAGCGACGACAACGTCGAGGAGACGAAGAAGATCTGCGAGGAGCTGTCACACCAGTTGAAGTTCGAGATTACACCGGATACACCAGAGCTGCTTATCTATGATGTGCGAGACGTTGCGCCCAAGAAGCGCATGTTCTGCGCGAGCTTCCGGCTGCCGGAAAAGGTTGCCTTTAGACAGGTGTGAAGCCTTGAGCAGAAGAGCATTGCATTTGAGGCTTGGATGGTGGGTTGGCATACACATTGGCATTCAAATGACTGGGCTGGAAAAGTAGCCTTCCAAGATACCCAACGCCAGACGAACAAGCAATCATATATCTCTCAAAGCCTATCCACACTCTCCAACCCTCTCATTGACCTAACAATGCCACTATCATCTTGAAACACAACCAAACGTAGACTGTCAGCATCATGTCTCTCCCCAACATTCAACCAACACCCAACACAGATAGTCAATACAATACCTTACCTCCTCCCATCCAACACACAAACTGCGAAACACATTATTATTACGCGCGTCGATAATCACACATGTAGCCTAGGGTAGATCGACCTCCTAGTCCAACTAATGCAGTCGTGGAAGTCTTGGGTGGTCGTTGGCATCGCAACAAAGTCTGTCGTGCAACGTTGCGCGAAGCTTTGCTGCTCGTATCTGAGGAGATCATGGCGCAAGGGAAGGATGGTAGACCTGGACTGCGGGTGTACTCGGTGTAAGCTGATCAGCGGTGAAGCTTACTGGGCGTAGGCTAGGTGCCGCGATCGACAGGAACACGACAGCTAAGCTTTCCAAGGCCTCGAATGTCGACGGCAATACTTGCCATCTCGATTGTTGAGGGCTAAAGTGAGATAGAAAAAGTTGCACAATGATGAAAGTCAGCGGAGGATGCATGAGAAGCGAATGTCACGATGATGAGATGAAGACGCAGATGATGTGAGGCCCTCTCGGTGCCGATGATGTTCAATTCCTTTCGAACTATCTATGTGTACAAGTGAACCATGCCATCCGAGACCGTAAACCCATTAGTCGAATGATGCATGCCAACCCAAGTGCCCAGGTATTACCGCCGCGCCGATGTGAGCTTTTGCGAAACAAAAGGCGATTCGTGAGCCTCGAATGCCGTAACAATGCAAGAGAAGAGAAAAACGAGGCGCGTCTATGCGAGGAGGGCACCGAAGACGAGGACCATGCCGCCGAAGGAGACCATGTTGGCGGTAGCAGCGCCGGTGGCCTGGACGGGAAGGCTGGGCGATGCGCCGCTGGGCTTCATGATGGCGCCGGTCGAGCTGGGGATGGTGTTGTTAACGCCGGGGACGATGGGCGCGCTCATGGTTGGCTTGGGAGCAACAGGCGTGGCGGGAGGAGCCTGGATCTGGCCGTCGCTGATCTGAGAGATGGGGTTGACGGGGGCAGCAGGTGTGCTGGGCTTGGCCGCTGGTGGTGTGGCGGGAGGAGCTTGGATCTGACCGTCGCTGATCTGGGAGATGGGGTTGACGGGTGCGACAGCGGATGGGGTGGGCTTGGCCGCCGAGTAAGCCGCCGGTGGTGTAGCAGGAGGAGCTTGAATCTGGCCGTCGCTGATCTGGGAGATGGGCTGAACGGGTGCTGGTGTAGGAACAACCGAAGGAGCCTGGATCTGACCGTCGCTGATCTGCGAGATGGGGTAGACCTGGGGGACGGCGACGGCGGAGGCCACAAGGGCGGAGACGGCGAAGGAGTAACGCATGTTGATGGTGGGTGGTAGTGTTGTTGGGTGATGATAAGCTGTGGATGGGATGTTCTGTTGGTGAAATTTGAGTTGAGAATGGATGGTGGAGGAAGGAAAAAGTTGGGAGGCCTCAGAGGGGGTATATATGCCCTGAGGCTAGCCAGCCTACACTTTCCTCGTAATACGGTGCCTGCAGCGTTGGCTGGGGGGCTTGCCGCGCTGAAACAAGCCTCCCTGCCCCGGGGCTGGCAAAAGCGCAGCACGGACCTCCATGGCAGCGATCAAGCCTTGTTTCCAGGCAGGAATACTGGGCCCTGGATAGATTCAAAGTGGAAACGGCGACGCAACCGACATCGCAAAGCAATTGCGTGGCACTTCAGGACTATCTCTCAGCAGGCGCATCTGTGAAGCGTCTGGCCGAGAGGATCGATGGCAACCGTTGAGTGGCGTAGACTTGGCTCGAGCTTAGCTTTGACCGTTGATTGTTGATTGGCATACCCCTGACGCTCAACGACAAGCCTCCCGTAGTGTCCGATAACCTTGGAAGATGGAGCATGGTGGAGAGGTGTTGCGTGGCACGAAGAAACACAGCAATCAGCCGCATGTGCAAGTGCGACTCCAAACAAACATTGAACATAGACAGATACTGTTGTTCATTCGAAGCTGGACAAGTATCAACACTTCCTGCACCATTATCGCTCTCCTGCAAGCCAGAAAATGTTGGACATTGGCTGCACGCCACATCCGGCCTAAACACCCGTCATTACCAACGGGCGCTCTCGCCCCTTCTCCGGCGGCTCTAGCTTTTCTCGCCCATCCAGAACTTTCTCCATGTGCCCAGAATAGAAAACTGAACATCGCAGTTCGTCAACAACTGGCGATCTTCATTCAGAGTTTTGGGTCTCGAGGGGCTGGGCGACGCGTAAGCCTTTCCAGCCATCATGATCGGATGCTCCTCCCTTGCATTGCGGAGTGCGATTCGCGAATTCTCACACGCGATGGACGACGCAATTGTTGTTGTCTTCCTTGGTAAGGCAAAATTGCCAGCCGCGCACCTCGGACTAGATTGCCCACCAAGCAGGTACAAATTAAAAACCGCACATATTTTCAATAAATTGCGCGTCGCACCAACCACTTTGCGCAAAACAAGCCGCAAGACCGACCCCCTTGAGCGATCATGACGTAGGTACGCGATCCAGCCCAGCTGCAAGTTTCAGCGATGCTTGCGTGGAGTGCGTGGAGTGCGTGGATGGCTGTGGGGTGGATAGGGCGTTGTCATGGCATTTTTTGCGCTTGTTTATTGTGATGGCTGGTGGGGTGAAACGGCGGTTGTTGGAGGATGGACAGGCTGGTGGCATGCTGGGATAGCTGGGCTGGATGTTGTGCTTCGTTGCGAAACAGGTTGGCGTGCAGGGTGGTATGCGGGTGTTTATTGGCGATAGGCTAGGTTAGACGAGACTTTGGTCTTGGTGTAGATTGCGGGTAGGGTATGCAAGGAGACAAACACTTCGTAGATCGAGATCTTAGGATTGTGCTACATCGACTTTACACCTTTGTAAGCTCTAGAAATTGTGCTCGCGGCGGGCACTAGGAGAACGGGATCTCGCAAGACCACAGAGTTCTTTGAGAGCCACGACTCAGGCTCGCATCAGCCTTCCAACACGAAGAGAAACAACAAATTTTCGCGTTTTGCTATAGCCTTCATCTTTAAGCATCCAACAACCCATCGCCTCCTTCCCTAACAACACTATGGTGCAAAATTTGCTTTTCGTGCAGGAAAGTTCATGTGTGAAGTTCATAGACTTTCATTAATAGTCTAAGCAGAGTGCGAAATTCTCCAACACCATGCCAGACATGAGCACTAAATAGCCAAACAGCCTGTCCAAATGCGACCTCACTAAAGCGTCCGCGTCTTCTCCCCATCACTCCCCGTACTGCTATCCTCGATCGATTTGGCCGGCTCTGGCACCATCATCGGCTGCTCGCTCAACGCCTGCTTACTCGTAGTGCGCTTAAAGTAATTATGCACATCCGCGCCAAAGTCTTCATCAGCGTCGCCCTCCCAGCCATGCTTCTCCGAGAACTTGGACTGCTGGCGTTCAACCCACTCCGCGCGGAGTTCATTGACCTTCATCTCGTAGTCTTTCTTCGCGTCGTAGTACTTGTGCTGGCCGCGGAAGCGCTCCCACCAGGAAAGATGCTTCCAGTGGATCGCGATGCCGTGGTAATCGTGCTCGCGGCCTGCGCGGATAAAGGCCCAGCGGCGCTCTTGCTCTTTGAGATCGAGACCGGTGGTATCTGGCAGGAACAGCCAGGTAAGGAGTGCGCCGGCCAGGCCAAACCATGGGACGAAGTAGAACTTGGTTTGCGTGTCGATGTAGTTGTAGAGCACGGCGGCTAGCAGCGCACCCGCCTTACCTGCGGCAGCAGAGAAACCGTGGGCAGTGGCTCGAACGGGTGTGGGGAACACTTCGGCGGCGACGAGGAAAGTGACGCTGTTGGGTCCAAATTGGTTGAAGAAAGAGGAGAGGAAGTACATGGCCTGGAAGGCATGGACATGTTCCTTGCTTGTGAAGAAGTCGAACGCGAAAGCTGGCACAATGAAAAGGACAAAGTCGGCCAGGAAACCGACAATCATCATCCACTTTCGTCCGTAGAGCTTATTGTCGATGAGCAGAGATGCAAGGTAGTATCCGC
>Ga0265780_10006106_pt1 | contig 15063 bp, 23 predicted proteins | sample P1T30metagenome_FD_192432 | JGI IMG/M metagenome (GOLD analysis project Ga0265780, IMG submission 192432) | Plant litter microbial communities from East Loma Ridge, Irvine, California - P1 T30 | ecosystem: Environmental > Terrestrial > Plant litter > Unclassified | place: USA: California... | reverse complement strand
TGGATCGTTGCACATCTGAAACACGCCAGCGATGTCGAGATGGCACCAACAAACTTGAACGTATCTTTGCTCGGCAGAGAAGCTGAACATGCTCTGAGGACATCCAGGATGCTGTGAAAGCGATACTCGAGGTGATCAATTGACGTGATTTCTCCACGTTGATCCACGTTGATCCACGTTGTCGGACATTTGGACAACAGGCCCCACTAGTGCTGCAACTGCGGACCCCTGCATGCAAACAACATGCGGCAGTTGTCTATCTTCAGGGGATCGCGACTCCTCAAAAGTACGCGTCTCGGTTTGTTGTTTACGACCTCTGTGTGACACACTCCTTTTACACCACCACCACCCCGCACCTCGTACATCACTCGCACCACAGATATTAGCAGTCAATAGCAATAGCTCACAACTGCAATATGTCACTCCGAAACAGCTATGAAGCCTTTCTGGCTAACCCGTCGTCGGGGGCTCTAGCAGCCAATGCCACGCTGCATTATATCACGACACTCACAAGCATACAAGACGCTACCGCCATCATCAAGCACTTGTCCGTGCAGGAGAAGCTCTTGAAGAAGAAGTCACAGAAGGTCCTGGATGCCGTCGAAGGCAGCCACTCGCTGAGCGTCGACGTGGATACCACGCTCGAGTTCCAGAATGGCGGCGGTGCCTATCTGCCGGGCCTGGACGACAACTTTGTCGCTGATCGGACCGTCACGTTCCCCATGGTATGCAATAACGGAGCGTGTATAGGCTTCGCAGTCCTCCGGCGCTGACTCTTCCGCAGATCCACGTTGTCCACTTCGACGGCGCAGGCAAGATCCAGCAGATTCGGCTCAACTGGGACCAGGGCGCCCTCCTCAAGCAGATCGATGTCATCGGCGCTCGCTCGCGCAACTGGCCCATCCGCGACTCCAAGGAACAGTCGCGCCTGATTGCCTCCAGCTCCAATGCCGTCGCCGCTCCCGAGTCCGCACAGTCGTCACGCCCATCCACGGCTTCACGGGGCGCCGACGAGGTCTCCGTCACCTCGCGCTCCAGAGGCTCGACCAACAACGCCATGAACGACCCGCACGCCTCGTTGTCGCTGTTCCAGCCCCGCAGTGTCGAGGAGGAAGACTCGCAGCCCTCACGGCCGATAACAGCGCGCGTGCAGTCGGCAAAGCCTCCGCCGCGCGAGTACTCTGAGCTGTTCGTCGGCGAGAACTCCGGCTCACCGTCGCCCTCCCCCCAGAAGATCCCCACCAAAGCCGGTGGCGGCAAGAACTACAAGGCCAGCCGCCTGTTCGACGAGACCGAGGAAGACAGCATGTCGCCAGTCAAGGGAGGCGGCGTGAAGACGAACCCCAAGAAGTACGAGCACTTCACCTTTGGCGACAACGGCGAGGACGCCCCCAAGGTCCGCAGCACTGCCCGCAACACGCAGGCCAAGGGCGAGGCCAACTGGGACTTTGAGAGCTTTGCGACACCGGCCAAGACCAAGCAGAAGACGCTGCCGAACAACGTGCGCCACTTCGGCTGGAGCGACGACGAGGTTGGTCCTTACTATCAGCCAGAGATGCAAGAGGTTGCTCCCGTGTCTCTGAGCCCCCTTGAGCTACACAATGCTGACATGAATCTACAGGAGGAGGTATCCCCAGTCCGTCGTCCCATCGTCCACAAGGCCCGTCCTGACGCCGACCCGCACTTCGAGTTCGTCGACGACGGCACTCCAGACGGCCAGCGCAAGCAGGCCTCCACCAAGGGCCAGGGCAGCAACAAGGGCCAAGGCCTGTACCAAGACCATGTCACGGGCACCACAGCCGGCGATGCTGGCGACGCTCCCTACGACGACGACAAGAAGGTCCTGAGCGACGTCACCCAGAACAAGATCAGCAACGAGAACCGCCAGAAGGACTTCGGCGCGCAGTGGGAGATCAACGACAATAGCCCGGCCAACTCCAAGCACGCCGCGCCCAAGAAGGACACCCACAAGGCCACCAAGACCAACTGGGGTCTCTACCAGGACTCTCCCGACGCACGTGGTGGCATCAACATCGCCGGCAACGGCATGGGCGGCCGCAAGGGCACCGAGTTCTCCCTCTACGACGACGATTCTCCTGCGCCTGCCGGAAACGAGAGCAAGAGATACCAGCAGCAGTCCACCACTCGCACCGAGGGAACTGATACCGGTAGCAAGAAGGGCGGCATCAACATTGCTGGCAACGGCATGGGCGGCAAGAAAGGCACCGAGTTCTCCCTCTTCGACGATTCGCCGTCCAAGAACGAGAACGAGAGAGTGAACCAGCAGCAGTCCACCGCGCGTGGCAAGATGGCGGTTGGCGATGGTATGGGCGGCAAGAAGGGCACCGAGTCATTCTGGGACTTTTGAGTGTTGAGCATGGATGACGAACGACGACATGAGCCATTACGATTTGCGTATACCTCCAGGCTTTGCTATCGCTGATGCATGTATATGCCTTTTCTTATGTTGAGAATGGGGACCTATGGGGAAAAGAGCCTATTGGCGGATTAGCGTATCGATGATTGAATAGGAATGAACGATATGCCTCACACATTTGCACCATGCCGTTACTGGCACGAATGTCTTGATAACCGAGCGAAGAGTGGGCGGATAGTTCTGTGATCTAAGACACCGGAGTAATCACAACGAGACGACGCCGGGACAATAGCAATGTTGCTCCAAGAGCGATGCTCTAGACATGCAAACTTCGTGATGGTTTAATTGCTTCATCATTCACGGTACCGATACTGCGTCGTTCTCTCTCTTTCTCAAAGTCTTCTGAATGTAGAAGTACGGTGCGCTGCTGAAGTCATCAAGATCAGAAAGTGATGGATAGTGTCTGTCGAAGAAGTGATTAAGGAGAATGCTACTTCCATTAACTACTTAGAGTCACGTAGGTATAACTAAAGTATAGCCTATCCTATGTAAGTTAGTTATCCTTACTACGTTTCGTACAGACTTCCTACTTGCTTGAAAGTTATTAAAGATGGACGCGCTATTGTTTTAGATTGCAATCTGTTGTTGTAAGCCTTACTTACACTAAAGTCGGTACATAGCTAGTACTGTCTCCATCGATGACGAATTATTGCTATACATGGTGCCGTGTTATACTAACTCATTTCTGTCTCGCGGGTCCTCGGGATAGGTACACAACTTTCGGGTTCACAGCTTGTCTCATCTGCAAGGGTTTCTCGGCCTCTGGACATACCAGCTACGAACGATGCGTGCTGTCGTTTAAAGTGCCCAGCGCTAATGTAGCTGTATAGCTCTTGCTCTTGTAAGATATTCACTAGGAACTCAGAGCGATTACTGCTGGCACCGCGAATCTGAGCATCGAGATTGGAGAGACACAGCATCTGCACGAACCGGCTATGCGGAGTGCGTACGCGTTCAAGACATTGACGCATCAAGATTCGACGACCTACAACATGCTTTGAACTCCTTCACTGCACTCGATCGGCAGGGCACTCAAAGGCTCAAAAAGTCACACATTTGTAGTCCTAAGCAAGCAATGCAAGAAACAAGACGATCTCGCTCAAAGACACAGCTTTTCAGTTCTATCACATTGACCATCAAAGTAACCAGCACAACTGTCTTCGGCCAACAGAACGGCTGTCATCGACCCGTAGGACACGTCAACCACACGTCCCGTCTGTATCATGATTCCTTCCAGAATGCCTTTCCTTTGGAACACTCGCGTACAGTTTCCGCAATCGCAATCGTAATCGTGAAGAAGGCACTGATACATGCAAATCCGGTACACACCACATCACTCCCATTCCCATCCCCACCTCCACCACCGTCCACCGTTTGCCGCACCCGGCCCATCGCGACCCGTACCATCGCGACCCGAACCAAACACACAGCCTCGCGTCTCGACCATGCCCACGCGCGCCGCGCCGTCGATCAACCGTCGATCACACACGTGCGGGGCACGCGATGCCTCCTCCGCGTGGTTCTGACTCGCAGAAGCAAACTGCACCCCACCTTCCCGCATGCATCCAATATTTCAATCATGATTCGCTCGTCCCGATCCCTCCAGAATAGTCAAAAACGTGGCTCTCACGAGTCACGATGCTGCATCGATCGATCCGAGATGCGAATCCGAATTCGAGCTTCATGAAGTATGATCGTTTAATTCTCTTGCGCAAATGCGCATACTACTACTGAGCAGTGCGTACGACGACGCGCTTTCCGTCCACTTTCATCAGGACCGAAGTCCTGGCTCTTGCCAAACAAAAGAAAATGTTCCCCATGAGTCTCGTGTATGGCACCATACAATACAGCTATGGCCATGCTTTTGTGGTAGATTACCGTCCCAGGAAAATTACCGCCCGTACCGTCTGCAGATAGATACCCACTCCCTGGGCAGATTGATGCGCGATGAAATGGATGCGTGAATAAGACTCACAGAAAGAAAATGGAGAAGTACGACATTTGGGGTCCGTATTAGAGTAGACATGTGCAAAGACAGTGTCCGTCTGATCGTGAATCGTATTGGAGAGCAAACTCTGCTTGCGTTGGAGCAAAGAGCTGAACGACAAGATAGCATCGCTGGCACGTGAAGACGTGACGACACGGCGACAGCGGTATTGACGCCGTGCTTCTGTGTAATGAAGTTGTTGAACAAAGCCAGCACATCCGGGAACGCGAAAGGAATATAGTACACGGGCTCGTTGGTGAAGTTGCGGTCTAGCGATGAGCATGCTGCTCATATGCTCGAACGCCGCCGTACTCGACTCCTTGCATCGGCGCAGGAGCAGGCGGAGCCCACTGAGAAGGCTGCGGCTGTGCATGAGCAGGCTGTTGCTGTTGTTGGAGCGGCGGCAACAGATTGTTCGTGGCCGCAGGCACGGGTTGCTGCTGTGCGAGCTGAGTAGTCATTTGTCCATACACATGCGGGCGTGAAGGATCGACACGGCGGAGGGCATCATAGACCGTAGCCAGCTCGCGTCGCAGTGCCTCGTTCTCTGCCTGGGCAATGTGATAGTTCTCCGCTTCAGGTCGCAACCGTTGGTTCTCGTTGCGCGCCTGCTCGTGTGCTCGAGAAAGACCTTTGATGTACTCGATCGCTGTCATACATTAGAATTGCCTGAGCGATGAACCTTGAAACGTACACTTGGTGAGGATCTCCCACTTGGAGGACTTGCTTCCGGGTGAGTTCGGAAGGATGTTGTTCAGCTCATCGAACAAGCCCTTCATCTCGCTTCTTCGCTTCCTCTCGGCCATCTTGTGGCTTACGCGCAGCTCTGGCGTTCGGCTGTAATTACCAGGCTGAGACGGGTCGGCACCCGGTGTGGTGCTCTGCAGGCTTGTGACACTGCGATGCTGCATAGAATGATGATGGGTGGTCGCGATATCTAGGACCAGTCAGCACGGTGATCCTGGAATGATGATAAAGATAGAGGGGCGTGCCATCGTCTAATCGTTGCTGTCCGTAGGGAAGCTTGGAGTCTGTGGTGAAGATACTGCTATTGATGGATGTGGCAAAGCTGTTCTGACGCGAGGGAACGTTTGACCGTTCTGCGCTCGACTCACCGCTGCTTGATGCCCTGCGGTCGCCATGGTTCGGCTCGTCTCCCGGGAAAGCCCAGGCGAAACCCTTCGTGGGTGCAGCTGCCATGGGATCCGGCATTCCGGATACGCTACGAGGGTTCGGGTTGATGACTGGAGCTCTCCTCGGAGGCTGAATGGCTCGGGGTCCCCCGTTCTGGCCGCGCGGTGAAAGAGGTGAGGCGCCATTGGTACGTGGTTCGCCTGTGATTCCTCGCTGATGTTGCAAGTTCGACACAAGTGATACCCTAGAAGCGTTCTGGCTCTCATACGGCGAGGATGGGCTGATGGCGAGATGGGTCATCCCAACATTCATGCGGCTATCCACACTGCTGCGACGTGAATCAAAGTGCGAGCTGCCTGCATCAACGCTGAGCCTGTGGTCGACGAAGGCCTGGTTCAACGATGGAAGAGTAGTGGACTGGTCTTGCGTTAGGCTTGAGATGAGAAGAGGATGCGAGTAGCACGCATACCTGCTGCGAGAGACCAGAAGGATACCTGCTGGATAATGGGGTGTCGGGCACCGAGTTCCGCGACGGCGAGTCCTCAGGGTTGAGAAGGGTGTGAAGTTGGAGTCCCATGTTGTTGTTGGAAACAGTGGATGAGTCTAGTGCACGTGTCAGAAACCATGCCTGCAGGGTCCGAGAGATCAAACGAGTGACAGCTCGAGGTAGACGAATACTCACGTTTGCTCTGAGAGAAGGACCAGTTACCGGAATCACGAGCGTCGCGAGCCTCAATGTCCGACTGATGTCTGAGACGGACTGGACTCTGCTCGGAAGTCAAGGTGCTAGTCAATGAGGTAATGCTCGGGAGGGCCTGTCCTTGGGGTGCCGGCGGACGCTGGTGAGTAGCAGCTCCGTCCATGATCCTATTTCGATGTTGAGCAACGAGGTCGGATCCGAGTGCGTGGGCTGAGGAAAGGTGGGTGGTGGATGGGTGTTGCAGAGGGCGCCAGCGACAGAACGGGCCAATGGGGTGCAAGACAGCGGAATTGCAAAGACAGCGGAAAGTCGAAGCGAGTGCAGATGATCGACGGACGTTGCAGCGTGGAGAGGCCGGTTGGTGCTGGTCACGAGTGCAGGGCGGCGTGGTGAAGGTGAGGTGAAGAGCGCCGGGGTGCAAATGTGCGGCAGCGTGGTAGAAAGATCTTGAGTGCGGAGCAGAGCAGATGGTGCGGAGCAGGTCCTAAGAAGCACGGGAGGCTCCTACCCAAACCGGAGGGCGCGATCTCGCGGGCGCGGTGCCAAGGAGGAGGTCGATCTAACGACGGAAGGTGCGGTGGGTGTACCGTTGTTGCTCTGAAAGGTACGCCGGGGCAATTCGCCGATGACGATGCCGAGTGGTAGACCTCTTTTGGCGTGCAGCAGCAATACCAAGCCAAAGGGGAGACGGCCGCACCGCCAGCTGCAGTCTGACTAGGAGCTTTCAAAGCGTGGCTGCAGTGCGCTGCGAAGACAATGGCCGGTACCTTTAGGAGCCAGTACGAACGAGTTGGTCTTGCCCGGGGCTGAGATAGTGCACTGCGTGTAGAGGGCTGATCCTGGAATCAATTGCTGGGGAGCGCGCTCGCAGCCAAATGGACACGCAGGCGTCGAGCGAGGCGTGCTAGCTGCGAATTGGCCTGGTTCAAATGGGCATGAAGCAGCTGATGGGTGGCGTCGAGGTGTTGTCGTACACAGCGAGCGAGGGCAGACTAGGCGGTCCGGAAGATGCAGTGGCCGTGAAAACAAATTCACGGTAGGCGCGCCGTGGTGTGCGCGTGGAGAATAGAATGCGAGGGTTCGACAAATCTCGGCTCATACCCGTATCGAGTACAGACGCTGAGGACGACAGGTCAGAGAAGGGAGCAGCAGCAGGAGGGTCGTCGCGGCGGTTGAATGAACGCAGCCGTGCCTTGCATGGACGGACCAGAGCGACTCCAAGGGCCTGGAGGGAGTACAACGTACAATCGGCTTGGAGCGACACGAGAAAGCGCAGCGGGCAGCCGCGGGTCTGGACGACTTGTGCAACACTCGGGGATTCGAGATGGAGTAGAAAGAGGATGCAAAGGTTGCAGCCTATGATTCGCAAGCACCTGGGAACAGCCAATTATTGGGTGTTTGCTCGCCAAGGGGACAGCCCGCCAGCACGTGGAAAGACGATACACGAGGCACTTGCTAGATTCCAGCCGGTCTTAGCGGCGGCTACTTGCACGTAATATGGACTCCCTGGCTCCGCGCGCGAACTGCTCTTGTGAGACGGGCGGCAGTGCAGCACGGCAAGCAGCCTCGCAAAAGAGGCTCTCTATGAACAGCATCGCGGTACAGCAACATCTAGTTATGTGTGTGAACACTGCCGAGATGACCACGGAACGGGAGGCATGGGAGCGCAGAAGCAGGTGGCTCTGGGGGACAATCCTGGGCTGTCATCGACAACTTTAGCCAAACTCAGCTCTGGCGCTGCTGGCCCGCTGCCCGCTGTAAGAGACGCCGCCACGAGTCTCCACGCCCTATGCCCAACTGGCGAAAGCGCCGAGCAGAAGGAAACAAACACGAGTGCCATCTACTCTGTTTTTCCGCCCGACGTGCAGCATGCCCAATCTGAAACATGCAGACTCGAAAACCTCTCCTGCAGCGTTCAGCCACCGGGCAGTGCTACCACCTGGGGACAATCACGTTTACGCAAGGTGATCGCAAAGTGGGGACGCGGTGATCCTACAAGCCCCGCAACGCAGCGACAAGCAACTCGAAAAGCTAAGAGACATGTTTGGCCCACGGTCCACGTTTCATACAACCAACGACACCTCTTTTGACCTCAATTCTCCCTTTTGCGATCTCCTGCTCTGGTAATCAACCTTCAAATGAGATGTCGCACAGAGTACTATTGACCGATATTCTGCCAGAAACGCTGTGGATTAACGTACTGTTCTGCCCACCAATGGGGGTCCTGGAGATTGGGCCCGGTAAGCTCCTGATCTACGGGTACACCAGAATTCGTTCCAAGTACTCATCAGTACCAATGACCTAGCTCAGGTGCCTCGTCACGCGTTCCGTAGGCCAAAATAGCGAAAAGGTTACATTCCATTGTCAACGGTCCCAAGCACGTACGCCAAAATGCGGCTCGCGCTGGAGGTCAGGGAGAACCGTAATATCTGCATTGCAACAAGCCAGGACTCTTGCAGCTACCGCGAGGTTATGCCAAGCAGGAACAGGTCGTTTCTCAGGGTGTTGTCACACCGTGGCTTAGATGACGGCTTAGTCTACCACTGCATCCCAGTAGCAGCTGCAGACGTAAGGCCATGTCGACATTGAGCCCTGCTTGAGGAAGAGACTTTTGTTCATTGTGATACGGCATATCTCTCTGGCCTGGACCAAGACGATTCATCAGGGTCGATTCGATCGAGCGTTCAACTGCTCGATCGCCAATTCCGATTCGTCATCTGAGACAAAGCAGAGCGACCTTTTTGTGACATGGTCATTCGGTTACACGACCGTCGAAAAATGTCCCATGCTCAACGCCGGCCTCCCAAGGTACCATTCAGAACGGACCCGCCAGGACGACGCGCTTTCGATGGCGATCTCACCGCTATATACTCTATTGCTCGCCACAATATAGAGGTGCAATCTAGTTGAGGCCGCCACCACATGGCGCTTCAAATCGGCGCAACGAGTCCTGGTCGGTGTAACCACACGCAGACCCAACAACCAGGTTTGCCAGAACAACGGTCTTGTGCTATGTGCCAGGTGCATGCGCTGTGCTCCAGTACACTCAACACAGGCACCAAATACCCCGCAACAAGCGCCATTCCAATACCCATGAGGTCGATCGGGTTGTTCCTCGACTTCGATCGATGATCGAAAGACGATCGAACCTCTACGGTGACCCATGGCCCGGGTCGTTTTGCTCATGAATTACAGTGCGCCAGCTTGCAGATGATGAAACAATGGGCAGATACACGACAGCGAAGTCCAGCGAAAGACTCGTCGTTCTTCACGATACACGGGCTGTTGTGCCTGCCATGCTTGTAGCGATGGTCAACATGGCCATTCGAGGACGATGCTGACACGACAGACTGCATGTAGTGCATCAACAAATTCTCCTTCCGCGGAAGCAACTGAGACTGTACACAATGCGGAAGAGATTCCAACCTCCACCCTTGGACTCTGTTCCTGCCCGATCCAAGCCACCGCTGGACCTGCAGAATCTCACTTTACCTCTGTATTACACCCAGCCAACACGTTATCAGTACACCATCTCATTTCCTTTATGAGACAGCAGTCCTGGGGGACCAGATGTTGTGCGGCGACGCGTCAACTGCCAGCAGTCGGTAGCCGGTAGGAGGTGGCACTGTTGGGGCGTTGGCCGTGCCACAGGTGCAGTGCTACTTTGGGCAGGTTGTTACGCACCCCAACGTTGACCGAAAGCACATGTGTCGGCAGATGTGTCCCCTCTACGTGCGAGGGCATCGCGAGGGACATCGACGGCATGACTATGAAACCGTGCAAGCGCTGGAGTTGCAACGTTTTCGGACCTCTTGCCGTAGGATCGCACAAGGCCCTGCATCCCTGCTCGCGTGACATGCTGAATGAAGTTGTACTTTCGGCCCCTGATTCTCGCAGCGTGATCGCCAAAGATACCTTTGTTATCGGAGATTATTCACGGCAAGGTTACCAATTCGATTGCTGCTGCAGAAATAGCTCATGGAACTGGTGGTACATACGCTCGCTGAATGTGGTCATGATCGCTAGCGGCGTCCTGAACAGTTGAGGTGGGTACGGCTCCTTTCAAGAATGAGCGCTTGCTATTCTTGCACGGCGCGTATCCAGAATACTTTCACATCGTCAGATCATGGGGCCATAAAACCGTGAGGTGCAAAATGGAAACAGCCTCACGCTACAGTACCAAATATTGCTTCGAAAAAACGAATCCGCGGAGGCGCCAGGCTGCAAACCGTTTACAGCGTCCCCACTTTTCTACATGTGTAGTGCGGTCTCGCAGCACTCCGTCAAAGACCTTAAAGATGCGACAATTGCGTGGTATGTGCATACGCATGCAGCGTCATTGTCGTCTCGGCCCGCGCATCCACCATGAGCGGTTAATTCTCCGCACCTTCTTCTTGGAGCACTCTGGTCTGGGCAGGGCTGTTGGAGTAAGCGTATCAGGGCAAGCGACCAGAAGGCTCCGTCGAACGGTTGTCCCAAACTCTGGAGTGGAGAGGCACGGTTTGTCAAAGACGTGGCCTGGCCGCGGAGCTTGCGCAGTCGTCGAAGTCGTTCAATCAAACACGCTCTTGAGGCAACAGACAGTCCTCAACAAGCTCAGACGGAGCTGGGTAGAGTAAGGCTTCGATGTAAGGTAGTTAGTAAACGTGGCGGAGATGAGACTCACGTGCTAGCGCAATGCGGGGTGGCCTTGAGCGGGGCGCAAGGTGTGCATCGTGAAATTGCCATGAGACCCGAACGCGACGCGCCGGTGACCACCGAGAGGTAAGATGGACACCGCATCTGAGGCGCCGAGGTCTGTGATCAATCCTGAGTATGTCCAGGATGCGCGTGAAGTATTCCCATTCTTGAGGCTGCCCCGCGAGCTGCGAGATGCTGTAAGTAAGCACCACCTTGAAGATGTATATGAACACTTCTAACATGAAGTAGATATACGACCATGCCTTCCGACTCGAGGACGAACGCAGCGGGCGCGCTCTACGCATCGAACGCCGTAACCTGAAACACTTCAAGCCCAGCGCTGCCGCTATTCTTCTGGTCCTGCACCACGAGTACTTCCTGCTCAACCGTCAAGTCGCGCGCGAAGCCCTTGAGATACTATTCAAGAACCACACTATCTTCCTGAGCTGCGGGCCATTCGTGCTGAAAGCACTCTTCGAGCGAATTGAAGAGCAGAATGGGCCGGGCAGGCAGTGGCTCAAGTGGATGCGCAAGATCGAGATGGACTGGGTCACTTTTCCCAATTTGACGCACTACCCGCCAGATCGCGAGAACGGTCGAGACGAGTGGTACTGGGAGCAGGATCAGCAAGAAGTCGATGTTGACTATATTCGTGGGGCGCAGTATAACGGGCACTACGACGAACACGACCACGAAGGAAGCTATTACGACGACAACCACTACGATCCCTCAGATGCATCTCTGTACCCATCTTTCCGCCAGCCTCCAGCAACGCAAGCCAATGACCCAAACGATCCATTCGGCTTAGCCAATCACAACCCCTTCATCGACCCTTCGTCTGAGGATCCACAGAACCATTCTACGTATAACGAAGTAGCCACCAATCTCGACCTCCTTGTGCAAATGGAAGTCACGCCGCTCTTCCAGTACTTTGCATCTCCGACGTTCCACCTCACGAGCATCACAGTGCCGCTATACTTCATCAGCAAAGAGTCACATCACCTGCGTAGCACGTCGCGACCTGGTTACGCGCTGCCACTCAAATGCCGCTACTGGACACAAGTATGCATGCACGCACTCTTGATGCTCAACTCACCAGCCTACTTCTCCTCCGAGCCTACAACCCTGCAAGAAGTCCGCGTCAGATACCTACCCTGGGACATCTGGGCGTCCATGGACCCAGCAGACGACTTGCGCCGCATGGCTGACAAAGGCGTATGGCTGGATGAACCTGAGGCTATGGAGGGTGGCGAGAGGGAGAGCGAAGGGGAGTCGTTCCGTGCAGTTTGGGGCGGGCTGCAGGAGAAAGGGTTGTGGAAGGGGAAGGGCAGGATGGGTTTGCAGGCGGATGTCAAGTTTGTGAAATGGGATGGCAATGTGGATTCTTGGCGGGTGGGTGATGAGTTGGATGTGGTGTTTACGAGGAGGGGTTCTGAGTAGGATCTGAAGAGGAAGATTGGTGTAGTGTTGGTGTATACTTGTGTATAATTTGGGGGAGCGGGAATTTGAGTGACTTGGATAGGCCAATTTGACTGTCCCAAAGCCAGTCTCAGGAGCTCACACAGTAAGACCAGGGATGTGACGACCGAACACTTGTGTCAGAATTTGTGTATTCAATTCTGCGGCTCGTTTACTTACAGTATGAGAGATCTCCAAGTCGTGCTCGACTTAGCCATCACACCGTATCTTCTGGCCTCGTCCCAAGCTGTAGTAGTTGTCGTCGTTCAAGGCAGATTTGACTGGGTGAAAAGAACGGATCTTGACAGTGTGGCCGCCTCGCCGCAAGCTTTTTGTCGCACTCTCAACTCGGACCTGCAAATCACTAGATTCTGTTTACTTCGCGGGCGCTACTGACCCGAACCCCGAAAAGGCTCTCACTCACGTCTCCTTCTACATCACCGAAACATCAGCTCAAATTTACACTGTCGCCCGCCCTCCCTTTCTTACAGACCATTGCGCGCACTTCCACGAGATGACTGCATGTGCCAAGGCCAACGCGATGCTTACCACGTAAGTCGTATAAATCTGTAAAAGACGCGAATGCCAACTGAATTCAAGCAGCAGCAATGCAAACAAATCGCCTCTCCTGCGCCTTCCTGCAGAGCTGCGTAACCTCGTCTACAAGCATCGAAAATCTGAGATCCGCAGAGAGCCTCAATTGGCCTCCGTACTCGGATCGCGTGCACATGGATCTCAAGGTTTGGGTGGGGTCTTGTCGCAGGAGGCGTTCGGGCGTCAAGTACATTACATTCATTAGACTGCCTAGCGAGGTTGCGAACGCAGTGGGGAAGATGTGCGGGCTGAAGATCTTGGGCGGGACTGACCTACTCAAGAGGAGGTGAAGAGGTACGTTGTTAGGCTGACTTGACTCGCTCACTTTGCGCGATGACTCGATGGCTGGGATCGAAGACGGCGATGCACATTGCACTAGGGTGCTCATTGTGTAGAGGTACCAACTTCGGCAACCGGTATGTCCTGGAGGGTTGACACAACAACTACAAGCACCCACGAAAGGCGCTCAATACCATCACTCTCAAGGCCAATCTTCCGAGTCCAATCACTCCTCCTCAAACTCGACTCCCAATTGCTCATTGCGACTAATACTCCTGATCAGCTCTACAATCTCCACCCCTTTTCTTCACAACGCTTTTGCTCAAACTCCACGCCCAGATTCGCAACCCAAGTAATCCTCCTAACCAGCTCCACAACCTCCCCTCTCCTCCTCCACAATGCCTCTTCCCACAGTTCGTGAAACCTACCTTCTCCAGCACCATGAACGTGACCTCGAAAAGTCCATCATCGTCACACCCGCTTCGGGGAACCTCCGACGAGGAACGCTGATGTTGATTGGACACTTGAGCGTGACAATAACTTTGCGCTGAGTAGGAGTCATTGCGTGTAGGTGTGCCACTCGGCGAATGTATCGGGGTCCCGGAGATGGGACAGTGCAGTGGTGTAGCACCTCGTATTACCCATGGCTACTGGCCGTAAGGTTCGTAAGCTACTAAGTTTGAATCCTACTCCCACTACTACCCTAACAGGTTACACACTAAAGGGCCTTTGTAAGACTGAGCCACTATCAGACAAGGCAGAACATGCTTTCTCCGAGGGGAACTAAGAAGGAGACCTTCTTCTCCCCTGTTTGAGCGACTCCTGACGACCAGAGTATACACGACACGACACGCTTCAAGTGTGCGCTATGCGCGAAGAAGTAGTCGTCGTGAAAACGTACGTAAATCAGATTTCAGAGCTCTGGAGGTAGCGTGAGAAGACTAAATGCTGCGCGCCACAATACGTCCATAGTTGTACGGATGTTGACCTAAGGGTACAATACTTACATGGCTAGCATCTGCGGAGACAAGCTGAAAATAAACATTGCAAGGAGCATCGGTGGTCAGTAAGGATTGAGCGCGAACGTCAGTGTTGTAAGTGTCTTGTGGGGTAGAAGTGGGAGTGAAGCAGAGCGCGTAAGCACCATTGAGTTTTGGCGTTCCAACACGGACACCAGACTGGATTTATGGACGTGAATCTCGTTGAAATCAAAGTGCTTGAGGAGATAAAGTCCCAGCCTATTCCCCGCTCTCTTTACAATCTTCTCCAACATCCTCCTCATCCTCCCCATCAGCCTCATTCCCCCCATCATCCACCTCGCCCCCCTCCCTAACCACCAAATCTGCCCCCTCAAATCTCTGCAACAACCCAACCTCCCACCCCTTCCACTTCCTCGCCGTAGGCGGCAACACCCTCTGACTCCTCTCCAGCGCAGTACTCAACTCCTCAAACAGCTCTTCCGGAAACTCCACGTCCTCTATACTTGCGCTCTCGGGCTCGCCGGGCTGCAGCGGGCGCCACGTCTTCTTCTCGTAGAAGACTTTCATGCTGCGCGTTGGGTCTGTGCGGTTCTTGGAAGGGGTAGAGGAGCTGAAGAGGAGGTCCGGCGTGAAGACCCAGAGGAGGAGGGAGGGGATGGGTTGCTGTGATGGTGAGGGAGAGGTGGGAGGGGTGGGGTATATGTGGAATTTGCGGATGCCGGTGTTTTCGATGAGATGGAGGAGGCGCGCGGTTATCCATTTTGATGTACTGTATATGGGTGCTTTTGTCTTTGGAAAGGTTCGGGAGCGTATG
>Ga0265780_10006105_pt1 | contig 15066 bp, 11 predicted proteins | sample P1T30metagenome_FD_192432 | JGI IMG/M metagenome (GOLD analysis project Ga0265780, IMG submission 192432) | Plant litter microbial communities from East Loma Ridge, Irvine, California - P1 T30 | ecosystem: Environmental > Terrestrial > Plant litter > Unclassified | place: USA: California... | reverse complement strand
AGATCGTGTCCCAGAGGGCCCAGTTGCGCGGCAACTTCGTGGTCGACGCGATTGAGTCCTAGCCATGCAAGTGAACGAGGCGCGCGAAACGACAGGTCCAGCAGCGCGTTTTGCACCATCCTTGCAAACGATGCAGTATGCTGCGTGTCGGATGTACTGGCGCACGGCTGGGTATTGTGCGGCATTTGCAGGCAGGCCCGTACGATGCCTGCTTGTATGTCGATCGTAGCCGGGGCCAGCGAGGCGAGCCTCGACCGGGCCACGTCGTGCCCCAGGTCGATATGCAGGCGAGTCACCGGCCCGTGCCTGTCGCTGATAATGTTCGATGCAGTTTGCATGGTGAAGTGCGGGATGCCGAGTTCATGCAATTGGCGGCGCTCGCTAGCTGCCAGTTTCCACGGCTCTTCGTTGTCACTGTCCCAGTCGTATAGCCGCGCGACGAAATCTGCTTCCACGCTCCAGACCACCGCGTCATGCATGTTGCGGTGATCGTACAGGCGCTTGAGCAGCATGTAATAGAAACGCGTCGGACGTACCACTTTCCGGATGGTGAGCGCGTGCTGAGCGGCAGCCTCGACGGCAGCGAAGACTGCGTCACGGTGCCTCGCCATAAAATGCATGGTCTTGTCAAAGCCGGCGAGGAAATCGTCGCGGAACCGGGCAATGGGAACCGCTTGCCCTTCCAGCGTAGGCAGGTTGGTCGCGATCTCGATGTGCTGTGTGGCCGAGCGTAGTAGCATTCGTGGCGTATTGGCGTCATCCCACTCGAACACCTGCACGGGATACACCGAGGGTTCAAGGGCGCCCATGCTGATCAATGCGCCATCCTGCCCTTGGACGTAGGCAGGAAGCATGCCGACGCTCTGCACAGAATCCTCGATAAAATGCGCGACCAGCCAGTGTGCCTGCGTCGCATCGTCGACCGACCTGGGCGGCTGGCGCAGGCCTTGCAGGACCATCTCGAAGTCGACAGGGACCGGTTGGTTGCCATGCGCGATGAAGTTTTCCATGTGCATATCGGAGGTCGACAGCACATGGAACAGGGCAAGCCAGGCACCGAACCGCCTGTAGTAGGACGCCACCTCGCCTTCACCGGCACATGGTGTCCCTTCGACGAACTGCGTCCAACCATACCCCTCGCACACGATTGCCTCAGGTACGACGAGCGGTTCAGGCAAGCCCAGGTTTGCCAGCGACGCCACGATCAACCCGACAAAGCGGTCCGGTCCCAAGTCTTTGGGCTTGTAGAGCACGCGGTGCCCGTCTTCAAATTCGGCAATGAAGACAGAATACCCGCCGTTGTGCGGGTCGGACGCACCCCAGTTGATACGGCATAGGCGCGCATTGGCATCCGCCTGCTCCAGCAGATGTGCGATGTGCTCGCGGTCAGTCGCGTAGCGTTTGAAAAAAGCAAGATAGCTGTCGTGCCACTGTTCCACCAGCATCGCCAGCAGTCGAAACAGAATCGGCTTATCGCGCAACAGTCCAGCATAGCCGTCTTCGCGCAGATAAGCTGCGAAAGTGTCGAGCGTATCGGCAAATAATCGCTGAGTGGCAAGTTCATCTCCGGCGCTGGCAGCGACGACGAGACCGCGGCGCCAGCCCAGCAAGACTTCGTAAAACGGCAATTCGCACAGGTTCGACAAGCGGCGGCGTAAGTGATCCACGGCCCCCTCGAAAGCAGGGGGCGCCAGCAGCGGCAAGACTGCCTGGGGCAAGGCTGTCTGCAAAGCGCTCGCCGCTTGCCGCACAAGCGGCGCCAACAATGGTGCGAAGGCCGGTTCGTCGCGGGGGAGCGGGGTATCGTCGTCGATCAGTAACTTGAACACATGGCGCGTCCTGCCGACCCAATCGGGTTCGGGCATCCCCTGGCGTCGCCGGACGCCGCCAAGGCGCTCGAGCACGGATTCCAGGGATCGGTTTTCGCGCGCCAGCCGCGTCGCGAAGATCCCGGCGTCCCCGTCCGCGCTCACGTCAATCCAGCAGGCCAGCCTTTGTCGGGCAAGTTGTTCAGAGCGCTGATCCGGCGGCAAGGGTTCGTAGACGCTCGACAGGATTTCATCGATGGTCAGTGAGGCGCATTCGAGATTACGAAGTAGCGAAAACATCGTATAGAGACACTTCCAATTGTGGATGCGATAGCCAGTCGAATGGCAGCGGACGCAATGCAACCGGGGCCAGGGCCGTGCAGAGCCGGCCAAGGTCGATCAGCGGTGCCAGCGCGGTGCGTTGCTGGACGAAGCAGAGCATGCGCCGCTTCCCCGTGCCACACGGCGTGGCGGCGAGCGTCTCGACGCACCTTGCGACGAGCTGCATCGAGAAGGGATTGAACATGTAGACGAGCAGGTTGTCGTCCTGCGTCGGCCGGTAGTCGAGCGCGTCTCCAACCACTACCCGGGTGTCGGGACAATGCAGGCGCCCGGTATGGTTGCGCAGATTTGCTTGGGCAAGGGCGGCAAGGAAAGGAGCGTGCTCCACGCCGACGATGTACTTGAAGGGATAGGCTGCTGCCAGCAGGAGGGTTCTGCCTTTCCCGGCCCCGAGGTCGACAAAGACCCATTCATCGTGCCGGATGGGCAAACGCGCCAGGATGGCTTGTACCGTACTGATCGAACTCGACGAAAAGCCATGGGCGTGGGCCGCACGCCGGCCGGTGATGCCCAGCTGGGATACGGATTGCTGACCGCAGGTGTCGACGTGGTAGCGCCAGTCGAACAAGAGGTTTCGGTAATGCCCCAGACGGATGCGGGTCTGGAGCAGGGACGCTTTCACGAATCCTCAGTTACAGCAGCAGGTGCAGTTGATGCCTTGGTTGCTGGTACCATCTCCAGGAGTCGACCTGCCATCGGCGAGGCTACCGGAGCCGGCAGCCGATTCAAGCATGGCGTCGCTGATGCGGCGGCTGCTCATCAGACTGTGGAATTGCGCTTCCGCTTCAGCGAGTTCCTTGAAAAGTTGAGACATATCAATTCCTTTCAGTTAATTTAATAAGAAAACCAAATGTAAATTTGTAGTTTTCGCTTGTCAATACAGTTATCTGCTAGGTTGTGTACCTATCAGCGGCGCAGTGAAATAGATGGCTGACCTAGCGGATTGGAGATTAATTTGCGTATCATTCCTCTCCCGGCGCCACTTGGCGCCATCGTGCAGGGGTTCGACCCGGCGCTGGCGCCCACGCGTGCGGACGCTCATGCCTTGCATGCCGCGCTTGGCAAGCATTTGCTCCTGCTGTTCAAAAGTCCGTTGCTTTCGCCGCCACAGCTTCTGGCGTTTGCCGCGAATTTTGGCGTGCCTGAGGCTCATGGTATCGTTTCAGGCATTCCGACACAGGAGCGCATCAGCGAAATCCGCAAGGAACCCTGGCACGTGCATAACTATGGCGGCATCTGGCATAGCGATCTTAGTTTCTTGGCGTGTCCTCCCGTGGCCACGGTCTTGCAGGCGAAAGAGTTACCGGCTCGCGGCGGCGATACGCTATGGAGCAATCAATATCTTGCCTACGACAGCCTAGCGCCGGGTCTGCGGGAGCGCGTCGACGCGCTCACCGCGGAACATGTGTCGCATATCGCATTCGGCGGCATGGCCCGCGAGGCTTTCTCCGCGCTGCATCCGCTCGCACCGGTACATCCAGGGACCAAGCGCCGCTACCTCTACGCAAATCCCGTATCGATCATACGCCTGCTCGCCGACGGGGCAGATGTTGGGGATGGCGTTGCACTGCTGGCAAGCTTGGTGCGCCATGCGATACGAGAAGAATCCCAGTATCGCCATCGCTGGGCCGCCGGCGACATCCTCGTATGGGACAACCGCAGCACGATGCACATGGCGATGAACGACTATGCCGGGCAGCGGAGGGTCATGCATCGTGTGGTTGTCACGTCGACGGATGATGGGCCGGAGAGGCATAGCCGACCGCCCTGAGCGCGAAAGCATGGCGCAGGGCGGCATCGGCGAGGCGGCCCTGCCTGCCGGAAGCGCCGCCGTGGCCGGCGTTGATGCGGATCTTGAGCAGTATTGGCGCCGGCGAAAGCTGGTGAGCGCGCAGACGGGCCGTCCACTTCGCCGCTTCCCAGTAAGTCACCCTCGGATCGGTCAAGGCTTGTATGGCGAGCACGGATGGATAGGATTGCGCTGTCACATTCTCGTAAGGCGACCAGCTCGCGAGCTGTTCGCAGGCCTGCGCCGAGCCTACGGGGTCGCCCCATTCCGGCCATTCGAGCGGAGTGAGTGGCAGCGTGGCGTCCGACATCGTGTTCAAGACATCCACGAACGGCGCTTCGACGACGATGGCTGCGAACGTTTCCGGGCTGGTATTGAGCGCAGCGCCTACCAGCGCGCCGCCTGCGCTCACGCCATGTGCCACGATACGGCCGGGGGCGGCATAGCCTTCGTTCACCAGCATCCTGGCCGCCGCGAGAAAATCGCGCACGCCATTCAGCTTGTGCTGCCCTTTGCCAGCGTCGTGCCACTGCGCGCCCAGTTCCCCGCCGCCGCGCACGTGGGCGATCGCCCAGACGAATCCACGATTCAGCAGGCCGAGGCGGTCGGCATCGAAATGCGCCGGCAGGCTGACACCGTAGGCGCCGTACCCGTACAGCAGACAGGGCGCAGTGCCATCCAGTCGGGTGTCGCGCCTAGCAACGAGCGAGACGGGCACGCGTACGCCGTCGTCCGAGGTTGCATGGGTGTACTTGGTGATGTACAGGTCTTCGTCGAACCCGCCACCGATTGACTGAACCCAGACGCGGGTCAGAGTGCCCGTGTCCATGTCGGCGTCGAAGACCGTCGGCGGCGTGCGCATCGATGAGTACACCAGCCGTACCAACCCGGTATCGAACTCGTGACTGGCACCAAAATCGAGTGCGCAGGTCGCATCCCCGAGTGGTATGGCTCGCACCCGCCCATCGGCGTGACGCCGTACCATTGCGCATACTACGCCTCCCTTGCGTTCGAGCCAGGCGAGGTGGCGCCGGAAGACACGATGGCCAACTACGGTCGTGCCAGGCTCGTGCCCGACCAGATCGTGCCAGCCCGATACCTGCCCGCCGTCGACGCGGGCAGTTGCGATTTTGTAGTCGCGGCTGCCGTCCGAGTTCGTCATCGCATAGAGCAGGCCATTGCCTTCGTCTATGTGGCAGTTGCTGCCAGACTGTCTCGGGTGTACCTGCAGCGGTGCCAGGAGGGGATCGGCAGCCGGGATGAGATGCACCTCGTTTTCCTCATGGCTCTGCGACGAGACAACGAACCATGTTCTGGACTGGGTCAGGCGCAGGTTCAGCGCGAACTTGGGATCGTGCTCTTCCAGCAGGAGGACGTCATGCGTTGCCGGTTTTTCCAAACGGTGCGCGTACAGGCGGCTCTTGCGGTTGCAGTCGTCCAGTCGGATGTACAGGAAGAACCGGCCGTCGTGGCTGAACGCACCGCCCGCAGCGGCATTCGAGATGCGCTCGGTCAGATCCCTGCCTGTTTCCAAGTCGCGGAACCGGATGGTGAGGCGCTCGGCACCCACGTCGTCCACGAACCACGCCAGCATGCGGTGTGTCGGCGCATGCACGCTGTAGCCCGCGCGAAAGTACGAAGAGCCTTTCGCTTCGACCGCGAGGTCGACCATGACGCTGTGGGAACCACCCCCTACCGTCCTGCGCACGAGTTGCGGGTACTCGGCGTCGTGCGCGTGGTGGCGTCCGTACTCGAAGGGACCGTCCCGCGTCCATGCGGGGATGTCTACCAGGGGAAGACGGCCCTTCATTTCGTCGACTAGCGTCTGCTGTAGTGATTCAGTGTCGGCCAACACAGAGCTGCAGTAGGCGTTCTCGCTGCGCAGATGGGCATCAATGTCTGCAGGAAGCGCTGCCGGGTCGCTCAGCACTTCCTTCCAGTTGGTAGCTCGTAGCCAGGCATAGTCGTCCACGCGCGAACGCCCATGCTGGAGGATGCGCGTCGGGTACGCGTCGGGACGCGGCGGGTTCGACATGGAGCCGGGTGAGAACGGGTTGTGCATTCTGGTCGGTCTAAATGTTGAAATGGTACATCGGCTGCATGTCATTGCTGCGGCTGTCGAAAAGTTTATTCGATAGCCGCACGAAACCCAAGGCAATGCGTCTCTGCGTCCATACGAGTCAGAATTTTGCTGCATTCAGTCCTGGATTCATAATATACGGTACATGAAGCGGGGCTAAATGGTCACGAAATTCAGTAGACATCGCAGCGGCTCAAAACAGTGCGGAGTCATATTTTTGAGCGAACTGACGTGGTACTAAAGTGTGGTTCTGAGCTAAGCCATTGATTCGCAAGGAGCCAAAACGGCCTGCAAAGCCGTCCAGACGGGTTCGACTCCCGTCCTCGCCTCCATCCTATCTTCTGTCTCGGGCTAGCCCCTGATCTGGGTCAGTTCTCAATTCATATTTTTCGAATTCCTTCAACGTCGGCTGATCGCGGTCTCTAGACTACATGTTGTAAGTCTAGGCGCGGATTCGTGACCCGCTTTAATGCATCGCAAATACCCACGTTGGATTTCTGGAGGCGTGTAGTGGTCAGCCATGACACATGGTGAACTGTTCAGTTTAACAACCTGCTATGCTTCAGCGAACGGCCGAGATCGAGCCATAAGCGGTCACTCGTCCAATACCAACATCTTAGCGAGCGATGTTGTGCCGGCCCGCCCGATGCCTGTTGCTAAGCAAGTTCAGCATTCTTAAGTAGCTAGGGAACTCCTTTGTCTTGCAAATTTTTTTAAATCCCCATATTCTATGTTAAACAAGCTGTCCCCTCGCGACTTATCCAAAATAGAGGATCATATGCCACTCAAACCCGGCCCAAAACCAATTGCTAAATCAACAGGGGAAGTTGATAAACGGAGGCGTGACAACAAAGACACGCCTAAAAATAATTCGGCTTTAAAACCGAGTAAGTCTTCTAAGCCAACGAAAAAATAACTGATTTAATCACTACCCAAACAAAATTTAGTGATATTGCGTTCTTAGTGCGGAGGCGAGCAGGAGCTGCTGGCAATTCTGTAGGAAATCATCACCATGGTGGTTTCCGGTTGCTTCACTATCTCACACAGTTTTTTTATATTTTTGTATCTTAATCAAGTCACTTTCGGTTGCTTGCCGTGGTTGCCGAAAACATCTGTTTCACGCCAGGCCGCTTTCGGCCAGGGGCGGACATCATGAATGTCCAAGCGCGTAATATCCGCCAAATTTCCGAAAACATTGGTGTCGACGAAGTTCTTCTTACAGTCTTTTAAATTTAATTGACATGACAACACCGCAACCGCTTTCAGCGACTAACCAGATCTACCGGCACGCACAGGAGATACGTGAGGCACTGCCTGATTTTTCTTGGGCGAACCGCACATACACCTTGGCAGTGAGGATCCTGAACTCGAATTTTGGTAAAGACTGGGTTGAAACGCACGTCCTAGCCAGCGACGATCAATCCCCGTTCTTCCACAATCTAAAAGACGTCGCTGGTGACAATTCGTTGCAGCACGCGCGCGTGGTAGATCTCGCGGAAACCATTCTCAACCTTCGAACGTTTCAGGAGTAGCCGACGTAAAGGAAGCGATGAAGCTCGGCAACATCGAAGACCGATTCACTGAGCTGGAGGTGGGCAAAATGAATCGCCTTGGGTTTCGTGGGGGCAAGTTAGTGTGATTCAGCCCGGGATGGCTTGACTCCTCAACTGCTTGTAATAATCTCTTCGGCAGCTATCAGCTCTACCCAGCGATAACGGTCGTTATTAACCGTGGCAATCTATCGCGAATCGATATTCTCGCTGCAATCGAAAATTTGCTTAAGGGAATTTAAAATGGTTGAAACTGCTTTGTCACGTGCCTTGCCTAAGGACGTTCAGCATAAGATCGATAATTACCGGAAAACAGCGAAGTTATGGCAATCCATGCACCGCACGTGCATCGTAGTTGCTGCAGTATTGGCCGCTGCGGGCGCTATGCCTGCCACTATTTGGGGCCATGAGCATTACCGCCAATTTGTTAGCGCTATGGCGGCACTGGTGATAGTTTTAGTCGGACAACTTAGAATGAATGAAAATTCAATCAGTGCCCGGAATGCTTGGTTGGTGCTTGAGCCAGCCTCCGTCAAATATAAGCTTGACCCCAGCTATACACTTGGAGAGTTGCTTACAGCATACGAGAAAGCGCAGAGAGTGTATCAGGAAGGCCGAACGGCCAAAGTTACTGCTTGAGGCGTATAAGATTTCCAACGTCTGGATCGGTCGGAAGCGCTCTTTGCAATTAGGGAGAGCAGCATTCAAATGATGAGGTTCGCATGTGCATTTAAGCGGACTGATGTGGTGCTAAAGTGTGGTTCTGAGCTAACTCGTTGATTCGTAAGGACTAAAACGGCATGCAAAGCCGTCCAGACGGGTTCGACTCCATCCTATCTTATAACCGGCCCACGCTTTTTGAGCTAAATCAGAAGACGATCCTTTTACTTCCGGTTCGCGGATTCGCAGCGACGACTCATAACTATCTTATTTCAATGGCATTGTGTTCCAGACGCGCTACATTCAGTTTGACTTCGCAAGACTCTAAATGCTGACCTGCCACAAGTACTTGGGACTCTTGCGTGTCGATGGAACGAGTAGCGATCCACCCGATAGGAACACCATACCTGTTAAGAGTGTACGTCGTGGTAGCGAAAGTCAGCTTGTTCAGTTGTCTTCATATTAATCTTGGTTCTCCTGCCGTAAGCTCATCTTTTTTTCAAACCCAGCACCTGCCCGATCAGATCCACGTGTGGCCCAGCCAGAGGCAACCGCTGACGTGCCCACTCATGGCGTTCGCTTTGCGGTAGCGCTGCGGGGTGTGACAGGATCGCTCGTGCGACGACACCTATCCATTGCATGGGCGCACTTACAATGAGTGCGCGCATCGCGAGCGCGTCGGTATCCTTGCCAGGCTCCTCGAGCGACTGCTGCGCGATCTCGGGAGCCACGGCCCAGAGTCGCTCTCCCGCAAATTCGCCCAGAGGCGTCGCGGGGAGCAACCGGCGCAATGTATCCGCATGCTCGACGCCCAGCACACGGACGGCCTCGATACGGATCCGAAGTGCGTCCGTTGTCAGCGCGTCCGAATCCTCGAGCATTCCAAGCAACATGTGGGACGGCAACGTATGCGGGTATTGCCACAAGGCTTCCAGCTGCGGACCGGTGAGGCAAGCTTTCGCCTGCGCGAAAGAGACGTTTTGTAAAACCCATGTTCTTAATGGCGAACGCTGAAAGAAGACTGGCCTGATTGTGTCCGTCGGGTCCGCGAGGAGGTATGCCATCAGCGTAGGTAGCAGGGCCGCTGCCGAGGCCGGTCCGATCCGTTTCAGCGCATCCAGCACCATGTCTTCTGTCCAGCGCGAGTGCTCCTGGTTGATGCCTCCAATGATGCTGCTCAGCCACGACGGCTCGATCGGCCACCTTCCCCGTGCTCCCTCGACCACCAGCATCGGCCTCAGAACGTATGGCGCTGACTCGGGTGCCTCGGTCAGTCGGCCCGTCAGGCGCGCCGCCAGCGTTATCAGGCGCCGCCATCGATCCGGCAGCGTCGTTCCGTCCGGGAGTTCGTTGGGCCACATGAACGGCATGAGGGCGGACGTGAGGTCCTGTGCCCACCCCGGGAACCACCACTCCCAGAGAGGCGGCAGCTCGAGCGCCGGCTTGCTCGCCCACAGACTCCATGCCCAGCATATGGCTATCCACTCGACCGGATCTTCATCCTGATCGGACCGGGTCCACGGTGATGGGGAAAACTCGTCCACATCGATTCTGGACAATACCGCTTTGGCAAGCCATGCAAACGGCATCGGTACGTCCATCCCGTCGCCGAGCCGTTTGCCGATATCGCGGAACAGCACCTCTGCTGCAGCGATCGCGGGCAGCGTGTCGTCGGGCAAGGACTTGAGGCGATCGAGCATCGGGAGCAGGTCGCCGACCGGTACGCTCCTCAGGGCTGCCTCGAGCAGGGCGCGCCGCGCCGGGTCGTAAAAATGCATGGCCCAGCGCTCGATCGGTTCGTCTCGGATGACGTGCATGAGCTGATCGCGCGCGACCAGGTCGACCAGAAACTGTGGCGTCAACGCCAGCATGCCATCGCGTCCCTGAACCAGCAGCCGTGCATCGACGAGCGGCGCAATACTGGTGGCCGCAATGCGCTCGGAAAGCGCCGCGGCGCGCTGCCGCCGCTCCGCTGGGCTCTTGCCGTCGGCGATGTCGAGCAGGGCTTGCGCATCGAGATTGGCAGCCGGCTCGGGCGAGAGGCGCGCCCACTGGTCCATGGGCAAGGCCCCCTGCCACGGCAATTCGCGGGCATCGAGCCGGGCGGCGGCCAGCGCTGCGAAGCGCCGCGCCAGCACATTGTTCGTGTGCGTGATCGCCCTCAGTAGACGCTGGCCGGCATCGCTGTCGGTGACGCGGGGCAGGCCTGTCTCCCGCGAGCTGTGACACAAGCGGCAGATGGCGAGCAGCTCGGCCGGGCCCGTCACGAAATGCCAGTCGTCCGGAAAAGTCGCAAGCCACTTGGTGACGCCTACAGCACTCAGGAGCGTGTCCTCGGTGGCGCGGCCCATCCTCTTCTCGACCCATCCCAGCAGGCGGGCTTGCCAGTCATCGTGCAGGCGCCACGAATGGGGGGTGATCGCATCGCTCCAGCCACTTGAATCGGTCAGCGCGGTGACGCGCTCGTCGACCTGTCCAGTCAGTATCTCCCATGAAGGAAGATAGCGCGAGGAGCCGTGCCCACTTTTCGACGGAGGCGCGAATGGCGCCACGATCAGGACGTTGAGGTTGTCATGCGCATGGCCCAGTGCTGCGAGGTCAGCGTCATTGCACGGCTGCTCGATGCAGACGATCAGATTGCCCGGCTGGCGCAGGCGTGACGCTGCATCGGCCAGGCGCTTTACGCGCACTCGCTCGTGACGCGTGCTGGCGCACAGGGTTGCCCAGAAAAAGCTCAGGCCACTGCCCGGGGCGAACTCGAGCCAGGAGATACGCTGCTCAGGTCCGCGCCACGCATGGCGGGGTGGAACGGGGTCGAGCCAGAACTCCAGCAGTGTCTGGTGCGGCTTCCTGTCGACGGCGTCGACGAAGCCGAGGTCGCAGGCGGTGTCCCGCGCAAACACGAACGGTGGCAGCTCGGGAAAGGCGGCGAATTCGAAGAGGTCTTCCACGGGTGCGTCGTGTAGGCCCAGATCAACCAGCGGCATTTCGAGCAGGTCGGCCAGCGCCAAGGCGTGCGGGCGGCGCCTGATCCACCACACCTTGTCGCCGCGGTCGATGTCGCCGATTTTCACGGCAAGTGCGCGCGGTGCCAGCCACTCGAGCTCAGGTGCAGCTTCCATCAGGCGCTTGGCCAATGTATCGAGCGATGTGAATTTGCCTGCGGACCTAGCCGCCTGAATGGGTTTGAACATGTCTATCTCCGCAGTTGACCCAGTATACTGCATTGCATAGATGCAATGCAGTATGCAGTACTGCGCTGCATTGCATGCGACATTGCGTCGTGTGCTTGCAAGACTTAATCTTTCCTCACGGTAAAACTTTTTAACCATGGAGGTCTTGCAATGAAAATCCGTTTTATGGGTCCACTCGGTAAAGTCACTGGTTCATGCACCTGGATGCGTGATGAAGCACACGGGTGGAACTTCCTAGTCGATTGCGGCATGCAGCAGGGCGAGCGGACGGCCGCCGACTGGAACGCCTGCGCTTGGCCATTCGATCCCGCCGAGATCAAGTTCGTCATCCTCACGCATGCGCATATCGATCACTGCGGCCTGCTTCCTATGCTGTACAAGAAAGGCTTCAAGGGCCTGGTGTACTGTTCCAAGGAGACCGCCGAGATCGCGAAGATCCTGTTGCGCGATGCTGCGGAGTTGTCGGATATCGGCTTCACGGCGTGCGACGTCGACGCCGTGCGCTGGCACGAGCCGCATCAACCGCCGCTGTTCGGCCGCTTTCATCCGGTCGACCGGGACCTGTTTGTGCGCTTCTTCCGTTCGGGGCACATCGCCGGCGCGCTATCTGTGGCCGTCCATTGGGGGGCGCCGGGACCAGGTCAGCGCAGTATCGCGTTCTCGGGCGACCTCGGGCCGAACAGCGAGGATCGGGAAGGGCTGCCTTTCCTTCGTCATCGGATGTATGTGGGCGACAACGATTATGCCGTCATCGAATCCACCTACGGAGCCACGATGCGCAGTTCAGAACAGACTCATCCAGAATGGCGCCGGGTCCAGTTGCGCTATCAGCTCGAGCAGACCATGGCGCGTGGCGGCAGCCTAGTCATCCCCGCGTTCGCCGTTGGACGGGTCCAGGACGTGCTGTTCGACCTGCACTGGATCGTGGCCGAGAACCCGGCTCGCTATGCCAATGTTGGTTTTTACATCGATGCGCCGAGTGCGCAGAAGATCGGCGGGGTGCTGCTTGAGGCTACGCGCCGCACCGAGAACAATGGTCGCAAAGGGAAGGTGCGGCCGCTCTGGCTGGGCAAGCAGATGTTCCGCTGGTTCGATCTCGACGACACCAATCCGTCGCACGTAGAAGCGGCGCTCGACATTTGCCACATGACGCTAACGCCAAAGGACAAAGGCGAGCGGCGCGAGGCAAGCTGCGGCAACGCCATCGCGCGCGCCTGGCGCCCGGTGTTCCGCACGATCCTCAACCGCCATCAGTTCATGCCTGATACTGCGACCGAAGCATCGGTGTTCGTGGTCAGCTCGGGCAGTTGCGACGGCGGCCCCGCCGCATGGTGGCTGCCACGGCTGCTCGGTTCGGCTAACAACACCGTTGCGCCGGCTGGTTACTGCTCTTCAGGCACTGTGGGTGGTCAGCTGCTTGCGCTGGCCCAAGCCAGTCCGGCTGAGCGGCGACGGCTGACTGGCAGCCTGGGCTGGCCAGACGGTACAACGATGCCGCTGGCCGAAGTCGGCGCTGGGATCGTCGCACTCTCGGGCTACTCCGCGCATGCGGACCAGAATGGCTTGCTCGACTGGGCTTTAAATGTTTACGATGGCAGGCTGCGTGTGGCAGGCAAGACGGTATTCATCCATCACGGTGGTGAGATGCAGAGGGAAGGGCTGGCGCAGGCGATCGCAACGAGAGCGCAGGAAGGAGGCATTGCCGTCCGAACGATATTGCCGGGTGATCCTAATCACTGGTTTGACCTTGATAAGGATGCCCACGTGCTTGCTGATGAGGATTGTCAGCGACAACTAGAGGATGAGATTGCGCGACTTGCGCATGAGCTGTCCAGAATGCGTAGCAAGTCTGGCAAAGATACTGGAGGCAGCAACTGCCGCATATAAGACCGCTTCGCGACCAATAGAAAATCGCGTGAAATGGAATCTTGTCTTTGAGGATACTACGAGCTGAGTACATAATGGCAGAGCACCATCGGGAAGGCATACCGCCGGCCCGACAGCCTAAGGGATACGATGCAAAAGCAGAAACTGGTTGTTCTCTTGCCCGTCTTAATGCTCGGCGCATGTTCCAAACAATTCGTGCTTATCGCCGATAACGCTCAGATTGGCGCGGGCTCGACCATCATCGTCACTGGGACGACCGGTGTTCTACATGCACCCCCAGGACCTGGGTTGCCTAATGGTTTCGATGGCACTTTAACGCTGAAGGATAGCGTGCAGGATCTTAGTGGTGCCGGAGTATTGAGTTTTAGAAGCGAGGGTGGTGGTTTTGGAAAAGGTGCCGAGATTACCTTTATTAAGGCGGCAGGTCTTTACGCGTGCAAAGACTGCACAACTTGGAACCTTCCTCTCAATTGGCATCGTGGGGGTTAACTGGATCGCCGCGAGTCTTACAAACACTGCAGAGCCTGTAATCGCAGGTTTGGCGGCGAATTTGCTGATGCGGAAGGTAGGCACCACGTGTCCCGGCGATTTGGTGCAAGCGACAGCACGGGTATATTGCTGCCCACGCCGTCCATTAACAATGGTCGGTCAGTTCGCCTGGCTCAGCCCTTCCAGGACGCCGTTCCTGTACTGGAGCAGCATGCGAACCGGTTCGTCATGCTGGATCAGAAGCGCATCGGTGTCGCCAATCATTCGATCTGCAGCCAGGCGGGTGTTGTCGATCTTCAGTATGGTGTCCTTTGTCTGCTTCTCGAGAGCATCGCGCCTGCGCTGGAGCGTGCTTTCCAGGTTGAAGAACGAACTCATGTTCCGTATTTCGCGGTTGATGGCAGTCTCGAATGCCGGGGAAAGTGCAGCAAAATCCATGATCGCCCGCTGGAGGTCGCCGCGTCTCGTCTCCTTCAGCATGGGCTCGCCAGGAAACAGGGAAAGCACATGCCAGGCACAGACTCGGGTGCGGATGCATAGTGCCAGGTCACGCAATAATGCTTCCTGGTCGCGGATCTTGCGTGAGATACCCATCGCCAAGTCATTTGTTCCGATCGTTTCCTCATCCTGTACGGCCGTAGAGATGCCCCGCATGATCTCCTTGTGCAGATGCGATTCCGTTTCCAGCAAATCTCTCTCGCAGCGCTCCAGTTCTGTCCGGATGCTGGCCGGAACCTCACCTGCTTCGAGTGTCGCTCGGGCTTGTTCGAGATAACGATATGCTGCATCTATCCGGGCTCTTCTCTGCTCGTTCATGAAATTCGACAGGTTTTTGACACCCTTGGCGATCGTGTCGAGTTTCCTGCTTATGTCTGCTAGGTGCTTCTGTGCCACGATAACCGATGCAACCTGCCATATGGCACCGGCATTCAATACGCTCTGCAGTTGCCCGGATTCGAAAAGGCGTGCGTGTTCCTTGACGCCTTTGGGTCCAACGGTGAACGCCCGGAATCCGTTGCCATCCGCGGCGCGTACGAGATTGCCGTTGACTACAACCTCCATGAGCTGTTTGCCGCTTGCTTGACCTGCGGCGAGCACCGATGGCGCTGCCTGCAACATTCCCCCCAGCCTTGCGGCGGTGTCGCTCGAGGCGTCGCTTTTTTGTCCGGCCTTGTAGGCTTTGAAATCCTTGCTCGCCCGGATAGTGATGGCTGGCTGGTTGGACGAGTCAGCAAGCACGATCCGGATGCCCGGTTCGAAGTGAGCT
>Ga0265780_10006103_pt1 | contig 15067 bp, 8 predicted proteins | sample P1T30metagenome_FD_192432 | JGI IMG/M metagenome (GOLD analysis project Ga0265780, IMG submission 192432) | Plant litter microbial communities from East Loma Ridge, Irvine, California - P1 T30 | ecosystem: Environmental > Terrestrial > Plant litter > Unclassified | place: USA: California... | reverse complement strand
AATTTCTTCAGGTGTAAAACTTTCAGCAATTCCAGAAACGATGGTTCTCACATCAATTCCAGTATCTACTTTCAAGACTAAAAGTTTGTTTGCTTTTGGCATTTTTTCCGCTTCCAAGATAGTTCCAACACGCAAATCCATTTTCGCGAAATCTTCATATTGAATCAAATCTTTCTGAGGTTCAGCTTTTTTATTCTCGGCTTTGTTGGCTGTTTTTGTAGCTTCCAATTTGTCTATTTGTTTTTGAATTTCTTCGTCTTCAATTTTAGCGAAAAGCAATTCTGCCTCGCCAATTTTATGTCCAGCCGGAATCAAATCGGAGTTTTCAGAAATGTCGTTCCAACTTAAACCTGTATTATTTCTAGCTTCCGCCAAAACCGCAGTTTCATCCGTAATTCCAAAAGTTGAAATAGAAGACGGAGTTGCATTCAAGATTCTTTTTAATTTTTCAGAAGTAAAAGGCAAAAATGGTTCCGCCAAAACGCTCAAGGCGCTAGCAATCTGCAATGCAACATACATCTGCGTTTTTACTCTTTCCGGATTGTCTTTTATCACTTTCCAAGGCTCCTCATCCGCCAAATATTTATTTCCTAAACGTGCTACATTCATCAATTCGCCCAAAGCTTCCCTGAATCGGTAACGCTCCACAGAACTTGCGATAACCGCAGGATATGCTTTTAATTCCGCCAAAGTAGCTTTGTCCACTTCAGAAAATTCATTCGGTTCAGGAACAATTCCGTCGTAATATTTGTTCGTCAAAACCACAACTCTATTGATAAAATTTCCGAAAATAGCCACCAATTCGTTGTTGTTTCTCGCCTGAAAATCCTTCCAAGTAAAATCATTATCCTTCGTTTCCGGAGCATTTGATGTCAAGGCATAACGCAAAACATCCTGCTTGTCTGGAAAATCTTCTAAGTATTCGTGCAACCAAACCGCCCAGTTTTTAGAAGTCGAAAGTTTGTTTCCTTCCAAATTCAAGAACTCGTTTGCAGGAACATTATCTGGCAAAATATAACTTCCTTCCGCTTTCAACATCGCCGGAAAAATCACGCAATGAAACACAATATTGTCTTTCCCGATGAAATGAACCAACTTCGTATCTTGAGATTTCCAATACGGTTCCCAATCTTTTCCTTCTCGCAAAGCCCATTCTTTCGTAGAAGAAATGTAGCCAATCGGTGCGTCAAACCACACATATAATTTTTTTCCTTCCGCACCTTCAACCGGAACGTCAATTCCCCAATCTAAATCTCTTGTCACGGCACGAGGCTCTAAACCACCATCAATCCAAGACTTAACCTGACCGTAAACATTCGGTTTCCAGTCGTTTTTATGTCCGACTAAAATCCATTCTCTCAAGAAATCCTCATATCTATCCAAAGGCAGAAACCAGTGTTTCGTAGCTTTTAAAATCGGAGTTTCTCCCGTGATTGTAGATTTTGGATTAATCAAATCTGTCGCGTTCAACGTCGAACCGCATCTTTCACATTGGTCGCCATAGGCTTCTTCGTTGCCACATTTCGGGCAAGTTCCAATAACGAAACGGTCGGCTAAAAATTGGTCGGCCTTTGCGTCATACAATTGTTCGGTCGTTTCTTCGATAAAATCGCCATTGTCATATAGTTTTCTAAAAAATTCCGAAGCTGTATCGTGGTGGATTTTCGCCGAAGTACGCGAATAATTATCAAAAGAAATTCCGAAATCCTGAAACGATTTTCTAATGATTCCGTCGTATTTATCAATCACTTCCTGAGGCGTGATGCCCTCTTTTTTCGCCTTCATCGAAATCGCCACACCGTGTTCGTCGCTTCCGCAAATGAACGCCACATCGCGATTTTGCAAGCGCAAAAATCGAGCATAAATATCAGACGGAACATAAACTCCCGCCAAATGCCCAATGTGAATCGGGCCGTTAGTATAAGGCAAAGCCGCCGTAATCGTATATCTTTTCGGATTCTGTATCATCTTTTCTTTAAATAAGTATGCAAAAATAAGCATTAGCATTTACATTTTGCTTTTTTATCGTTGCGTTTCATTGTTTCAACAACTTTAGAATATTTCTATTTTTAAATATTTTTCACGATTCTTAAATTAATTTAACATTTCAGGAACTTTGCTTTAAAATCTATATTATATTTAGCGACAAATTAATTTTATGAAAAAAATTCTCGCCTTTTTACTACTATTTGTTTCTGCATCAGTATTTGGTCAATTCGATAAAAATTGGAGCAAAGTTGAAAATTATGAGAATTTGGGAAGAACAAAATCTGCTTTTTCTGAAGTAAAATCCATTTACAGAAAGGCAAAACGAGATAAAAATGAACCTGAAATTATCAAGTGTTTTTTCTATAAATCAAAGTATTTGATGATTTTAGACGAAGAAGCGCAACGAAAAATCATGGAGAATTTAAAGACTGAAATTGGTCAAAATTCTTTGCCTTCAAAAGCGATTTTGAATTTGGTTTATGCGAGATGTCTGCAAGATTATAAAAGTCAGAATTATGATAAATTATGGCGAAGAACGAAGCTCGATAGCGTAAATGCAAATGATTTCATGACTTGGACTAACCAAAATTTTGACCAAGAAATAAAACTTGCCTACCAAAATTCGCTTAAGAACAGGGCTGATTTAAAAAACATTTTGTTGAAAAAGTATGACGTTTTGTTTTCGTATGGAGATGACGAAAATTCTAAATTTGAAACTTTATACGAGTACGTCTTAGACGAAAATATTGCTCATCATTCGGCTCACATCAGTATGTATCAAGATGCCGACAATATCAGAAGTTATGGATATAATCTTTTTGGCAGTCAGTTTAAGTCACTGAATTTTGACAAAATAAAAGATGAAAATTTAAAAACGGCGCTAAAATTACGCCAAGAAAAAGAACAGGATTTTTCCAACGAAAAGTGGATGAACCGCTTAACTTTCATTCAAAATTACCTTTCAAATTATTTTGAAAACCGCAATGAGCATTATTTGAAAGCGCTGAATGAAATCCAGAAAAATTCTACAAATAAAATTCTTATTCAGGAAATTCAATTGGAAAAAGCCAAAACACTGATGGATTTTGCCAATAAAAAGGATTTTCCAGATAATAACATTTTGGCAATTAAAACTTTAGACAGTGTTTTGTCACTAAATAATCGTTCGATTCCCTATAAAAATGCGCTCAACCAGCGTGAGCAAATTTTGGAAAAAATGATTGAGGTGAAAATTCAAAAATATTGTTATCCTAATGAAAATGTGCGCGCATTTGTGCAGTTTAAAAATGTAGACAGTTTGAACATTTCGTTTTATAAAGTTCCAAGTTCTTGGAACATACAAAAAGGTCGATATTATGACTACCAAATGCGAAAATATGTCAACAATGATAGCATTTTTGAAGCATTGGTTAAACATCAAAAACCTGTAAAGACGCATTTGGCACTTCTTCCGAATCAGCACGATTATTTTCAATATTCCACTGAAATTTTACTACCTCAGATGGAGAAGGGAACGTATGTGATTCATTTTGAAACTTTAAAACGAGGAAAAAAGGCAGAGCATGACTTCACTTTTGCAACGGTAACGTACACCGATTTTATGCTTTCAAGTTATTCAAAAGATAACAGAAATTATTACCAAGTTACACATCGAAAAACTGGAAAACCGATATCAAATGTAGAAATTAAGTCTGATAAATTTTTCTTAGAAACAGATGGAAATGGCTTGAGTTCCGCACAAAAATATGGTGAAGAAAATTATTATAATTTAGAACTAAAGTTGTCAAAAGCGGGTGATACATTGCACTCTATAACCAATTATTCTCCTGAATTTAATCGTTATAAGAAGGAAAATTACACTGATGCCAAGATGATGTTTTATTTTGACAGAGCCATTTATCGTCCGGGCCAAACGGTTTATTATAAAGGTATTGCGGTTCAAAATATAAATAATACACAAAGCATTGTTCCCAATGTTTCGTTTGAAATTATCATCGAAGACGATAACGGGAAAGAATTGAAGAAATATGTGGCAAAGACGAATGAATTTGGCTCTATTTCTGGCGAATTTGTGATTCCAAAAGATGTTTTGACTGGAGATTTTTCGGTCTGGGCGCAGGAACCAGACGAAGACGATTTTAAGAATGATGTTTCGTACGACAAGGAAACAGAAAAACATCTTTTTTGGGATGAAATTGACTATGATGATGACGAATTTACGTTTAAGGTGGAAGAATATAAAAGACCAAAATTTGAGGTGGTTTTTAATCCGATAAAAGAAAATATTGCGGTTAACAAAAATGTGGTGGTGACCGGAAAAGCCAAGGCATTTGCAGGAAGCAACGTCACAGATTCTAAAGTTGTCTACAAAATTGTTCGAAAAACCTACACCAATTTTTATAGAAGTTATCACGCCCGCTCCACTGATTTGGCGCATGGCGAAGTGACCACAGACGCGCAGGGAAATTTTAAAATTGAATTTCTCGCCACGCCAGACAGCACTTACGCGCAAAAAGATTTGCCTGTTTTTAATTATGAAATCACGGCCGATGTTACTGACATGAATGGCGAAACCCAGAGCAGTATGACCACTGTCCGCGCGGGGTATCACACGCTGGAATTGAAAGCGGAAATGCCTAATAGTATCGAAACAAAAGAAAAGAATTTTATTACGTTTAATTCCACTAATCTAAACGGTGAATTTACGCCTGTAAACGCCGAATTGGAAATTTTTAAATTATCAGAATCTAAGAATAAATTTAAGCCTAGAGTTTTCCCAATTCCGGAAATCGCAACTTTATCAAGCAAGGAATTTGAAACACTTTTTCCAGATGAAGACAATGAAAAGCCTAATGAAAAAGGCCGTTTAGTTTTCTCAAAAACAGTTAATACCGAGAAAACTAAAGAGTTACTATTAAGTTTCTTGCAAGATTTTAAAACGGGTGATTACCGCATGGTTTTTAAAACAAAAGATGAGTTCGGCAATGAAATCGAAACTTTAAAAAACTTCAAAATTTTGCAAAGCAATGATGAAAAGGTAGCGGTAAACCAGATATTTACAATTAACCAAATCAATGCAAATCCTGAGAAAGATGGCTTCGTGGAAGTAGAATTGCATTCCAATGTCCCGGAATTGTACGTTTTCGCCAATGCCTTTTTCGATGGAAAAACGTTCTTTGAGAAGTCTATTGTTTTGAAAAATAAGACACGAATTAAAATTTCTTTTAAAAAGGAATACAGACAAAATGTGCAGTTAACGTTTGAAACTGTCTTTGAAAACCAAAATTATTTACAGACAAAGGAAATAATTTTGAAACAAGAAAAAGACAATATGAACATTGAAATTGAAAGTTTCAGAAGCAAGATTGAACCCGGAAGCAAAGAAAATTGGAGCTTCAAGATTAAGGAAAATAATAAAGTCACTTCGTCAGAAGTTTTGGCGTCGATGTATGACAGTTCGCTGGATAAATTTACCATAAAAGATTGGGAAAAATTAAATTTTACGGATAACATCAGCAATTATTTCAGTCAAAGAACTTTTTCTAATTTGGGAACAGAAAGTCTTCATATGACAGATTTGTATTCCCGTTATTTTCACGTTAATACCGCAGTAAAACCAACAGAATTAATGTGGTTTGGATTTAATTTTGGTAACAATAATGACTACGAAGCGCGAGAAAGATATGAAACCCAAATTGCAGAAAAACGTATTCCAGAAGACGCCATTTTAGTGCACGGAATTGTGACTGATGCATCTGGAAATCCTTTGGTGGAAGCCAAAGTCTACCTTTCGGAAGAAAATAATAGAAAAACAACAACAGAATACGACGGATATTTTCAAATCAAAGCCAAGAAAGGTGAACAGCTAGTTTTTTCAGCACCTAAACTAGGACTAAAAATTGTCACGGTTTCTGGAAACGAAATAAATGTAACATTGGTGGAAGATAAAGATTCGCCGACAATGCCTGTGGTTATCCTTGATGGCACAGTGAGCGAAGTTAAAGCCGACTTAGAAGAAGTTTCGATGCTGAAATCACAAAGTGCTTCAGTAATTCAGGTCACTGCATTGGCTGGGAAAATCAGCGGAATAGAAATTTCGGGTTCTGGTGATAATGAGATGGTTTCCTTGAATGGTGCGCGTTCTGGAGCAAATTTCGCGCTTTTTGTGGTTGATGGAATGATAATTGCAGAAAATTCTTCGGTACAAATAAACAATGACGATATTGAAACGGTAACCATTTTAAAGCCAGAAGCTTCGGTTAAATTGTATGGCACAAAAGGGAAAAATGGCGCTGTAATTATTACCACAAAAAAGGCGTTAGAAGAATTGACAAATGTAAAAGCACGTAAAAATCTGAGTGAAACCGCCTTTTTCTATCCAAATTTAAGAACCGATGAAACAGGCAAAGTAAGCTTTAATTTTACTTCGCCAGAAGCGTTGACCAAATGGAAACTCCGCTTGTTTTCGCACAACAAAAAGGCCAATTCTGCTTATCTCGAAAATTATACGGTGACCCAAAAAGATTTGATGGTTATCCCAAATCTCCCGAGATTTTTGCGTAAAAACGATACTTTGACAATCACCACAAAAATTGCGAATCTCACTTCTGAATCAAAACAAGGAATGGCGGTTTTGCAGTTATTTGACGCCGTTTCAATGGAAAAAATTGATGTCAAATTACATAATATCGAACCCGTAAAAAACTTCTCGATTACTGCCAAAGGAAACACGGCGGTGAGTTGGAAAATTATAATTCCCGAGGGATTGCAAGGTGTTCAATATAAAATTTTGGCGAAAGCCGGAAATTTCTCTGACGGAGAAGAAAATATTCTGCCCGTTATGACAAATTCAATGCTGGTAACCGAAACCATTCCGTTGTGGGTTCGGGAAAAATCGACGAAGGAATTTACTTTTGAAAATTTAAAAAACAATATTTCTTCGACGCTTCGGAATCATAATTTGACATTGGAATACACGTCAAATCCAGCTTGGATTGCCATTCAGTCATTGCCGTATATCATTGAATATGAACACGAATGTGCAGAACAAACTTTTGCAAGATTTTATGGAAATACGTTGGCAAGCGAAATCATTAACAGCAATCCAAAAATTGCTGAAGTTTTTGAAACTTGGCGAAAATCTGGAAAGCCAATCTCAAAATTGAACGAAAACGAGGAATTAAAAAGCATACTTCTGGCAGAAACGCCATGGGTTTTTGATGCAGAAAGTGACGAACAAAAAAAGAAAAATCTGGCACAACTTTTTGATTTGGAAAAAATGAAAAGTTCGTTAGACAAAGCTTTTGAAAAATTGGTAAAAAAACAAAAACTTTCTGGCGGATTTGTTTGGTTTGACGGCGGAAACGAAAGTGATTTTATTACAAGACACATTGTTTCGGGATTGGGACATTTGGAAAAATTAAAAATTAGGCCGGAAATCAGCTCGAAATTTTCAACGATTACCAGAACTGCCGTTCCATATATCGATTCAAGATTTGTTCAAAATCATAAATATTACGAGAAATTGAACAAGAATAAAAAGTTTTCATGGCCGTATCGATACACCGATTTGCATTATCTGTATGCGCGAAGCTTTTATGCAGAAAAATATCCGCTGACCGATAGTTTGCAGTTTTACGTCAAAAAATATACTGACGAAGTAAAGAAAGATTGGACCAATTATTCGGTCTATGAAAAAGGATTGAGCGCTCTGATTTTAAACCGTTTTGGCGAAGCTTCCACGGCGAAAAATATTGTAAGAAGCTTGAAAGAAACCGCTTCGAATAATGAAGAATGGGGAATGTACTGGATTGAAAATTCAAACGGTTATTATTGGTACCAATCATCCATTGAAACGCAGGCGCTTTTGATTGAAGCTTTTTCAGAAGTTGAAAATGACAAAAAATCGGTGGATGCCATGAAAGTTTGGTTGCTTAAAAACAAACAATCCAAAAACTGGCCTACCACAAAATCCACAACCGAAGCCGTTTATGCGCTATTAATGCAAGGAACGGATTTTCTTTCGTTAAAAGACAAAACCGTTTTTAAAATTGGGAACGAAAAAATCTTGACTAAAAAATTAGGAGAAAACGAAAAAGAAGCGGGAACGGGCTATGTAAAAATGAATTGGAAACCCGAAGAAATCAATGCTTCGATGGCAAAATTGACGGTTGTAAATAAAAATGATTCGCCTGGTTTTGGAGGATTTTATTGGCAATATTTTGAAGATTTGGATAAAATTAAAGGAAGCGAAAAAAGCGTGATGACCATTTCTAAAGAATTATATCTGAAGAAAAACACGGACAAAGGAGAAAAATTGCAACCGATAACTGCTGAAAATTCGTTGAAAATAGGCGATTTGGTGACCATCAGATTGGTAGTTTTGACCAAAGAAGATATGGAATTTGTTCATTTAAAAGACATGCGCGCTTCGTGTTTTGAACCAAAAGATGTGATTTCTGGCTATGAGTTCAAAGACGGTTTGGGATTTTATAAAAGCACGAAAGACCTCGCCACGCATTTCTTTTTTGACGAGATAAAAAAAGGAACTTACGTTCTGGAATACGACGTGCGGGTGACGAATCTTGGGAATTTTTCAAACGGAATTACGACAATCCAAAGCATGTATGCACCCGAATATTCGAGTCATGCTAAAGGAATTCGAGTGAAAGTTTTAGAATAATAATTTGTGAAATAGCATCGTAATAATTCCATTATATTTGTCAACGGAAATCAAAGAAGATGAAATCATGGCAAAAGGACCCGAAAAGAACACCAAGAATAAGGCTTTGCACACCAAGTTACTAAACCGAAAAAAGGCAAAACTCCAAGAAGAGAAAAAGGAAAAAGCCTTGCGGATGAAAGCTTTGGTGGCCAAAATGAATCAGCAGAAAAAGGATGATGAATCGAAAACAGAATAAATTTGCTCTAAATTAGAACCATTGTAAATTGAGCTTTCAAGAGTAAAAACCACTCGAAAGCTTCATTTCCTTCAAATATATTTTGCAATCTTTGAACTTCAAAAAAGAGATTCATGAGTAAGACAAAATTAACCGTTACAAAAAACGGATTTATAAAAATTGACGGCGATTTTGAAATCGTTGACCCAGAAGGAAAAGTATATGATTTGCAAGGTAGAACCGCGCTAGGACTTTGCCGTTGCGGATTATCAGCAAACAAACCCTTTTGCGATGGTGCACATCGAAATGGTTTCGAACACGATGCAACTGCCTTTGATTTGCCACCGATGAAGGCGAAATAAGAAAATTTGCATTTTAATAGAAAGCTACATTTTAAAATGTGGCTTTTTTTGTTTTTAGTCGCAAGTTAAATCCAAAAAATATTTTGTTGCTCAACAATTTAATTGAAATTTGCATATACTTTAAAATTTGGAAAAAATGGAATTCGGGAAAATAATAGTTTCAGAAACAGCAATGAACAGCGAGAATCCGCATGATGTGATTCTGTCGAATATTTCGATAATCAACTTAATGCGCGAAGAAAAAGTGGATGATGATTTGATTCACGAAGACGCTTTGATGAGCTATTATCTGGATTATTATTGGACACAATTATCAGAAGGAAATTTTGCTCAATTTGTTCACAAATCAGGTTGGGACAAAGAACTTAACGAACTTATCGAAGAAGGTTTGGCGTTGATTGGCGCCGAAAAACATTTGGAATTATTCCAACAGCAATCTAAAAAAGTGAAATTGATGAGCAGTGTCAAGCTCGGTAAGTTTTTGAAAGGAAAATTAGAAGGCGTAAATCCCGTAAGAGATTCCTTGAACAGCGACGCTTTTTTTGAATTGGAAGAAAATCTTATTACTTTAAATGCTGATTTCTTAAAATCACACCCTGATTTTGAAGTGCTTTCTGTTGATGAAATTTTTGCTACCTTAGAAGAATTCGTCGGTCACGAAATAAAAAGAGTATAAATCAACCCAATCGAAATGTTCCTAAAAAAAATAATTGCCTTACTTTTCTTTTTCAATCTTTCCATTTTACATTCTCAAACTAAAGTTATTATGCCAGAATATTTAAAAAAAGGTGATACCGTTGGAATTTTGGCCACAGCCAGAAAAATTGATTTGGCCACATTACAACCAGGAATCAAATTACTAGAAAGTTGGGGATTGAATGTGGTCATCGGAAAAAGTATCGGGAAAGAACAAAGTCAACTCGCAGGACCAGATTGGCAACGCGCGACTGATTTTCAAGAAATGCTTGACAATCCAAATATTAAAGCGATTTGGGCTGCAAAAGGCGGTTATGGAACCGTGAGAATCGTGGACAGAATCAATTTTGATAATTTCAAAAAGAAGCCAAAATGGGTCATCGGTTTCAGCGATGTCACGGTGATGCACAGCCACATTAATAATATGGACATTGGGACTTTGCACGCTATTATGGCGATAAGCGCAAAATCTGCAACTTCTGAAGCGATTGAAAGTTTCAGAAAAGCATTGTTTGGAGAAAAATTAGAATATCATATTCCGCATCATGCTTTTAATAAAAACGGAAAAGCGACGGGAGAATTGGTCGGAGGAAATCTTTCGGTTTTGTACAGTATCCAAGGTTCAGAATCGGCAGTTGATATGAATGGAAAGATTCTTTTTTTAGAAGATTTGGATGAATATCTGTATCATATTGATAGAATGATGATGAATTTGAAACGAAATGGTTCGCTGAAAGGTTTGAAAGGAATTATCATTGGTGGCATGACTTCAATGAATGACAATGATATTCCGTGGGGACACGATTCCTTAGAAATCATCCAAGACATTGTAAAAGATTTAAATATTCCCGTTTCTTATAATTTTCCGGCTGGACATATCAAAGATAATCGCGCGTTAATACTTGGAAAAACTGTTACATTTGAAGTGAACAATAAAGAAACTGTGTTAAAGTTTCAGTAATTTTTATTTTTCTTTAAAATCTATAAACGCCATGGCAGAACATAATGAACTCGGAAAATTAGGCGAAGAATTGGCTGTAGAATACTTGCAAAAAGAAGGTTATGAAATTCTAGAAACGAATTGGGTTTTTCAAAAAGCAGAAATTGATATTATTGCGAAAAAGGTGAAATCATAGCGGTAATAGAGGTTAAGACGCGATCGAGCATTGAATTTGGGTCTCCCGAAGAGTTTGTAAAACCAAAAAAAATCCAGCTTTTAGTAAAAGCGGTTAACGAATATATAATTTCTAACAATTTAGATTCAGAAGTTCGATTTGATATAATTTCTATTCATAAAGATGCGAAAAATTTTAAAATTGAACATTTAGTGGATGCTTTTTATCATTTTTAAGTAACAAAGTTTTAACAATTTGTTTTTAAATTGTATGTTTGCAATACAACTACCACTAAATACTATTTTTAATATGAAAACAATTTCCTCTGTTGTAGAGCATTACATTAAAACCAAACCGTTCTTATTAAGCGCCTTGTCGCAAGGAATTATAAACTTGACTTCCCTATCAAGAAATATGCTTCCAGATTTAAAGCAAGAATTAGGAAAAGACGTAAAACAAGGAGCCGTGGTTATGGCACTGAAACGTCTTTCAGAAGATTTAGATTTTAGATTAAATCACAAAATTATCAAAGTTTTAAAAAGCATCGGAGAAATTACAGTTCGTTCTTCATTAACAGATTTTACGTTTGCGGTTTCTGATAAAATTTTAGATAAACAAGCGGCTTTAATTTCAGAAATAAACACACATTCAGATATTTTTTATACATCATCAAGAGGTGTGAGCGAAACCAATATCGTGATCAGCGCAAGTATGGCGCACTTAGTTGACGAGCATTTTGTTGGTGAAAAATTGCTTCACAAATGGGAAAACTTGGCATCAATTACAGTAAAATTACCAAAGGATAACGTTTCAACTCCAGGAGTTTATTACTTTATTTTTCAGCGTTTGGCTTGGGAAGGAATTATTGTTAACGAAGTAATTTCTACATCTTATGAATTCACAATTTTAGTGAGTGAAGATGAGGTGGATGTTGCTTTTAAAGTAATCAAAGACTTGAGAAATCTATAAAAATTTAAATTAGATAGAAAAAGCCGCTTGAATTTCAAGCGGCTTTTTTGTTGACCAAATTTTTACAATTATATTTCTTCTTTTGGAGTTTCGTTACCTTTATCGCCTTTTAAAAATTTAACAACCAATGGAACAGTGGTCACTAAAACAATAATGATGATGATAATTTCAATATGTTTCTTCAGGTCAATTTCAAATTCTTGCAAGAACAATCCATACAAATAATGTCCCGCCATAATTAATCCGAAAGCCCAAAGAAAAGAACTCAAGATGTTGTAAAACATAAAGCGTTTTTTATCCATTTGAACAATTCCCGCGATAATTGGCGCAAAAGTTCTTAAGATTGGCATGAAACGCGCAATAATGATTGCTTTTCCTCCGTATTTTTCGAAAAACACTCGAGACTGTTCTAAGTATTTTTTCTTCCACCAAAAACTGTCTTCTTTTTTATATAAATACCAACCACTTTTGGCTCCAAACCAATATCCAACAGAGTTTCCAATAATCCCCGAGAGTGCAACCAGTGTAGATAGTAGCGCTACGTTTCCTAGATCGCTTTCAATAAATGTAATATTTTCTATTAATTCGCGACTGTAAATTCCTGCCAAGAAAAGCAAGCTGTCACCCGGAAGAAAAAAGCCGGCGAACAATCCTGTTTCTGCAAAAACGATAAATAGCACCACAAAAAGCCCAATGCTAACGCCCCCAATTTCCATTGCTATGTAGAATTCAGGGTTAATAAGCTGTTTCCAATCAAAGTTTTCCATTCTGAAATATTGTTAAGTAAGTAATTTTAGTTTGTATTTAGTGTAATAAGGTTCATTCTTTTTTTGTCGCCCACGATCCAGATAATGTCATTTTTTTGTAAAATAACATGACTTTCTGGATTCATCATTCGTTGTCCATCACGCTCAATTCCCACAACCAGGCCATTTGTTTTTTCACGCAATTGCGATTCTCTAATCGTTTTGCCTATAAAATTTTCGTTCTTTAATTCAAAGTTCTTTAAAATTGTTTCGGCATTGTTCTCTGGAATAGAAACTCTGCTTTGGTTTAAGAACACTTTAAACTTGTCAATCTGTCTGTCTGTTCCAATGATATATAAAATGTCATTTGGAAAAACTTGCTCATTTCTACTCGGAACATTTATCGTGTAATTTCCACGTTTTATCGCAGCAATATTGATCCCAATTTTTTCTCTAAGTTTCAGTTCATGTAGCGGTTTTCCAACAATATTAGACTCTGTATTGATCTCAAAAGTCGTCATGTGCGCGTCCCAAGGCGAAAGCTCGTGTTTAGCATTTGTAGCTTCCTGATTTTCACGATCATTAAAATTCTGCATGAAACGATTTTCGATCTTCTCATAAAATAGCTGTAATTTCTTCGGAAAAGCCAAATATGCTACCACAAAGATAACGACTGCCGCGAAAGCAATCACGCTTGAGAAGAAGCTATTTAACAAAAATCCAATATAAAAAATCCCAAACAGAATTCTAATAAGATTGACAATTCGAATTGGTGCCCTAAATTTATTTTCAGCCTTTAATTCTTCATAAGCTTTCACTGCAACTTGGCGCAAGGCCAAAGCATATAAAAACGGAGATATACCTAATAATGTAGCCGTTGCAATTGCCACATTTGCCCACTGCGAACCATTTACCATCGGAAGGAGAACTCTTGAAGAAAGCAGAATCAACGCAATAATTAAAACCGAATGTATAATAATTTGGATGATACTCGCTCGCAAAAACAGCACCCAATTGCTAGTTGCTTTGATAGTCTGCGAACTTGAACTGTAACTTTCTATGGCTCTGATAAATTTATTTGGAAGGATTTTGACCAATTTATTATAAACCGGAATCGAAAGTTTGATCATAAAAGGCGTTGTGAACGTGGAAATCGCTGATACCGCTACTACAATCGGGTACAAGAAATTGCTTGTCACGCCCAATGTCATCCCTAAAGTGGCAATAATAAAGGAAAATTCTCCGATCTGCGCCAAACTCATCCCGGTTTGAATTGACTGTTTTAACGGCTGACCTGAAATCAAAGTTCCTACTGTAGAACTAAAAGTTTTTCCAAAAACAGTCAATAAAGTAATGATGATAACCGGCCAAGCATATTCCACCAAAGTATCTGGATTGATCAGCATTCCTACGGAAACGAAAAAAACCGCGCCAAATAAATCTTTTACGGGTTTTACTAAATGTTCGATGCGTTCGGCTTTTGTGGTTTCAGCAATAATAGAACCCATAATAAACGCACCCAAAGCCGGAGAAAATCCAACCATCGTTGCCAAAATAACCATCATCAAGCACAACGCCAGCGAAACAATCAGCAAGGTTTCATCGCTCAAAAGGTTCTTTGCTTTTTTCAATAATGTTGGGATAAAGAAAATCCCGCCGACAAACCATAAAATTAAAAAGAAAACCAATTTTAAAACTGATTCAACCAGTTCCATTCCAGAAAATTGCTGGCTGACTGCAATCGTTGAGAGCAAAACCATCATTAAAATGGCTACGATATCTTCTACAATTAAAGCTCCAAAAACAATTCCGGCAAATTTTTGTCCTTTAACGCCCAGTTCATCAAACGCCCTAAGAATAATAGTAGTGGAAGAAATCGATAAAATTACGCCTAAGAAAATACTGTCCATTGAAGACCAGCCCATAAATTGGCCAGCCCAATAGCCGAGGAAAACCATTGAAACGATTTGTACCAATGCCGTGACAGAAGCCGTTCCGCCAACTTTCATCAACTTCTTGAAACTGAATTCTAGACCTAAACTAAATAATAAGATGATCACGCCAATTTCTGCCCAAACTTCCACATTGTGTTTGTCTTGAACCGATGGAAAAAGTGTAAAGTAAGGCCCTGCTAAAAATCCGGCGATCAAATATCCCAGAACCAGCGGTTGCTTTATTTTTTTGAAAAGTAAGATGGCAACCCCAGCAGTCATCAAGATTAAACCCAAGTCACTGATGAGAGGATAAAGATGATGTGAGGCTTCTGCTGCCGATTGTTGTACTTCGTTAAT
>Ga0265780_10006102_pt1 | contig 15069 bp, 17 predicted proteins | sample P1T30metagenome_FD_192432 | JGI IMG/M metagenome (GOLD analysis project Ga0265780, IMG submission 192432) | Plant litter microbial communities from East Loma Ridge, Irvine, California - P1 T30 | ecosystem: Environmental > Terrestrial > Plant litter > Unclassified | place: USA: California... | reverse complement strand
AGGAGCATCTAATTAGTAATATGAATTGTACGTTCTCATAGCAATCACTGCTTGAACTCGCGCAACACATGTTGCTGACTCCACGTTGGCTCCATGAGATGCTGGAAGCAGTCGAGCACGCTCAGGTTAAAGTCGAACTACTAATAGAGATTAGCTGTCACGTCATGTACGAGCCTAAACACACACGATAGCTACGAGGCGTATCTAAAGACCTCAAAAAGTCATCGCATTTCCACAGCCTGAAGCTATTTACAATTTAACAGCGCACCAAGCACGGCGCATTAAACCACTTTAGCACCTGGTGGTTTAATTCTTTTCTGCAAGCAAATCATCCGTACCCTTTTTAGATAACATCATAGTTGGCAGCACAGGAAAGCCACCGGGCACCTTTGGCTAATTGCTAGCATCCACGACCCTTAACCTTTCTACACCCTACACTCGGAATTTGCTGTCTAACACCGCCATTTTGTCGTTATTGCCTCCAATTCGTGCGCTACTAGTTGCGTGATGACTGTACGCCTGCTCTTTGAAATAAGTTTTTTGGCTCTCAATAGTGCAATTCTGCTTGCTAATGTCGCCTTCATACGGATGCAGCTCCTGGAATGGCGCAAGAGATATCGGGTCAGACACATTGACCTTGGAGAGCCAGGAACGCACCTACTCTATGCCCTCGTAGATGGCTTGCAGATCTTCCTCAGCACCCTCCTCGAAGAAGTGCGTGTTGATGTTCGGCACGTCCCTGGGATCTGCTGATCGAAGTTCTACAACACCAGCCTGGGAGCGCGGGTTCACATGCACAAGGGAGCAGTCGTACTGGTTAGGCCCATATGTCTCATTGAAGAAAGGGGGGCGATTGGGGAAGCCAGGCCAGAATCCTTCAAACGCAAAGGATCCGCACCACATGTAGATGTCGCGGATAGCACCCTGAGATGTTTTCCAGAAGTTGGGAAAGATCTCTGACATCCCCGTAACAGCGCGCCTGCCGAGGGAGAGAATGCCGGCTTCGTAGTTGTCTGCTAGAGAGCGGCCGACACCTGGACTGTCAACGATGAGAGGGATGTTGAACTTCTTGAGTTGTTCTGCTGGGCCGATTCCAGACAAGAGGAGCAATTGAGGGGTGTTGAAAGCACCACCGGATATGATGACCTCCTTGGACGCGAAGACTTTGCCAGCAACGCCTTCATCAGCCGACTTGTACCTAGGGTCTGCACTGTATATGCTCTTCCCCTGAAGATACTCTATCCCGATTGCCTTCGGCTTCTTTTCAGATCTATCAAATATGACCTTGGTCGCAAGTGTGTCAAGAGAGATAGTCAGGGGGTATCTGCCATCTTTGGCCGTATCCATGGCATAATACCCAGGAGAGGATCGACGCCCATTTGGAGTGACATGGCTGACACCGCCGAATGGCTTAACGAAATTTTCGCTGTTCGGCTGGTCGCCGTTCATATCGCGTTGCAGGAGGCTGGAGGTATCCGCGATCGTGTACCCAGCAGCCTCAGCCGCGAGTTGGCTGAGCTGCTTTGCATCTGCGCTTGTGGTATAGCCCGGGTCGAGCATAGTCATGTCAAGCCAGCCAACGTGGCCATGCTCCGAAGTGCTGTTGTAATACGCTCTCTCAAGACGAACGAGATACTTCCTCATATTTTCTTGGGGCCACGAACTGTCACCAGTAAGTTCAGCGATCTTGTCAAAGTCAGCATCGTTAGGGAGCATCGTCAAGCCTGGTCTAAGTCAGGAGTTGTCAACCCAGACACAACGCGAAGCAGCTTACATCCGTTGTGCATAGCGCAGCCGCCGAGAGTCCCAGCACGAGGATAGTACTATCATTGTCAGTACTTCACTCCTCGGATCTCTCACGGATATCATACAATGCCTTCCGCTTTCGCCCCCTCTGGTGGATCAATGCCAACGTAAAATCCACCATCCGGCTTGCGCCACGTCCTGTGGAGATATCGGGCTTCTCGAGCCTCATCATCAGAGTGTTTCACGAAGAAGTCCCTGTCTGGGTGAGCTTTGAAATTTCAGGCATCCGCTTTTGATGTAGCGGAGGTAGACAGCACGCACCATCGCGTCGCCGGGTCGTTACCAGCAGCATTGAAATTGACCCATTGCGACACGTTCAGATTCTCGGTTTGATCGTCACTGCAGTGATTGCGATTGCTTTTAGCGTTGTCCGCACGCATCGCCATACATGTCTTCTACGGACCCTGCTTCAAGGAGTAATACTGAATGTCCGGCTCGAGCTAGGTTGGAAGCGATTGGTCCGCCGCCCGGTCCCGAACCGACGACAATGTATTCGAACGTCTTGTTATCTATAGATGTAAATGCAAGCACTGGTGTGCTGACAAGGAAGGCCAAACAGGCAAATGTAACAAAAGATGCCATGGTTGACAGATTTCAGTCCGAGGATGACGGTTATCCTTTGAAGACTTTGGGAACCGGCTTTGCTCTTATACCGTCTTTGGCGTGGGGTAGCATATATGCATAGCACGAGGATTGGTCGCACATACGGACTCATATTGTCATCTCCCTTAGGACTGTCGAATCCAGGCACGAGCTTTTCCGCCCGAGAATCATCTTTTCCGTCCATAGCGTCGGATGGAACTAATCATTGTCTGTCGGTTGCTACCGATTCTGCTTATTGTTGCATGGTTCCATCCCCTCAATGTTTTGGTATCCAAGCCTTGGCGTACATGTAAGTATATCCGGTTGATGTTGAATGGAAGATTGCGTCTGCATGTAGATTACCCAAGGTTACACAACCGGCGTAATTGAACGGGTTTCAGAGGAACTGAATACCGAGCTGAGTGGCCGCAAAGACACTATCAGTGAGGGAAATGCTAGATGTGAGGTCAGCATACATTTTGGGAAGGTCTGATGGCGTTTTCGTCAACACAGCGGTATGCAGGTGGTGAAGTTGCTGTGACAGGGGTTTTGATGGCGATAGGTACGTACCGTTTCATAAAACTCTAGGGGAGCCTGTATATATACGCAGCCATACGAATCCTACGTGCTTCTGTAGAGATCTTTAGACATATACAGGCTACCCCTTATATCTTGTCGTTGGGAAAGCGCGGGCGGAAATTTTGTCAGTGCCTGGTGTATGCAAAATGTTGCACGTTGTGGGGCATGCGGGGAAGGCACTAAACGGTGAGCAACAGGAAGAGCCTATTGCCTTGCCTTGGTTGTGAAGTGGGGATGGACATGAATATGAAGTCCAATGTGTCGATACAGAAATGCTGGTAAGGGACAGAGGAGGCAATGAGGGAGGTCCGGTGCTTAGCTTCCTATCAAACGCAGCGATGTTTCTTGATAAACACTTCTCGTCATTTCATATCTAGAACATGCACACCGATTAATGCATAAGCTCGTAACCTCAACGCCTCTCGCCATGCATGCAGATTCATCTCGCAACCACTTATCCGCTTTTAATGCGCATGCTCCTCAGCATCGCAGCCACAGTCACCTCCAAAATCCCTCCTCGCTTGCCTGGCAGCCTCCATCCATGGCTCGAACTTAGCATCGCCCCTCTTGTGATGTTTGTCCTCCTTGCCGTGGCCATTGCTATGCCCATGCTTCTCCGCGTTCTCGACAATTGCGTCCAACCAGGCGGCGAGCCTGTACCCAGCCTTTGCAATCTGCTTGGTCACAACAGGAATAGCACTCTCATAGTACGCGCCAGAGAGCTCCTTGCCAAATACCGCATCTGGGCCATTGGGGAGGACCGTGGAGCACACGTACTTGTTTGCGTCTCGCGCCCAAATGAGAGTGGTGTCGATGGCGTCTTTTGTGTCGATGCCCTTGATCCAGGACTTTGACTCCTTCTTGTACTGTCCGTGCTTGATCTCCGAGGTAAGGGTTTTGGCCCAGCTTAGCGCAGTAGCTTGGGAAAAGTTGCCGACAGACTTTTGGGGGATTGCAGTGTCCCAAATGGAATGAAGGTTTGTTCTGGCACCGTTGAACGTGACGTTGATCAGGTTTCCTCCGACTGCGATGTTTTCAACGTGCAGTGGCTGATGGACGTCGCCAACGAAGTGAATGACCCACTTTAGAGCCTTTTGCTGCTCGACAACACTGATGTTGCTCTCGACGGCACGACTCGAGTAGTTCGCGAGAGCGGAAATGATGCAACCTTCCTCTGGACAGTCTCTTGCATAGTCAATGTTGCAGCTCTCTGGTGGGTTATCGAGGGCATCAATATAGTGGAGAACGCCAGAGAATGCTCCTTCAGACGTCGAGCGGTAGCTATCCGCCCAAGTTGCGACGTTGGCAAGGTATGCTCCCGAGGTGTCGTTTAGCAACCGCTGAGCAAACTTTGTGGTCTTGCCACTGACGAAGTTTTGAGCGATATACGCAACGGTGGTATGGCCGAGCGAGCCCCAGGCATTGGCAGCTGGGAGGACGGCAAGCAGTGGAATGAATGTCTTGAGAGATGCCATTGTGGATGATGTGGGGAGTAGTTCAGGTATAGAAAAAGGTCAGGGTGGTCAAACCATAAATACATGTCGTCGCCTGCTTAGTCTGTCAAACGATCAGGGCTCGGCCAAGTCCGTCCCTCGCCACAATGCTTGGTGCAAAGCTTGAGGCGATGATAGGTAGGTGGGCGTGGTTTGCTAAGCCCAAAAGAGGCGCCTTCCCGTTTCAGTCTAGCATATCTGCGGAGTGGCAGGCACGGCGGGGTGATGATTGGGCGGATCAAGAGCCGCAAATCTAAGCCAGGTCGCTGGGACCGGAGAAGGAAGACAGATGCGGAGGTCTTTGTAAAATGTTTAGTGCATGTCACACGCGGGAAGATATGCTCCCTGAATATAGCAGACGACTTCCAAGTCTATAAATGGCTGATGCCTCGCTGATGTGCTTTCATCCAGGGCACGCGGGTATCTCTAAATCGTGAGTGTTGGCCAAACTCCAGAAATGCAAGTGCGCGTATATTTTCATTGTACAGGGGCGACGTCTACAGGCACGTCGATATCGTCATGCTCGGTAGCTTCTGTCTCTTCCGTCACGTCTTCAACAGGCACTGGGCGGCCTTGAATCAAGCGAATCCACCATGACGGGGGGTCTAGTGGGCTGTGGCCCTCGTGTAGTGGCGGGTAGATGTCGTTGAAGTAGTACCAGACTGGGAATGTTAGCAAAGCGTCGGGGTGCCATGTTGGATCAACGTACTGTGACCGACTACTATGCCACACATCTCGTCCTTGGGCACGGTGCCGTGCATGATGAGCGAGAAGCACAGAAGCACCCACGGCAGGTAGGGTGCCTTGAAGACCAACAGGCCGAGGAAGCTGAGCAGCGTGTCTGGGTTCTTCCTACTCCAGATATATATGAGGGTGCTACTGAGGGCGGAGCCGAGGAAGGCCATGGAGAACATGGGGGCTATGCAGAGAAGAAGGGTAGAAGCAAAGGTAAGCAGCCACGAGAAGTGGGCTGGCGAGCGTCCGGACGACTCCTCGAGAAGGCGCGAGTAGCGCTGGAGGAAGAAGATGTGGTAGAGCAGGTCGAGGCTTAGCGGCCCGAAGTAGAAGAAGGTTGTGACCAGTCGCCAGTACTATTGGGGCGTAAGTTTGCGCTTGATACTACGACAGCGGGGGGCTTACCTGGCTTTTGAAGAAGACGGTGCGGACGCTGTAGAAGAGCTGGAACGGCGAGAGGATGCGGCACTGGACCAGCACACTCGCGCTCAACGCTGCCGTCATCCACCATCTCGTGCACACGGGCATCTCGTAGAACCACTGCTCTAGTGGGAAGCCGCCCATGATGCCATCCCCGCCTCCAAGGACGTTTGCCATGCTCAGTCGGCAGGAGTAGAGTAGTTGCCGAGGGTGGAAGCCTGCGATGGTGTGTATTTTACCAGTGAAAGAAGGACAGGTGGAGGTGTAGTCAGCTCCACCTCTTCACCAGGCAGTTTGAGAGAGATGGTCCGGCGACGTAACTCTGCCAAGGCGCGCTAGCCGCAATCTAATTCGTACCTTCCCCACCAGCTTCATCCAGTGCTCCACGGCTCCACGGATGAGGCCCGAGCGCGACTTCGCGTTCCCAGCCTTTTGCTAGCCACTCGAATAAGGCAATGCGGCAGCTCCTTCACAACAAAGGGCCCATGCCATTCACCCGCATGCACATGCGCTTTTGCACCTGTCTTTAATCGTCGTGCCCATATTCTTCACCACCCGCCGCCTCTCGCCAGATTGCCCCGTTGCCGTTGCGACGCGATATCTCCCTATTGACGCGACTTTTCGTGCACAAGACGCGCCGCGGCAACCCCCGGCCAATCCCACCTTCCATCAAAATGGCGCCAAAGACACCCGACAGGCGCAACAAGGCGCGTCCCTCGCGCGGAGGAAGAGCAAGCACAGGATCGCGCGGTGGCGGTACCATTGGCGCTGGCGGGCGCAGAGAGTCGGGCAAGAGACGTACGCTCCCCAAGAAGACCAGCCGTCAGTCGTCGTGCGCGCACATGTGCTGACTTGTATCGCAGTTGGCCAAGCAGGACCTGCCCCTGAGCGTGCGAAGAAGCGCTACAAGCCAGGCACCGTCGCATTGCGCGAGATCCGCCGCTACCAAAAGTCAACCGACCTTCTCCTCCTCAGGACGCCTTTCCAGCGACTGGTACGTACCAGACATCGTCTCCATCTTACATGCGCTTACACGTCTAGGTCCGTGAAATCGCCCAAACCGTCACCACCGAGACAGGACCCACCAGATGGCAAAGCCAGGCTATTCAGGCCCTGCAGGAGGCCACCGAAGCCTTCCTCGTCAACCTCTTCCACGATGCGAATCTGTGCGCCATCCACGCCAAGCGCGTTACTATCCAACAAAAGGATATACAACTTGCCCGCCGGTTACGCGCCGCCTGGGGAGCTCCAGTGTGAGCCTTCACCACGACCTTCACCACCAGATACCCATTTTTCTCGTTTTTTGTCGTGCGTACGAGGTACACGGTTATGTTGGAGAGGTTGGATCAAGCGAGCTTCGGCTGCATGTTTGATACGACTTTCACGGGGTGGCGCACTGCGTCTGGCGTTCTGTGGCGTAAAAGTCTCTGCATCATGGGTGGTTTCACATGTTTGTCGACATTGGTGTCACATTTGATCTTGATTCATACCTCGAACGCGTCCAACTCTGTCTTTGTTGAAGAGGACCTACAACCAATTATATCTGTCATGAAGCCGCTCGTGCATTGCACTCATCTTGAAGAACTTGATCGCTCGCGGACCTTCTGGCCTAGTCGACCTATTCATTGCGGCGCTCTATGGCTGCCCATCGATGCGAGCTTGGACGCAGTGTAGTGACGAAACTTCCTAGTTCTCATGGTTTGTATCCCTGTGCCACCCACCGCCTGGGCAATCAGCATGTGCAGACCTGATCCAACATGAAGAGTACCTGCTCTTTCAACGTATCCAACTCTTTAAACATAGAACCCGGCAGCTCAGACGTAAACTGCAAATTCCGTTGTCTTCAAAGCCGTACTTTGGTGTGACAAGGTGCCGGGTGATTTGACTCAGAAGCTCGGTTGGGAGGGCTGACAGAGAGGCCATTTTTATGACTTATTTCTAATAGAGCAAGATTGTTCCTGCAAAGATGCGAAGCTGTTGTTGCGCACAATGAAGGCAGCAGCCTTGAAGGCACCCCTGATCACAAGCGACCTAGGCGGACCCCATCGTTCTTGTATGCGCCAAGTGACATGCTTGTTCTGCTTACTGTAATCAATTCGATTATAGCCATCATCAAGGCCTTCTACCGTGGTGAATTCTTAGATGCATTCGCAATCTTATGAAGCTGGTTCCTGGCAACAACTTCGGGCGCCCTCGGATCTCTTATCACGGCATCCCACCTTCCTCATCCACATCTTTCGCCCACACGCATATCGCAACGTTTACGGGTGTCCGAAGCTTATTAGGCATGCCAAGCGCAGCTTCAACATGGAAGCTCCCCTAGAGCCTTGGCCGTGCAACTTTCCCCGCTCCTATCACCATTTTTGAGAGAAATCGACGTCATTGACTGGCTGCCTCAACTCTGGTTCCTACGGCTGCACTCGCGCTATGGCTGAACAGGGAAGCTCAGTACGACGTTTCCCGCTGCCAGCCCACTGTTTGCCGAACATGTACAACGGTTATAAAGGGTTCTACAGGTAGGTACCTGATTTCAAAGTTTGTTTTTGTGTCGCGACCCTTGGCCTAGAACACTATGCTTTTCAACAGACTGCTGTTTCTTGGAGTGGCTGGAGAATTGACAAGACTCGTCGCTGCTCAGTTTCCCCCAAAGCCTGAGGGTGTTACAGTACTAGAATCGAAACTTGAAGAGGGCGTTCGGATTTCCTACAAGGAGGTATGCAGGACATCTAACGACCTCCGCCATCCCACACCACTAATGCTTGCTCAGAACGACCTTTGCGAAACGACCGATGGCGTGCGAAGCTACTCAGGCTACGTTCACCTCCCAGCCGGCGCGCTAGCAGATCTCGGCGTCGAAAATCAAACATACGAGATCAACACATTCTTCTGGTTCTTCGAGTCGAGGAAAGATCCCGCCAATGCCCCGCTCAGCATCTGGATGAATGGCGGCCCTGGAAGCAGTAGCATGGTAGGACTACTGCGTGAAAATGGACCCTGCTACATCAATGCTGATTCAAACTCTACCTCGATCAGCGAGTGGTCATGGAACAACGAAGGTATGTGATATCATTTGATTTCCCAAGAAGGGGTGTCCGAGCAAAGACTAACTTGGTATAGTCAATATGCTGTACCTAGATCAGCCGGCCCAAGTTGGCATGAGCTACGACAAGCTTACAAACATCACATCCAACATGGACACTGGCGATGTCGAGGTGGCCGACTTCTCGAGTGAAGTACCTGCTCAGAACGCTTCCTTCTACGTCGGCACCTACCCAAGCCAGGATGCCAACCTCACCACCAAAGGTACCGAGAATTCAGCCCGAGCTCTTTGGAATTTTGCTCAAGTATGGTTCCAAGAGTTTCCTCAGGTACGTCAAGCAGATCTGATCCGTCAACTTCATTGACTGAATTAATTGTTCACCCGCAGCACAAACCCAACGATGACCGCATCTCGATCGCCACGGAGTCATATGGTGGACGTTACGGACCGGCGTTCTCCGCTTATTTTCAGGAGCAGAATGAGCGCATACTGAACGGTACCTGGACGGAGGCAGGCCAGACTCATTTACTACATCTCGATACGCTCTTGATCATCAACGGTTGCATCGATCGCTACGTCCAATGGCCCGCCTACCCAACAATGATGTATAACAATACATACGGCATCAAGGCTATCAACGAATCCCGTTACGAAGGTGTGATTGATGATCTCTACCGCGAGGGCGGGTGTCTCGACCAAATCGAAGAATGCCGCAACCTGAGTCTTGCATACGATCCAACCAACCAAGGCTTCAACACTTCAGTGAATAAGGTTTGCGCAGCAGCAGAGACCTTTTGCAGTGAAAACATTCGCGACCCCTACTTTGACACGGATCTGAACTACTATGACATCAGTGTGCCCGGCGCAGCATCTTTCCCTCCACCATGGTATCAGGGATGGCTGAACCAACCTCACGTGCAACAAGGACTAGGTGTTCCTCTAAACTGGACACAGTCTAATAGTGCATCTTCCCGAGCTTTCCGCAGCATTGGTGACTACCCAAGGCCAGGATGGAAAGAAGACCTAGCATATCTGCTGGAAGAGGGCATCAAAGTCACGCTCGTCTACGGCGACCGAGATTATGCCTGTAATTGGTACTCGGGGGAATTGCTTGCTCTCGCCATCCCTTACGAGAACGCGACGTCTTTCGCGTCAGCTGGGTATCAGGATCTCGTCGTGAACGATAGTTACGTCGGTGGCCAAGTACGTCAATACGGAAACCTCTCCTTCACCCGTGTATATGAAGCAGGCCACGAAGTCCCGGCCTACCAACCCGAGACCGCATTCAAGATCTTCACGCGCGCTCTTTTCAACTACGATATCGCGACCGGAAACGTCTCCACGGCCTCAAACCCCACCTATGGCACCAAAGGCCCAAGTGATGTCTCTGGTATCAAGAACGAGCCTGTAGTGGACCCTGGCTCCCAATGCTATGTCCTCGACCAGGGCCAGTGCACGGCTGAGCAGTGGGAGACTGTCATGAACGGAACAGCTTTGATCAAGAACTGGATTGTGGTAGATGCGAACTCGAGCTACCTGTTCCCCGAGCTGGTGGGCAATGGTACGAGTACAGTCAACAGCACTCCTACAGGCGGAAAGCCTTCACAGTATACAGGTGCTGCAAGCTCAGTAAGCGCTCTCAGAAGCGCGTTGCTAGTGGCGGTCGTTGGTAGTCTCATCATGGCGTGATGATGTGGCACTAGGTGTGGGCAAAATTCCTCCTCACATTTTCCTGGGAGGAAGAGGTAGAGAGGTACTCTGCATATGTTCAAAGATTTTCAATAGAAACAGGTAGAATATCTTAGAGCTGCGTATACCTCTAGGCTCTCTCAAGCTTATACCGAATGTACCTCGGAAGACTATTAGATCACTTCGCGCATGTCCAGAGCGGACACGAATTCCCCCGCCGCCTGGGAGGAGTACCAATCTACCATTGCAAGTCTTTCAGGGTTTTTCCCAATCTCCTCAAACCCTCTGCGACAAAAGCCTTTTCCATGGTATATACTATCCTGAACCAACCCGGTCTAATACTATGCTCTTCTCTAGGATGCAGAAACACACCGCCATTCACCAGCTTCTGCGCTAACATGCACTCTCGCTCGAACACACTCGTCTCCTCCTGTGCAGGCGGCAAGTGCGGGCTCAAATCAATCCACACAAAGAACCCCGCATTTCCGCCTTTAAAGTACTCAATGCCCAGCTCTTCCAGCCCCGACGTAACAAACTCATACGCCTCGCCAATCCTCTTCCGCGCCAACTCAATGAAACCCCGACGCCACACGCGATCCTCCAACATGGCGGTCGCAATCGCTACACTCGGCCCGCTCACGCCATGGAATCGCAGGACGGCATGAACCGCTTTCTTCAACTGTTCATTGCGGGTAATGAGTGCCCCGATTTTGAGACCTGCGGCGCCAAAGTCTTTGGAGAGACCGTACGTGACGTGGACGTAGTCGGGATCAATGATGGCTTTTGTATCCAGTGAGAGGAGGGACGTGAATGGCACCGCGTCTGGAAACTGGGTGTTGCGGAATACTGAAAGCGCGTAGATTTCGTCCGAGATGATGTGTAGGGAGTGTTTGGCGCAGAAAGAGAGAAGCGCGAGGAGGGTGGGTTTGGAGTAGCATCGGCCTTTGTTCCTTCTTAGCGACTACTCTCTGATGTCGAAACAAGAGATTGCGGTGATACGGACCTAGCGGATTATGCGGATTCACAATAAGCAATGCCCTGATGTTTACCCCGTCTTTATTGCATTCTTTGAGCTTCTGTTCCAACGCTGTTACAACATCTTCGTCGAAGCATTGCTCATGATCAGTCTCAGCAGCCACAAGTTGCACGCCGGCTTCGTTTCCAAAATCGAGCTCGAAGCGGCCGTAGTAGGGCCTAGTGGTCAGAATTGCTTCACCAGGAGAGCACAGGGAGTAAGCTAGGACACTGTGTAGTGCTGTTGCTGCGGCTGTGATCTTGATGTCGTCGCCAGCCAGGAGCTGATGGGGATGAAAGTACTCGTTGATATGCGTTGCAAGCGCGGTTGGTAGGTGAGTACCACCCGCGGTGCAGTATGCATAGCGAAAGGACGTGCCTGGTATATGTACCTATTGGGACAATGAGCTCTCAACGTGAATCTGTGATGATGATGGCGCGATCTCTCCGGTGGTTGAGTATGAGCCCATCACACATCAAAGGGATATTTATACCTTGCTGGCAAAGTCTTCCAGCTCTTTCTGCACCAATGCATTCTCCGCCGTACCAAACGATATCAACCCGTCAGGATTCGTATCAGGATCGTACTTCGTGCCCTGGGCAAATCGAAATGGAATATCTAGTTGGTCAGCATTCGCTTGACCGCGTGATGACAGCATTGCGATTGCTTATGACAATGCGCTTTGTAGAAATGGGCTCTTGACTTTTGTTTCATGCGAATGCGCGGGATACAGCCGCGGGCCTGAGTTCATCGTGCTGACTAATATGCTCATCGTACTCATTACGGTACTTACGTGCCCAAAATTGGCCTAGACATGTTTTGAGCGACTACATCGCAAAGTGGTTTGATGGAATACTTGCCGTTGAATCGTTTGCACACAGCACGATTTTATATGATTGAAGTACAAGGCATTGCATGAAACCGGACATCTTGCAGGCTCCGTACTACGAGGAGACAACAAGTCGGTCCAGATGCAGGATTTGGGTGACCTCAATCAGGTTTGCACACAACCGGAATTGAACGAGACCACAAAATGCACTGAGATGGGCATAGGAGTCCTGAGTTCAAAAGATCTGATTCTTATCCGGCGAGCACAATGCCCAGTCTAGTAGGTATCTCACATGCAAACCAACCCACACCGATGCTTGAGCAAAACAAAAAGACAAAAGGGCTCCGAAGAGGCATGCAACGTGCTGACCACCAACTCCATAAAAGGTAAGCAAACCACACTGAACCTGTGTGGGCTAAAATGAAAGACGTCGTGACGTCGAAACCAGGTCGCATATACAAAATTAAGAGTTATAAACAGGACATTCCCGTTGGTCCAGCCACTTTTGGTGGGGTCGTAACTTCGGAGACGTCGTAGCGCGTAAAAGATCAAAGTGCCTCATAGAGGTGTATAAAGCTGGCAGGCGGGTGTGATGTCGATGGCATCAAGAGCTGGGCGCGCGGCTACGCCTAGCGGATACTCTGCGGAAGTATGGAGAGCGGCGCTTGTGATAGATGTGACTTGAGCGACTGTTGCATCTTGGTGGCGAAGCTCGCATCGATGCCATCTTCGAGTAGGCCGATGCCGCTATCGTCGTGGTTCGGCTCTTGCTGGGAGGTGTTCATATCCATGTCGTAGCCGAAGCTCATGTCGTATTGTGACTGTTGAGTAAAGCTTCGAGCATTGACTGATCATCTTGTGTTAGTTAACTACCATAATCTTGGACTGTGTAAGCAGGTCGACTCACCATCGTGGGTTGTGTTTGCATCCTGCATCGCCACGTTACTAGCGGTGGACATGAAAGATTGACTGGGATCAAAGTCGGCGTCAATGCTGCTGTAGCGGCTCTCATTGTTACTTCCACTGCCACCATTGGTCATACCCGCGTGCATAGCGTTGTCCATGACAGGAGAAAGAGTGGGAGACTTCCAGTCAGGCGCAGTGTGGCCGAGAAAGCCGCCCAAAGATGCGAGCCACTGCGCCATCTCGTCGACGAAGACCTTGGTGAGCCACCAGCCTTGGAAGCTCCTGCCATTCTCCACAGTAATCTCCCGCAGTGCGGCACTTCCAAGAGCGCTGACGCAGTGCAGTATTGTACGTGCCGAAGCGCTAGGAAAGCGAGAAGGTAATCGAGTGAGAAAGGCGGCGATGCGGTCAATGACCGATTCGGATGGGTCCGCAAGAGGGTCTGGCTGTGCGAGATGGTGGTAAGCACCAGAAGACAACTGGACATGTTGCGGCAACGGTCCCAACATGGATCGAATCTCGGCCGTCATGATGTTGTAGACCTCTTCGTGGTTGCAAGACCCTGGCAGTTCGTTTGCAATGATGCGTTTCAAGTTGACATAGTCGACCCAGTCAGCGTACATTTGGATGCGGTGGTTGTCGGTAGTGAGCAGCACTGCAGCAGCGTGAGCTGTAGAGTTGACGCGAAGCATTTGTCGCAAGAGGTGTGTGAACAAGGTGGCGGGTTCGAGCTTAGCTTCTAGTACGTGCATAGGAAGCTGGGAAAACTTGGTGTTGATGTGCGGGTGTAGAGTCTTTGCGACATTGTCGAGGAAGCGAAGAACAGGGGGCGGTGCTACTTGCAGGGTCAATTGCGAGACGTTGCGAATCATCTTCTGGTACATCATCCAGTCGCACTCTTTGATCCACGGCGCGAGCTCAGGAGCAGAGAAGAGCTTCTGGACGGGTACAGTCAAGGTACCGTGGAAAGTGCCAAACAGGCGGAAGAATTGCTTTTCTTTGCAGTACCGCACTGCATCGACAAGGGACGTGACATGGGTGCGGTACATGGCCACCAAGTTTTGGACAGAGTCAGGGTCGGTACGTGCTGGCAGGTAGGGCGCAATGTCGGGAAGCTCAATCTCCAAGCCATCGGGTGCCTCGAGTATGTCGGGCGTGGGGAATCTGAGGTCATGCTCGTATGCCGTCTTCGTACGTGCGTTTGTGGAGCGGTAGTTTGGGGAGTAAATGTCGGTGTAAAGGAGGCCTTTCGAGGAAGTAGGGGCGTACTGTGTGGTGTTTGCTTCTGTCGCATTGTCGCGTGGGGGGAACTGGGCGCTGTCGGCAGGTAGACGAGGGATGGCATTGAAGTCGAGCTTGGGACCGGCGGACTGCTGTCGCTTCATGGCATGGTGTGCCGTGGCGCCGCTCATGCTCGTACTTGGTCGGCGCTGGGTCTCTTCTCCGTCGTCGCTGTCGTTGATGAGGGCGAGGTCGACATAGTGGTATTTGGATTCGCCGCGGACGCCTAGTCGCCGGGTCTGGATTCCTGGGAAGATGACGCGCACGAGCTTGCCAAATGATGCGGGATTGAGGGGAATCACGCGGTCGGTACCGCAGCGCTCTGCGTATTTGGAGTAGACGCGGTTGCGCGGAACCGATGTTTTGGCAGTGCGGCAAACGGAGCGCAGCCTGCGGGCGTGAGCTCACAGAAGCAATCTGAGGGAGATGAACTTACCATAGCATCGCAAAGAGCTGCTTCGACTTCTCTGCCTTGGATGTCCGGTCGTTCTGGATGACCTCGGCAGCGACGTCCTTGAGATGGCGGCCCTCGTTCTGCGCCAACAGCTGTCGTAGCTCCTTGTCGTTGGTGGCGCTGCCCGACGCCGAGCCCTTTTTCTTCTTGTCCTCGCTTTCCATCGGCGGTGCCATGAATGAGGGTTGTTGTTGGTGGTGGTGTTGCTGCTGCTGCTGCTGCTGCTGGTGGTGTTGTTGT
>Ga0265780_10006101_pt1 | contig 15070 bp, 12 predicted proteins | sample P1T30metagenome_FD_192432 | JGI IMG/M metagenome (GOLD analysis project Ga0265780, IMG submission 192432) | Plant litter microbial communities from East Loma Ridge, Irvine, California - P1 T30 | ecosystem: Environmental > Terrestrial > Plant litter > Unclassified | place: USA: California... | reverse complement strand
AGTATATATTACATAAGCAGCTAGTTAGCTGGTTAGACGTCGATTCGACGTTTTCGACGTTTTCGACTATTTCGACGTTGGAAAAAAGTGACTGAGGCGACTTTGTCGAATTGTTGTCTTAGCTGATTCGACATCAGACAACAGCGACTTAGCTGAAATATTAAAAAACAATTTTCCTAACGTAGAAGCTTCTATAATACTAAATAGAGCTTATAAAAAAGCTTAAGCTACTTTCTTAATAGCTTAAGTAAGCTTAGCTTCTACTCTGCGCTACTTTATATATACTAGCAGTATGCTAATTCTATAGATCTTCTTACTCTAAAGAAGGAACCTTATATTGCTACGCAGCTTACTTAATATAGCTATAGTAAAGATTCTCTCTACTAAAGCTTTAACTAGCTTAATAGCTATTAACTTTATAAAATTAGCTCTATTTTAACTAGTTAGCATATATTATAATAAATTAAGCAGCTTAAAAACTTATAAAAGCTTATAATAATAACTATATAAGCACTATATATATTTATTTCTGCTTTACTCTTTAGATAAGTCTTAGTAATTCTTAAGTAAGAAGCTAGACAGAGCGCTTTATATATACTTAGCGCAGAATATAATATAAAGATATCTAAGCGCTATAGAAAGTATAATAGGCTTATTACTACTAACGTCGTTATTATAAAGATCTAGAAGCTGCCTTTTATTAGCTTCTAGAGCTCTATTTCTAAGCTTAGGCAGAAGAGTTAACGTATTTAAGAACTCTAAGAGCTGCTTTTTAATAGCTTCTAAAGCTCTATTCTTAAGCGCAGGTAAAAGAGAGTATAGTAGAGTATTTCTAGAAGCGCTACTCTTCTGCAAAGAGTACTTACTTCTAAGAGACTTATTATAAGCTATTTTAGTAGCGCAGATAGCAGTATACTAAGCAATTTAAGTAGCCTATATAGTATTTATATACTTATTAGTAAAATAGATTTAATATAAAATAATAGTATAAAAAAGAACTAGTTAAATAAGTATCTTAGACTAAGTTTTTAGATATAGCGCTTTATAATACTAGTACTTATATAAGCTTAGTATACTATAGAAGCGCTTAAATAAGATATTATAAGTACTTTAAAAGAGAATATAAGCGTATAAAAATAACTTATAAAAAGATATTTTAGTATATTTATAGAGAAGTATTTTTAAGCAAAAGCCTTATTATTATTATTACCTGCGCGCCTAGCGCATAGGCGCTTCTTAGTAGTATATAACCTGCTTTCTAATATTAGATAATCTACTTATAAGCAGCTTATCTAGAGAGTATATTATAACTATAAGCCTTTTATCTAAGCAGCTTAAAGCTTTATTATATACTCTTCTCTTTTATACTAGTATATTTATATAAATTTAAGTATATATTATACTACTCTTATCTTAAGATACTTAAGCAGTAATTCTATAAAATAATTATCTAAATCTACCTTTACTAGCTTGTTCTCCTCTATAATAAAGCTTATTTATCTACGCTTATATAGTTATATATTTAGCGTATTCTTACTATTAGTCTGCCTATATATTATTAAAGTAGCTAATTATAGTTGCTATCTACAGAGAGGTTAAGGTATTCTATTCTAATTCTATCTCTATCTCTTATAGAATATACTAAGAAGAAGATATTAAATGCAAAAAGACTAATCTCTAGATACTTAGGCTAGTAGATATATATACGCTGCAATATACCTCCTAGATTGCTATATCTAATAGCTAATCTAACTTTAGCAGTATAATAGTATCTATAGCTACTTAGCTTATAGATAGTATATCTGTAGTAAAGCTTTTATTTATATATACTTATGCGCTCTATATTAAGTACTAGTACTTTTCTTACTTATAGTTACTTACTTAGATAAAAATCTATATAATTTCTGCTAAGACGCTAGAAGTAATCTAAGCTTATAACTATTAAATGCAAAAAGACTAATCTCTAGATACTTAGGCTAGTAGATATATATACGCTGCAATAGAAGAGATATAAATATTATAGACTAGCCTTAGAGTTTAATGCAATAAGTATTAATAATAGTATTATATCTCTTAGAAAGAAGAAAATAAAAGAAGAGTATGCAGCAGAGTCTATAGCTATATACTAAGGTCTAGGCAAAGCCTAGCCTATAATAAAAGCAGTAATATAGATAGCTATAAAGATATCTATAGCTACTAAGCAGTTAAAAAAAGTTATAGTAAAAGTAATTAAGAAAAAGCTTAACTAGCTATATAGCGCTATAAAAACTATAGTAAAACTAAGTATAATATATAAATATATAAAAAAAATATAGAAGTATTTTCTAAATTAGATATAAGTATAATAGATATAAGCTCTCTTATAGATAGTAATAAAATTAAAGATATATAACTAAAGTTTCTTATATTAAGAAATTTTAGGTTACTTAGTAGAGTAGATTACTTAGTAGTAGATTACGTTAGTATTTACTAAGATAGATTAACTTTAAGGCTATTTTATAGAGAATAATCTATTAGAATATAAATCTAAGTTAGCTTAATTAAGTTATTAAATAACTTTATAAAAACTAGTTAAAATTAGATAGTTTTTTATTATTTTATAGCTTTTATTTAAGTCTATAATTTTATAATATAAAACTTTTTTATAACTACTATATTATATAAGTTATTTAAGAAATAAGAAAAGTAGAGATAATTTACTTTACTAGCCTATTCTAGTATAGCTTTATTAATAGATTATTAATATAAACTTATTACTACTAGAACTTAGATCTTATAAGAGTTTTTAGGCTTAGCTTATTAATATAACTCTTATAATTTATAATTACTAGACTACTATCTTCTATAATATAGCAAATATTATACTATAATAAGAGAGTTTTTCTAATTAAATATCTTAAATATTCTTTTATAAGTCTATTATTATAGCGTATATATATCTACTAGCCTAAGTATCTAAAGATTAGTTTTTTTATATTTAATAGTTATAAGCCTAGATTGCTTTTAGCGTCTTAGCAGAAATTATATAAATTTTTACTTAAGTAAGTAACTATAAGTAAGAAAAGTATTAGTACTTAATATAAAGCGCGTAAGTACGCATAAATAAAGCCTTACTATAAGTATGCTATCTATAAGCTAAGTAGCTATAGATACTATTATACTGCTAAAGTTAGATTAGCTATTAGAGATATAGTAATCTAGAAAGTATATCGCAGCGTATATATATCTACTAGCCTAAGTGTCTAAAGATTAGTCTTTTTGCATTTAATATCTATTAAACTATAGTAGAAATAATAAGTTCTTTAACTTTTTCTATACTAGATACTTATATATAGAAAAGAAAGTATATAGTATTGCTATTATTATTAATTATTTTAACTTTATACTATAATAAATACTAAGATAATAGAGAAGAAGACTAAAAAAGCTACTAAAGAAGCTAGAAATATTATAAGTATAATACTAAAGATAGAAGATACTACTATAAGCTTAAAGAAACGTAGTTAAAAGCAGAAGAATACTATATTAGAGATAGATATAGCTATACTAAAAACTAAGATAGTATATATAAGCTAAGTATAGATTACTTAAAGTAAATAAGTAGTATAGTAAATAAATATAGATTCTAGTATATCTAAGTTAAACTTTAAGTATACTTAACTTATTTTTTTCTATAAAATTAAGTATTAGTAAAGTTAGTAAAAGTAAAGTTAAAGTTAATCTAAAGTTATTATATAATATAACTTTAGTAAGTTAATATATATATATATATATATAAATAAATTTTAAAGCTTCTAAATCTTCTAAATATACTATTTATAGTATATACTTATATTAATAACTTTAACTTAACTTTAACTTTATTTTAAAAAACTAAACTTTTAAAAACTTAACTTAACTTTAGTTTTTAAATACTTAACTTAACTTTAGCTTTAGTTCTAAAAACTTAATCTAACTTTAACTTTAGTCTATATAACTATAACTTAGACTATATCTAGATATAAGTTATATATATCTATTTACTAGCCTAACTAGTAGAATTAAAGAGTTTTATAGTAATAGGCTAGATAATTATAAGGCTTTCTATCTGCTTAGCTATATTTAAGCAGCGCACTAGCAGATTAGTAGTTAAGTAGGTAACTATTAGCGAATCTCCGCTGTTGTATGTTTTTGCTATCTTTTTGCTCTTATATGCGAAGTCTATATATATATATATCTCTACCCTCAAAGGCGTTGTAAAACACAAGCGAAAACTTCCCAAACTGCTCCTTTTTGCTGTAGTGTGTGAAGGACATGCAACCTCATCCCCTCCCCATAATCGTCGCAAACCTCTCCAAACTCTTTTCACCCCAATGCTCCTCTTTCTTCCCAACTATCTCAAACACCCTCTCGCCCTCTAAACCCAACCACCCCTATACATCCCGCCCAGCAGCGTACGTACTCCAAAGCACCGTGTAGCACTTCGGACAATAGTAAATAGTCTGGCTAGTATCCGTCAACTACACCGCACTATTATTTTTATTGGATTTTGTAACCTACCCGCCCTTCACACTCGGCACACCTGTCTTCAGCATATCTTGTTCCTTTTTCTCGTGGACGACGACGCGCTCGGGCTCGTATAGCGCATTGAGAGCGAATGCGGAGCCGGATGAGCGCTGGCAGTGGGTGCAGCAGCAGGCGTGGATGATTAGAGGGCGGGAGGTTAGGGTGTAGGAGATGGGGTGCAGGGGCAGGAGCCGTGGAGGGGAAGGGTTGGAGGGGGCATTCTGAGGGAGGTCGCGGATAGGGATGGGGATGGGGATGGGGATGGAGGAAGGTGGTGTGTTTGTGTATGTAGTCAAGTGGCGAGTCAGTGTAGTTTAGGCTGCAGTATGCCGCAGGAATTAGTGTAGTGGGGTTGGGATGAGTTGTACATGTTGAGAAGAAAATGGCACAGTTTGCCATTGCTGGCTACCGTTCATGTCTGGAGCGTGGTTAGCGAATTCGGGGGACTTTATTGAAATTTAGAAACGCGGATATAACACAGCCTCATCGAAACGTGATTGAAGCTACCTTGAAGATATACAACATAATCCAACTGATACAAATCATTCACAACACAACTCATCAGGAAGTCTTGTCTACATGAATGCTACCACGCCCATCACCACCACCGTACCCAGCCACCAAACCCTCTCCTCAGCACGCCCTGCCGCCACTCCAGCAAACTGCGCCGGGCTACGATTACCACTCGTCCCGGGACCCGTCGCTGCGCTCGCAATAGGATTAATCTTGCCATCTCCACCCATAAACTGACCTCCACCACTAACACTTGTCTTATCCATGGTGCTTCCCTCAACACACATCGCGCTTCCGTCGGTCTGGAACATGCGATCCACGACCCCCTTCCACACCTGCGTGACGTCGCTAATCATCGGCGCGGTGAAGAACATGCGGCAGTCCGCCGCCTCGTACATGAACTCAAGCGGCATCTTGCTCGCGTCGCCCTGGCGGAGATTGTCTTTGAGATTGACTCCGCCAGCGACTTGTCCGCCGCGGTATGCGGAGCGCGTGAAGAGTTGCGTGGCGAAGGCGGTGCGCCCGAGATCAGTCTTGTTCCATTGCGCGCGCTGGGCGGGTGAGCCGAGGAAGAAAGCGGCCTGCATGCGCACTTGGATGTCGTCCCAGGAGAAGACCTGAGCGCCTTTAGTGCCGCCGACGCCTTGCATGGGGCCAGGCTGGGGACGACCACCGACGGCGATGGTGCGGACTCCGCCTTGGTTCTTGAGGAGTTCGGCTACGATGGCGCAGGTGGAAGAGCACATGCCATCGTTGAGCATGACCATATCTTGAGCTTGGAAAGGCTGAGGCGTCGTGGTTTCGTTGAGGTTTGCGCCAAAGCCGATGACGGAGAAGCCATCGTAGGTGGTGGAGACGCTGTCGGAGTAGTTGTAGCGAAGGGTCGTGGTAAATGTGTCGTTGTTGTACTCGTCTGGACCGAAGAGCTGCTCCCAGCTTCGAAAAGCTTTATTGTTGGCATCAAGCGTGTGCTGGTAGTTGAAAGGCGTTGTAAGGCCAAAAATGTCGTCTTCCGTAACCCCTTGACCAAATGCTTCCGTAAAGATAGTTTTGTTCGACTGAACAAATGTCTTGCGTGCGAGGAAATTTTGCGTGATCTTTCCAGCTTGGTTCAGGGCGTCGTTGGCACGGTATCGAGTACCACCAAAGGGCTCTTGCTCGGCTTGTGGGTAGACCTGTTTGAAGGTATCGTAGCCGAGAATTGCATTACCTCCACCGTTGCCTCGGAGATCGAAGATCATCTTCGTCTTGCCATCAGTCTTGGACTTTCTGATGAAGTCACGCATCGTGTTCTGGAATCCTTGAACGCCCGAACCTCCTGGTCCTGCGCTATAAGATGGTATAGATAAGATAGCAATGTCCTTGTTCTTGTTAGCTTTGTCTTCTGGTGCCGCTATCCGACTTACCTCATAACCAGCTCCTTCAAGATAGTATCCTCCCACAGCCAAACTCGGATTGATCATAACAGCCTTTGGATAGCCAATGTGTGATGGTGCTGGCCGCGCACTTTGCGAGCCGTTGGTAGGGGTTCCTGGTTGGCCTGGAGCCTGACTTGGAGCCTGGGGAACTGGTTGAGGTCCAGAACAAAACTTCCGGAAGAAATCTTGACCATTGTTGACGCCCGAAAAGTTTCCAGTGACGACGGCGAGGTTCACCATCGAAAACACCGTGCCATTGGCGAATTGCAAAGTAGTGTTCGGTTGTCCGGTATACATTCCCGTTCGAAAAGCACCCAAAAACGTGGTTCCCGAAGCGATAAGAGCTTGAGAAGGGAACATGGCGTTCCACCGCACATCTGCGTCGTGGAAGTCACCAGCTTCGGAAGCATTCGCGAGGTAGTTCTGGGCTGTCATACCGTCAATCATCCTGACTGCAGAAGGCGTGAACGAGGTGTCATTGCTGGCTCTAACGATATCCCTGTATGCGAAAATCTCGGGAACAGCTATGCCATCGGTCGACACAGAGACCAATTCAGTGCCCGGCGGTCTCTGAAACTGCATTGCTGAGGCGAGAATATCGGGCTGATATGCGAAGTGGTTGTCGTAAGCCCGGTCGACTAGGGACATTAACTGCAGCTGGAACTCGTACTCGCTGCTGAATCCATCCGAAGCAAGCTCGTTCTTCATCCTGTCCAGTTCGCCCATGATGTCGATTGGTTGCTCATTGTAGCCGGCGGGAGGATCCTTGAGATAGGCGATATTACTCTGCCATTTCGCATAAAGCTTCAGGTCGTCAATCAATCTCATATCACCCTCCTTATCAAGAGGAACAGAGCGCAGACACTGAACTCCCAGTTCGGCAGGGATAACCGTCCGGGCTCCAGCTGGCATTGCTGCCATCGCACTGCTGATCACAGCACATGGTTCCCGTGCAGATGTGGCCGACGTTGCAGCAGAGGTTGATGCCTGTGCTATCGCAGCTGCGGTTGAATCGTTCTCAGCTGCAGACACCATGGTATCGATATCGGCTTCGGTCATCATTTCGTTTACGTCGATATCTGGAAAGTCGGGAACACCGTACATCCATGGATACGGGCCTGAGCCTGAAGCAGCTGCGAGGCCGCAATAGGCACTGAAAAGCAGGATAGATGGATGCATGGTCGAAGATATCCTCTACTTCCAGTGGTGTCGCGTCAGAAGATCTGCTTATCTCTAGAGAACTTCAGTGAGCAATCGGCCAGGAGTGGGTGTGACAGCAACTGTGCGCGTTGAGACATACCGTGAAGACCTTGCAATCTACCAAGTGAAATATTAGGTATTAGAACGAAAGCGATCCAGCGCTGATAGTCGAAGCCGAAAATATGCGAACACGGAAAAAAAAGAGTGATTTCACCTAAACTAAGATGATCTCCAGGATCGAAGAACTGAAAGATGAGAACACTCGAGTGCTCGGAAAGCACTAGCCCCGCAAAGAAGGACGCAGCTCGCGATGATCTTAAGCAAACACCGTGAGGGGCGGCTATAGTGGACATAGCCTGTAACCGTTATGGAAACAGGAGCACGAAACGTGTCGCGTTGCCAAAGTTGGGTCCTTCCTAGGCTTATTGATGAAGCGACGCATTTTGATCATGAGGTTGACGAAGGATGATACGAGTTTAATCAGAGTGAGGGCTGCCCTTGCAATCAAGCAACTGTATACAACTGCGCTGTGAGATTGCCTTTCAGTCGATATCCGAACGAACATGTGTGCGAACAGGCCCATGCCAAGGATAGACGCCGAAACTGATGTGAAACAAGTCGCCGCACTAAGCCCGATCAGGCCGTACTGACCAACTTAGATGAACGGCCACATCTGAGGAGGAAGTTCCGAAGCTGAGAACTTTGCTCGTTCCAAAGATCTGTCCTAGATAGATAACTGTAGCATCAATCGACTCAGGCGTTTGGCGATCCTTGCCGAGTGAAAGCAATGATTCGAAACAACCCAATCTGTCGCATGTCGGGGTCCATGATCACAAGACAGGTTCTTGGGTTTGGGAATGTTGTTTACTCAAATGATTTGTTGTACTGTACGTCCTCGTCCCACTGCTCTAGCTTTTCGAAAGGGCTTCTGAGCCAAGACTGCAGCTCATGCAAGAACAGGCGGCTGTTCTCTCGTCCAAGGAAATCTGCAAGCAGATTCTCGGCATGCCCGTTGCTGGCTTTGATGTCTACCATCTTGAGGATGGAAATGATGTACGAAAGCAGGAACTCAGCATTGCTGCTTGTCGTAGCCGCGGCTGTGGACGCATTCGAAGACTCCGGGTCCAGGAAGCTGAATACACGTAGTTCGCGTCGAATCCACATTCGCGCACGTGACTGTAAGTCTGGAGAGCCTGCTATCATCTGAGGAGTCAAATCACGGTATCCAGACAGTGGGTTACTGCCGACGTGCAGTGAGTAGATTTTGTGCTGGTAGACCTCCCGGCGTCTGGTGAGCGCAGTATCCTCGACAGGAGGCGAGTAGGCGCGACGTGTGCCGCGTGGTCTTCTTGGTAAGCCATAAGGGGCGTATAATGAAGCCGGCCTATCGTTTCGACTAGCATCTTCGGATTGGTGGCTTTGCCGTATCGCATAGCTCTTGAAGTCCGTTGGGGATCGCCAGTCATACTGGACTGCTGTCACTTCGACCTTGCCTTATCTGTTGTAAGCAAAAAGCTGGGCTTTCAACGCGAATACCTACATAATGGGCAAGTTGAGCGTTCCTGCAGCCAACTGACGAGGCATACAAAGTCAAAGGTATAGTGATTACAAGGGCTCGTGATGGCCCTTTCAGTCACAGTTGAGAGACATATGACACAAGTGTCTCCGGACTCGTCCCTGGCTGGTGCAGCTGTGTTTCCCATGCGCCGGTGTTGGTGTTGAGGTGGTGGTGATGGCACCGATGAGATCATTTGTCCGTGCGCAACAAGTTCGCGCCTCGCGCCTTCCCATGGAACATCTGAAGTCCTCCATGCAGCATTCACCAAACTCGCCCACCAACGTCGCGTGTTAGTGTCGTCAGGGACAGCGTGTCGCAATTGGAGTGTTTCCCTTTTAGTCATCACGAAATCCCCCCCACCGTGCATGCTCCCCACAGCCACGAAGCGCCTCTGTTCAACCTTCACCCGACACTCGCTTTCCACCATGTCCATGCAAGCAACCTCAACCCGGCCCCATGTCGCAGGGCCAAATGGAATGGCTACCTATCACACCGTAACTGCGCTTAAGCGGTGGTCATGTGACGACAAGGATCTGCCTCCGGTGTCCGATATCAAGTCGATCCACGTATTCGACTTCGACAATACCTGTATGGATACCACAGATGCGCTTTGAGCCATTACTAACGCAGTTGCAGTATTCGCAAGTCCCCTCCCAAACAAGCAAATATGGAACAGCGCGACCCTCGGCCAACTCGGTTCACCCGACATGTTCGTCAACGGCGGCTGGTGGCACGATGCGAACATCCTATCCGCGACCGGCCAAGGTATCGACAAGGAAGAGCAGCGTGGCTGGGAAGGCTGGTGGAATGAGCATATTGTCAGCCTTGTGGAGCTTTCAATGCAGCAAAAGGATGCACTCAGCGTGCTGCTGACCGGTCGTGGGGAAACAAATTTCGCTGATCTAATCAAGCGCATTGCGCGGAGCAAAAAGCTGGACTTCGACATGGTCTGCCTAAAGCCCGCGACTGGCCCCGCAGGACAGAGATTCAAGAATACCATGGACTTCAAGCAAGAGCTGCTGAAGGATATCGTCTACACATACAAGGACGCAGAGGAGTTGCGGATATACGAGGATCGCGTCAAGCACACCAAGGGCTTCCGGGACTTCTTTTTCGAGTTCAACAGGGATCTGATGTCTGGCAGGAACCAGCCTTCGCGAAAGCCTATAGTGGCTGAGGTTATCCAAGTCGCTGAGAATGGAACCCAACTGGACCCCGTCGACGAGATTGCCGAGATCCAGAAGCTCATCAACGCACACAACATACAGATCAAAACCGGTAGCGCACCCCCGGGCACCACGCCTTATCAGATCAAGAAGACCGTCTTCTACACCGGCTACATGATTGCGCAGAACATGACAGAGAAGCTGGGATCGCTGGTGAACCTCCCTGCCAACGCCCCCAGAGATGACATTCGATACCTTGCCAACAGCATTCTCATCACACCGAAACCGTGCCCGAAGAGCATACTCGATAAAGTGGGGGGCATCGGAGCGAAGATGAGGTGGAAGGTGACTGGCGTGTCGTGCTTTGAGAACAAGCTGTGGGCAGCACGCGTCGAGCCGGTGCCCAGGTCGGCCAAGTTCTACTCCGAAAACCCGATACCGACCGTCGTACTAGCGATTCGAAAGAATGGCCGCCCTGCAGATGCTGCGCGCATCACGAACTGGCACCCAGTACCGGAGAGCCAGGCCTACGAGTTTGACAGCGTTGTTGGAGAGAAGCAAATGCTGCGCATCGAAGAAGAGACGGCAGGCGAGAGTGAATACGAGAGCTACTTCCCCAACAAGAACATGCGCGGCGGGCGCCGATCGCATGAGCCACATGACCGACATGGCGATAACCGTCAACATAATGGCAACGGTCGAGGTCACGATAATCGGTCTTCAGGCTATCGTGGAGGCAACAGAGAGCGCGGCCGTGGCGGCAATCGGAATCCATCATATGGCAACCGAGGTGGTCATCGTGGCGGCCACCGCGGCGACCGTGGCGGGGGAGGTCGTGGTCGCGGACGCGGTGGAGGTGGAGGGGGCGGGGGTGGAAATGGACCTTCGCAATACCGGAGTCTGGACGATCCAAACCACGGACAACCGAGCCATGATGGACCAGATGCGTTCTACTAGTAATAGGCACAGACGGTTTCTTCTACTTGTTGTCCACATGCTCACCGGGGAGTTTCTCGATTCATCGCCCAGGACGGAGGTTCGTCGCACTGTAAAGCATGTTCAACATCGTCATTTCGGAATGTATAGCAAGGCGTACATGTTTCCATAGTTCGTTACCTTGCAATACGATACCCACAGTTTCTTTCACGCCTCTCCAGCACCGCTCCATTTCCCTAGCAAATTATGCAAGGACGCGAAAACCATCTCACATTTCATCTCAGGTTCGTTTTACGCCCTTCCTCGTCTCCCCATCCTCTCATTCACTGTCTTCCACCTCCCGCCTCCTTTGCTCCTCCGCCAGTATCGCTCTCTCCTGCCACACGGGCAACCCCGGGTACCGCAACGACTCCGCATTGTCATACACACTACCACCTATACCCGACCGCCGCGGCCGCAGCGACCCGCTTGTATCGTTCCGATCCATCCTCGCATCTGCACCGCCGCGGTCCGGCGCGACATCTGAAGCGCTATCATCCGTCGCCTTGCCCCCACGCCCGAATACCCTGCGAATACTTTCCCTTAACCCCCCTCGCGTGGGCCTTTCGCCCCCATCCACAGCCGGCGCGCGCTCCCCATCCTCCCCGGGCACGTGCAGCAACGTCATCCCATCCCTCTGCACCGTCCAGAACGCTCGACCTGTTGCTACTTCGCCCAGCACGCGGGCGTTGTGTTGCTGTATGTCGGCGAGGAGAGAGCGCATGGCGGCGAGTTCACTGGGCCCGTTGCTGGCGTTCAGTATGCTGAAGTGATTCTCGGGGCGGAGGTGCAGGACGTGGGCTTGCCAGTGCTGGGGTGGGGAGGGCGAGAGACATGTTAGTGTGTTGGAGCGGCCGTTGGGGGCGGAGGCGGCGAGGCGGGCGTGGGCTGGGGGTTCGAGTTAGTGGTGGTAGGGGAGGGAGTGAGGGGACGTACTGAGGATTTGGGACTGGAGGTGGTGGTATTCGTCGGTGTAGAGCGTCATTGTTGTGGTTTGAGTGCTTGGTGTCAGCTCTGTGTGGAAGGTAGTGAGTAGGAGTAAGTGGAGGCTGGGGATTATATGTGCGGTTCGGTCTATTTGCTCTGTCTTTATTTGTCTCGTCTTGGCTTGTCGGATCTCAAGAAGAGAAGTGCTAGCCTTTGTTCATCGTCATGTCTGGTTTGCTACAGAATTTTCAGTTCATGATGGACACTCGGCGAAAGCACTTGTCAAAGCGGAAAGACGCAATGATCTGGGACGCCTACAAAGGGTTTTGGACATTTTCACATCATGTTCTGGTGTACACCAAGATCAATATTCAGCATTACTGGTATTCTTAGTAGTTGACGCTGTCTTCGGTTCTTCATGCAGCTCAGGACATATTTCTCTCTGGAATTGCCGTGCTTTCAAAATTTCATACAACTCGAATGGCCTCCACTCTACTCTCTTACAATCTACACATGCTCCGCTTTCCTTTTCCTCCGCCTGATTCACCCTCCTCTCTCCTAATGACTCGAAGACCCCGACTCCACACTCGCCTGATACCGACGCCCTCCGCCTCCAGCTCGCGCCCCCGAATCTGACTGTTGACGGCTCTGGCTACCCCCACGATCGATCGTGCACGAATGCCCGCTGCTGTTTCTCCTGTTCGTCGACGGCATAGTCGGAGGGAACGCAGAAGTGCCTAGCTCTGCATTGCCACTATCTTGTCTACCAACGCGCGGTTGCTCAACGGAGCGATCGGAAGCATCCTGATATGGCCGAGTCGGTGGTTGTCCTGCGTTGGTGTGCGGTGGCTGGGCAGTGATATCGGACTGACCGAAGGGTGGCAAGAATGCAGTGCCATCGAACGAGTGGCTGTCTTCAGCGACAGGGCTTGGAGTTGATTGCATTGGAGGTGTTGGACCTGCTTGCTGCTGATCTGAGGTCGCCGGCGAGACTGGATCAGCTTCTCGTCGATCTTCCATCTGCCGATCTTCCATCTGTGCGTGTACTGATTCGGGTCCCAGGTGGAGGTGCGTGTCGTTATTGCGCTCGCCGGTGGGTTGCAGTGTGACATGCACATCCACAGAGACGTTTTGACCAGTCCTGCATATCACAGACGCACTGGCAGTATTGCGAGAGATGCCAGTTTGCGGTTCGCCTGTAGCTGGTTGGGTAGTCTCAGGGGCTGCTTCATCCTCTGGAGACGGCGCTGGGATGCCTTGCATAGCCATATAGCGATCGAAGCCAGACGGACTGGCCAGGCCTGGGGAAAGAGACCGATAACTTGAGCGATCATGGCATGACCTACCATTTCCTCCAGGTGGCCACATGGTCATCGGGTTGACTTGCGAAACGTTGCCTAGCGACAATCTACCTCGACTGATCCTTTCGTGTCCTGTCTTGTTCAGTCCATCTCGCACCCGTTCCTTCTTCAGTACCATCATGATCGCCAGTCCACTGAGTGCCTTGCTCATCCCGTCACGCCGACGGAGCTTGCCGTCGATTCGTACGGTGTCTCCGGCGGCTACCTCATGGAGAATAATACCTGTATCGGCCTCCATTTTTTCCAGCAGCATATTCAATGCAGAGAACTCTCCGGTGGCATGACACACTTCTGAAAGCAGCTTGACGAGACCCTTATTGGATGAAGTGACGAGAGAAGCTCTCCATGCATCTGGGTGGGAAGCACATGGACAGGTCAAGACTTCGAGCTTCTTGCTTGGATCCAAGTTGCAGAGGCTAGCATGAGAGAGGATTTCTGATATGATGCGCGCTTTTGCTGAAGTGTGTTCTGTCATTTTTAGTTCGAGATCGGGGGACTGATGTGGAAAAGTGAGCAGACATTGAAGCGAAGGAGCACCGTCATATGTACTGTGGACACGTTTGCTCCATCACAGTTTGCTTCGTCATTAGGGATAAAGAACCTTTGAAACCCCCAATCTTTATCACATCTCCTTGTGACACAGCTTCTATCGTTTGCTAGAAAGGGTCCGAGAAGTGTGGTAGACATAATCGCTGTCGTTGATAGTCGAGGCCTCGTAAGTGTTTCTCCTCCGAATTGGATGTGGCATCTTTCGTTCAGAACAACCTGAGAATAATTGATGGTCCCATGTATCGCTGGGCTTGAAGTCAGCTGATAGATCAGCGCCGTGATCAACGCCGTGCACTACCCGCACTAGATCGGCCATTCATTCGCGATACACGTCTACACTAGGCATACATGTGTATCCTCCACAACGAATATGGTCTTCTCCTATGGTATCGGAAACAACAGTCAAGCCTCACCCACGAGTCGATAAGCTTCCAATGACCTACCCAAGTCTGGGTCTGATTCGTGTGTGTTGAATGTTCTTACATACCTAATAGCGACAGCATGGTACAAGTTGTCAGTCTTTTTTGGCACTGGATAATCACAGCTATCTCTTGTCAAGAAAAGCTTGTCTCCCTCCAGATCTTCTGGAGACGTGAAGCAGAAGTAGCTATCGTCGTTGTTCACCGATTTCGCAGTGAAGAAAGAGTAGCCGTCCCTAACGCCTGTGCAGAACGCAGAAGAATTTACCATAGCCGCATGGTCAGATTACGGCTCTGATTGTGTCCACAGGCTATCCAGACAGCGAAAAAGGCAGCATTGGCGTAGTTCGCTGAGATACGTCTTGTCGTCAACCTCCAAAGCCCTACTATTAGTCCGAAAGATTGACATGTTGAGTAGGAAGTGCCAAAGGGTCTCAGT
>Ga0265780_10006100_pt1 | contig 15070 bp, 12 predicted proteins | sample P1T30metagenome_FD_192432 | JGI IMG/M metagenome (GOLD analysis project Ga0265780, IMG submission 192432) | Plant litter microbial communities from East Loma Ridge, Irvine, California - P1 T30 | ecosystem: Environmental > Terrestrial > Plant litter > Unclassified | place: USA: California... | reverse complement strand
CACAAACCCTAAACCTCCCCTCATCCACGCCCTTCCACCTCAGCGCCTCTCCCAACTTCCTCGGCGGCTCAAGCACATCCTCCTCCGTCAATACCCACGTACCCCAATGCATCCCCAATGCATGTCTACACTTCGTATCTACAAAGATGTTCACCGCATCCTTCGGATCCGCATGGACAGGCGACCACATCCACCGCGGCTCGTACGCACCAATGGGAATCAACCCAAGATCAAAGGGGCCGCGGTGTGTGCCAATGTGCGCGAACGCGGGACAAACGGGGAGGTGCGAGTATTCGGCGGAGTAGTCGTCGGTAGAAGGTGGGACGGACGGGACTGTGCGGTAGCCTGTGTCGCTGTCGGATAGGTTAGCACGTGGTGGAAGAGGGGGGAGATGAGAAATATTACCCGCCAAACCAAACTTTTGCGCCGCCAGATTCAACGCTCCAACTTGCCCAGAGGGTTTTGCATTTATCGAAGGGTCCGCGGGCGCTAACATGTTGGCAGGGCAGGGCGCCTATGGTTGCTGTGATGGACTTTGTGGAGTCGGTTCGATCTTCATGCGAAGTTACGGAGACAGCTTTTCCTTCGGTGTTGGGCTTTGATTCGAGTTTGACGTCTCTACTTTCCCACCAGTCCAGTTCAGTTACGTTGGTGATACCACACTTCTCGAACCAAATCTTGTTGCCCAAGGGTGCAAAGAAATGTGCGTCCGGAAATTTCTTGAAAATACGGAGGATAGTGGGATAACTTAGGTGGTCGTAGTGATTGTGGCTTATGACCACGGCATCGACAATGGGTATATCTTCAATCTCACACGGCGGAGGCGTGAAACGCTTTAGCGACTTCATCTGTATCGGGGAGCAGCAATCTTCGAAGACAGGATCGAATAGCACGCGAAAACCACTTGGGAATTCAATGAGATAGCACGCGTGACCGAGCCATATTGCTCGTAATTTGGGCGTCTCACGTGTAGTATCGAATTCCGGAGTGCGGACGGGGACTGTAGGCGGCGTAACATCTGGAGATTTTGCTTCTCCAGTGATCTTGCGCCTGGCAACGTCAGTGGTTTATTCTGATTTTTAATAAATTGGGTACAGACCAGAACAAAGCCTTCAAGACCTTGAAAGTGCTAGCTTGGACGTAACTGTCCCACGGATTCGTAAAGCCCTTCCCGTCCTTCAGATGATGCGCTTTGTCGTCCGTTCCTTCTGGCTGAGAGGCCATTTGCGACGGACTCGAAACCACTGCATATAAGCCTGCACCGATGCCTGCACCACCTATTGAACTCATCTTGACTGTTGTTGTGAATTGCGGCTTCTGCCAGAATGCGCGGTTGCCTGATAATTTCGATGCTCTTAATATTCCTGGACTACACGCTAGTCTCTTCAACATTGTCAAAGGCGAACGAGCGGACACGAGGACCCTATATGCCTTACCCAGACAATCTCAGTCAGATGTAAGCAGCGACCCCGTGAGATACATTCGTCCTGTTGCATCGCGACGATTTTGGTGCGTCGGAGAAAAGACACTCCAGACGGAGATAATCGCGAGCTAGTCATCAAACTAGAGGTCAGATCATGGCTGCTATTGGCTGTCTTGGGAGCCCACATGTTTAGCTCATCACGGAGCCCGGAAACGGCCCATCTCTTTGTCCGCCGCATCGAGATGCTTTTGCAACAATTCATCGTTTGTTCAACGCCACGCGCATTTTCTCCTGCTACCATTTATCGTTGCTCGTGATTGAGACCGAATTGCTGATACATGCGACTATCCCAGGACCACGCCTCCAGCTCCAAAGTCATCATCGAACGGACGGGAGAGGTCTGTGTCTTCTGAACAGTGTAGACCAGGCCTCATTGTAGGTGTTTGCGATAAATATATATGTCAAATGCTTTCTCACGTTCATGCTTTCTCTCAACGCGAACGCTGCCTCCATTGCTGCAATACTGGCAGGATTGTGGCGCGCTGAAGTTTGGCGTTATTTGGTGTTTTGATTCTCCCGGCATAGTGCCGAGATCTTTCTAGATTCAGGTAACCTTGGAATAGTGTGCGAGCTTCGTGAGAGAACGGAACGCTGTCTCGCGCAACGCGTTGCTCGGGAAGGAGCTTGCCATCACTACCGCCATGTCCTGTTGCCGATTGCTATGTCGAACTGCCTGATCCGAGCGCAGTGTGTCGGGGCGAGATATGAGCTGCGAGAGATGGCGAGGCTGGATGCCAACGTTGGCAGTCGAGCTGAAAGTCTAGATCGTCTCCGCCACCTGCAGCTAGGTATTGCTTTTCGCAGTATGCAGTTCAGCTCGGGCAGCACCAGTTGTTTATATCTGGGGGAAAGTGGAGGCCCCCCGATGCACCGCAACGAGCGGCCTCGGTATCAACTCCACGCTGAGGCGCTGAACATTTGCTATCAAGTCTCGCGCAAGGTATTATGTGGGCCTTGCCATCCGAACCGCGAAAGCTCGCCAGCAAGTACAACTGCGGACAATGTCGTAAGGACCGCCAGAAGGTATTGTTCTCGAGACGGCAGGCAGTTTTGTCGACTAACTTGCGACCAGTGCGTGCGTCCGACACGAACCACGACATGCGAGCGATGCGTACGTTTTAAGCACCACTGCGATCCTGGCAGGCTGTCGAATCGAGGACAGCAGAGTCGAAGGCGACGTTCACCGAACATAGATCCTGATGTACAAATGATTGGGGCACCTGGTGATGCCGTACAACTAGCAGCCGGGATGGATGAACCGCCTGAGGTTGGAGACGAAGAGAGTGTGAGCCCGCACTCTGGAACAACAAGCATATCCCTAGAATCAGAGGGTGCCTCTTCTAGGAACTCTTCGCTTGGATCAACGCCCCATATGGAACATCTGGACCTTGTGTCATTTCCGAACTTGGCGACGAATTGGACTGGATGTGGAAGCTCAGCAGACATTATCGAACTCCCAGTCCACAGGTGGTTACAAGATTCTCTCGAGTATGGTGTCGACAACGACACAGAAATCCTTGTGATGGCCGAACCAAGTCTTGAGCCTTCTCAGATCTGTGCTAAGCCGTGCACAACCCGGATTCATAGTCCGAACAATTTTTCTGGGCTGAACAGCATGCGACCTTCTCGCCTGCGTACTCGGACGACTTTCGAAACACGACTGGAGAATCGCATTGTGCGGCTATGGGACAGTTACAAGGCGTTTACAGTCACAGATGCACGCTCGGGCGTTCTGGCCGTGACACCTCTATTCGCTGCCACCTTCTCGGAGCTTTTCCGTTGGTCGAGGCAACTGGCTGAAGACGGTGTATGTTAGGGTTCGACAAAACATATCTGCATACTTCGCTGATCTCTGTTATAGGACAAACTAGTGAGCCTAACCCGGTTCGCATGCGGTGCGGCGGATGCCTGGATGAATACCAAGCTCCATCCAGACACTCGAGCCGAATATCTCAGAGCTTACAACCATTATGATTTTGAGGCGCGAGACAGTCTTTGGCGAACCGTCCATGAGTTCGCTCAGAAAGTCCGAGAGGGACAAATGCCCGACGTGATGCCATTGTACATAGCTACTTTTCTTCATCATGCAGCCGGAGTAAGTTGACGCATACCAAATACGATAGGGAGAGAACTGACATGTTGTGTGTAAAAGGCATGCATAAGAGGAGTTATGGACGTAGATGCTGCTATGGCAGCATTCAAATACTATGATGGATTTACTGCTGGATTTCCGATCAAAATTCTGCGATCGCCTACCTCTGACGGCCGTTGGGCGGTGGACATGCTTGTGAGTCGCTCTTGTTTTCGAAATATCTCGTTGCTCATATGTAACAGCTTGCAAACAACGATAGCGATCCAGGCATGAGAATAAGTTCCTTGATGTTTGCTTTGGGGAAGGCAAGATTAAGATTCGATCGTGAAGAGGGACTGTGCTGAGACGCGAAAGATTGTGGAGAAGAAGCTAAAGGAGAATAAGGGAAATAAGGGCGAAAGACCGCGTATAAAATCGCGATATGCAGGATGTGATAGAGCACATACTGCCTGATATTTGCTCTAGAATACAAACACTCTGAACCAGCAAGCGATGACGATGTGTTGGGACATTCTAGAGATGAAGACCAAGATCTAGAGAGGCCCGTCTACCCAGAAGCTGACATTCACAGGTATTATATATGAAGAGGACTGTACTCGGCTCGGGCGCACAAGTGAGCCACTAGAAGAGACGCACTACTGCTAGTAGCTCTTCGTTATTCGTGATTCGCTGTTCGTTGTTCGTTGTTCGCTGTTCGCTGTTCGCAATTAGACCTAGTCCAGCACTGTGGCGGTCCAGCGTTGCGGCTGAGGGTTGCCCCACTTTTCGACACTTGCGTCCCGCGCGGCTCCTTCCACCGCCGGACCTGGTCAACATCTTCATGAACTCCTCATTTGACAGGTTGGCCTACCCGAAGTGGCTTGTCTCAAGCCTGTGTGGGTAGGTGTGGTCCCTGTACCGGTTAAGATATGATTAGACTCGCTATGCAGGTACTATGCGCGGGCGACGTGCGCTAAGACGGCGTGAAAGCACCCTCGCTGCTTATTCATTACCACACAGCCTCGAGAAGGCGTTACAGAATGCTTGACTTATCGTGTCAAACAACGATATAAAGGTCTTTCGATTCCCCCAAGTCGAGAGAAGTCATCAAATCTACAATCAACATTCAAGTACAACCGCAACACCGTCTCACCCCATTTTCCAAGATTTTTTTACATTGCCATTCATTGTCACCTTTCTTCTGCGAAATCAGCCGCCATTATAGAGTTTCTTCAACATGGTTCTTGGTGGTGCAGCCATTGCCATCGCACTTGGGGTTCAAGGCGACAAGTACCGCAAAGAGTTCAAATCCCAGGCGGATCTATACCGACCAGCTTTTGAGAAACTCGCCAATAACCTTGAACCGGCATTGAAACCTCTTCTCAATCAAACCAGCAACCTGATTAGATGGGGACAGGTCGCTGCATGCGCGACTGCTTTCGGCCAGGCAGCCTTTGGCATCGCCACTTGCGTCAACGTCTATACAGGAATAAAGGCGCAGCAAGAGCTCTCGCGTTTCTACGAAAAGTTGGGTCACGACATCGAGGCAATCAAAGAAGCGCTTGAAGCCATCAGCGCGAATGTCGGCGTTCTTGTTGCACATCAGAACCAGGACACATTTGGCAAACACGTCTATGACTACGTCAACATGCGCCGCAATCAGTTGGCCGCCAGCCCAGACGGACACCTCTTTTTTGTCTACCACCAGGGCACTGAATGGCATCCATCATTCGAAAAGCTGAACCATGCAGCACCTATCTCACAGCTTTGTGGTCTGTTCAGTGATCTCGACGTCATGGCTGGATTTATGCAAGTCATTCGCAAGATCGTAGGCCCAAAGACTACGTTTCACATTCTCATACCTGCCACAGAGCTCTACACGGTCCCCGATAAAATCTCATGGCCAAAAGAAGTTCATCCTATGGTATTTGAGGGCGAGAAAGGAAATGGCAACGGTCTACCCTACGTCTACTACAACATGCCGGATGCTTCTCCAGAGATGTTTTTCCATGTCAAGAACCTCGCTGATGAAAATGCCGTCGAGACGCCTCGACCTGGTATATGGAAGAAGGTGGCAAGCACGTCTGCAGCGTGGGGAGTTGGTCTACCAGCTGCGGTAATCGCCACCCCTGGCGGTCTGCTAGTCGGCCTCGTTGGTTGCGCTGCTCTCGCACCTGTTGCCGCTCCCCTTGGGGTTATCGCCGGGGTCGTTTGCGGTTCGGGCATCGCGGCAGGGGCGGCTGCTGGTACAATCACGGGGTTGTTCGTCGGGAAGCAAGTCGAGAATAAATGGGATAGGGATCACGGTATCAGCGAGAGAATGTGAACCAAGCCGGTCTCTAGGGATTTCATAATGTCTTGATGGTTTTGGAGAGGCGTATGGCGCTCTGTCATGTCTTTATATTTACCGTCCTCTTCAATCTTAAACTCGGGGCAGCTGTCATTGAATAACATTATCAACATAACGTGTTCCCGCTAAGCAAACTTTCCACATAAGTTGAACTTCATAGAACATCTCAGAGCCATTTCTGAACAACGCCTTATCACAAAAATAGTGTCCCTATAAATTTTCTTCACCTCTGTAAACTTATCTTGTGTTGGCAGAAAACAATCGCTTCAGAAAAATTTGTACTATTACTAAGGACATGAGGGTAGATAGGGAAGAAGTCAGAAATCTGTCTACAGATGCGGTATTCAAGCAATACTCAGCGAACATGCGGCTCCGATCTCGATGTTTTGCTTGAAGTACTAGCTTAAAACATTAATGTGGAGGAAAACGAGCTAGTGAAAGTAGGTTCAGGTGATCGTATTGTGTACACTAGTACAAAAGAGAAGAGCACGTGACTGAGCCTTAAGACGCTTAAGTTCAAGGCTATGGTTGCGACAATTAATATATAAATGCATAGGAGTGAAGAGAGTCCGTGGATGATTAATCACGTAGAAACTCGTGTCCTTCCTGTTGTCGCTTTCGTAAGTAATATGCCCTTTCCGTAGCTTATTAATAACTGCTTCAACGACTCTTAAGGCTCTACTAGCTTAAGTTATTCTGGTAATAGATGTAAGGTCTAGCTTCAAACTTGGTCGCCAGTACTAGTGAATTTCATTCAATTAGTAGGCACAAAACCTCGGGCTGCGCGGCTGAAGGTGTTAACAGTGCTTCTCAAAGGGGTACATTACTTTTGAGAGGCACCGATACTTGCTGATCGCTCCTGACATCCTCTCTCGGTCCCATTTATTTAAGATCTGTGCCCTAACCTCTCCGTGTTTTGCACGCTAGAACAATCACTTACTCAGCCTAATGCAAAATTGTGAAATAGAAGTCTTGTTAATTCTCATATATGAAGAAACTCAAAGAGCAGAATAGGTAGATTTAGACTGAGTGCGAGAAATTTCATGACTGAATTGAAGATTAACGAGTAGGATATAGATAAGTACAAAAGATGCGCGAGACGTGCTTCTCAAAACTGAAGTAGCTGGAAAATAGCTATCAAGGCAATAACTATCCTAAGTGATAGCCACACGATGCCTCGCAATGCTACGAAAATGTAAGACTTCGGTGATCCCCCCCTTGTATGAACATGATCGATGTCTATTCGTCTGGGTTGGTGATTGCCGAAACTTAGTAGGGTTGCTTCCCTCATAGCGTCGTTCGAGTTGTCGTTCCTAGTCTCACGGACTATCGCCTTGTTAGAACCGACGTTTCTCGTCTCGCTGACAATCGCTTTCTCGTACGCTGGAGGTGCTTCCACGACAACATGACTCTTCTCCTGCTCCAGTTGGCGTCTTTGGAGCTCTTCTTGGATGAGTCGTATCTTCTGTGTCGACAAGACGACCCGGCGTCCACCGGCTCTGGAGATGGAGCCAAGTACCATGGGAACAACAATGTCATCGTCGATAACATTTCCCACTACTTTTCCCGTAAAATTCAAGACAGCACCCGAGATCTTGACTGCGCGACCGACTTTGACTTGCGTGCTCTTGACTTTCAGCTGTTCGTGTAGCTGGCTGACTGAATAGCCACGAATGCGGGAGGCGTACTCGGCGTCGGTGAGGTTGAGGAAATCGGAAACGACCATGATGTAGATTGTTGCAAAAGATTGTTTGTCTTGTGGGTGCTCATTTCAGGAACAACGGCTACATTTATATCTCAACCCCAGAAGGAGATGTCCCAAGCATTGGGTTGTGAGTCGCGTGTCTAGTCTGTTCGTGAGGCTTGATATGCATTGCATTGAAACGCGCCCCTACGACTTGGACATCGGATGTTGTATGCAGAGATGACAAGGATCCGCATTTAGCTTTCGATGTGTACAACTGGCGCGATTTTCATGTGAGGGTTGCGAATGCTATAATATGGTGATCACCAATCAGATCGCTGTGGCGTTCACCCTGGCGGTCCATAGGTACGGCTGAGCTATGCTTCCGGAACCCAGGAGGTGAACCCAGGTCGGCGACACTGTGTGAGACGGGATGGTCCGCTCACCTAAGGAAGGCCTTAGCCTTTGCGCGTAGCTCGCTTTGCACTGTTCGCAGTTCGCGGTTCTCATCCCTCGCTTACCCTCAATCCTCAGCCGCACCCACACTCCCGAGGTCTCAAAGCGACTAGGCCTCCAATTAGCAGACTAGCGAACGACGAACAGCGAACAGCGAACAGCGAATAGCGAATAGCGAACTACTAAAAACCCACTAGCATGCAAGATATTAATTCTCCTGTCTAAAGGCGAAACACACACCTTTGTCTCGTACTTTGCAGCGCCGCCCCCAGCCAAAATACCTACCCCAGACCCAAGCAAGCTAGCTCAAAAAGACCAGGAACCCAAAGATTCGGAATGAAGACAATACTGCCACATTGGCTCGTAGGATTTGCTTGCAATTGTGACGCTCTGTTTCCGTACACTACGTGCATGTTGGGACGACACCGGATATTCGTCTGTTCAGAACTTGAAACACGCACCTTCATTGTCCTGGGGAAGTACAATCAACATGCGCCTTACTGTATGAGTATACGATGTTACCTAGGAGATCAAAAGGCGCGCGTATCTTGAGTTCCCCTAACGTGGTAGACGATATTCCTTTACACAGTATCTTTCTCCGTTATCTGGACCTGACTTGCATCCGCCCCAAACATTCGCCACTGGCGTTTGACATCCATGTCAACCTTCCCGTTATTCGATGGAATGAGTATCTCCCGCCCAGTGGGCTCACTCGCATACATCACGAGATGTTTCTGAAAGCAATTAGTGTGCACTCTTTACTGCCCAGGTGTGCAATGAAAAGGAATTAGACTTACCTTTCCCAAAGTCAATTTGATCGAGCCTTCTAACCATCTCATCGGCTTGTAGACCTTCAAGTTGCTCTTCCCTTTGATTAGAGAGATGATGTTGTCCGCAGCAACCATGGATTGCATGTAACCTGCCCGTGCCATCTTCGGCCCACCAGACGCTGCAACGTCACCAGCGGCAAAGATGTTGGGGAACCGCTCATCGGCAATCTGGAGTGTCGGTCGAACAAGAATGTGAGAAGACACTTTCGATATCGACTGCGGTGACAAGTTGGAAACGACGGAGCTGTTTGGCCGCTGCCCGGTACACGGGATCTGCGTTACGTTGCGGTGAGTTGACTGATGCAAAGTACATCCGGAACCAAATGGTCGACTTACGATGAGATCAAAGGTCTCCTCTTTGCCTCCTTTCAGTTTGAGAGTGCGACTTCCCTCCACGATCTGTGGCCGCTCGTTGAACCAGATCTCGACGCCCATTTCACCGAGCCTCTTTGTAACGTATTCATGCAACCGTTCCCCAAAACTCGGCAGCAGCCTATCTCTGGAATGCAAAAGCACGACGCTCTTCTCTGGATAGACGTCTTTGATATCGCTCGCGAGTTCGATGCCCACCGCACCTCCACCAACAACCGCGATCCGCGCCGCCTTCTCGATTTTACTCTGCATCCCTCTCAACTCTCCCTGTGCATCGAGACTCTCCGTCGCTGCGACTTTACTAGGAAGCGCTGACGACGTGCCCGTAGCAACGACGAGGTATTCGTATTCCAGCTCTTTCCCACCCTCCAATCTGACAACGCTTCCATCCACGCTCTCGACCTTTCCCTGCACAAACTCAAATACGCCCTTTGGCGCACCCTTCGCTAGCCCTCCATACGGAATGAAAGCAGACTTCTCGTAACCCCCAACCACGCTGAATCTCGGAAAGGCGAAGACGTAATTGAAGTGTGAGTTCTTCTCAATGAGGACAACGCGGTGTCCAGTCGGCAGCGTTTCGGTCAGGAATTTTGCTGTGAAGTAGCCGGCGAAAGAACCGCCGAGTACGACCACATTCTTCCTCTGCGAGGCCGGCAGGGCCTTGTAGGTATAATGGTGGACTAGAGCCGCGAGTTTGCGGGTTAGGCTGGAGAGGGCGAATGAGGGCAAGTCCCGTAGCACGAGATAGACGATGGTGAGGATATCAGAGAGCATGGTTGATGAACGGTAGTATTGGGAAGGTAATGCTCAATTGTCTAGGGTGCGCTCCCAACAAAGCGGGCCCTGCGCGTTCCATGCTTCGCCCCTTCGTAGCTTATACAGTGAATTGACCGTGGCAGAGATCTCGGAGATCTCGGAGCGCGATGGAACGCGAACGCGCCAACACGGAGTCATCCCTCGGGCGATTTTCGTTATCTGATGGCGCTAGAGCTGCAGACTCCATCTTTCTACCAATAGCATCTCGGACCTCACCACTGGTGAGCCTGTTCCGGCCTAGTGGATAGAAGATTCAATCAGATAAGGCAGCGTGATCTCGGATGTTCGTCCGGGGAGTCAGGAACTGACAGACTGATCACTCCCACTACCTATCTATTTACCATCAACAAGTGATATATATGATTAGTTTTTTCAGTAATACTTCTGCCGGCCCTTCTCAGTAGACGATCCTGCTCGACTGAATCGATACCTTTCCGCGCTCTAGCAACGTGTTGCCTGTATACCTCAAATTTATAGCATAAAACGTTCGCCTAGACTGAGCATGCACCACAAACAGTAAATTTGCGGCTTCGCCCAAAAATTCAAAGGCATGAGGGTTAACCTCTTGAGCTCCTCTGTTACAAAAGGCTAGATGAGACCACAACTAACACAAGACAAAATCCATCGTCTTAACATCTTCTCTACTGCCCTGCTTTAATATTTCCCCTCTCATGAGCCCATGGATGTAGCATTCTCCGATGACATGGTAGAGGTTATTGCCAGCTGGTCTCAAGAGCACTGGGCACTTGCATCCCAGCAAAACGGCCACGACATCTCCCGGACGAACAGCTATCGGAGCCAAGCCCAAATAGCCTGTTGCGGTCGTTATGAGAGCCCTTTGGTTCAAGGAGAGAAGAGCCAAACGCATGCATTGCAGCGTCATTGTAATGTCGACACTCTTCTCGCTGGATTGGGGGAAGAACTTGCGCAAAGTCTGGCCTCCGATGCAGAACCCCCCGTTGTGATTTCTGAATTCGTGGAACCTGTGGAAATAGCGCGAATGGGTGAGGTTGAGCCACTCGGGATTTGAAGGGGAGTTTGAAGGATTGGTGTTGGTGGCGCATCCCAATGTCCATGGTACTGAGAGGAGAGGCCGCTCGGTCGCTCCGGGATGGTCCATTAGTAAAGTCTGATGAAGTGCGTCTGAAAGTCGATCGCCGTATCTCGTTGAGACGCTGCGTGGTTGCGTGGAATGGCAATGTGGGGAAGGCTCTGCTGCGACACCATCGACTGTGTCTACTTTGAATCCACTGCAGACGAGATGCGTGCCATCTGTTCCATTGCTGATGAAACTGCACTTGGCCGACAGGTCTCCGCTCGCTTTACCAGATATCAAATACGTGATGTGGTGACGTTCGAATGGGAGTCTCCAATCAGGTACCCATGAAGGCCATCCTTCCTTGGTTGAGATACCCCCAAACATGATCTGCTCTAATCTGCCTGTCCTCTTGATGATGGACGTAATAAAATCAGTATAAACTTGCTGCTCTGAACGTGAATAATCAGGACTGATATCTGCGGATACAGCAGTGTCTAACAAGCCGAGTATGCTGTAAACTTTGTCTTTCTCATCGGTTGCGTCGGCGCGGCGAACAATATTCAATAAGCGTTCCAAGCCTATCTCAATTTTCGGGTTTGAGGTAAGACTGACTAGCTGGAGCGTGCGGCTGGCCCAGGACCACGCTTCCGGCTCCAAGTCATGGTCGAATCGGTAGGATAGATCTTCGGAACCTTGTAACAGCTCTTGACACCAAACAGCGCCCAGACGAATCATTCTTCTCGTCAACTTGAACTTGCCGCACAATATCAGCGTTGAGTTGTGATTCATCGCAAGCTCTTGTATGATCCAGGCTCGATTCCAATACGGCTTTTTCATGAAGGCGAAAAGAGCTTGCCATCCGTCAAGTAGTAGGCGTGGTGGAAGTCGTAAAGGATTCTTCACACGCGGCTTCCGGCAAAGATAGCGCATGGTCTGAACGGCAATCCTGTCCATCCCCTCTTCTTGACCCAACCAAGCCACGACGGCTCTAGCTCGACTGTAAATATCATTCATGCGCTTGACCTGTTCATTTCGCTCTTTCTCGTTTTGCTGATCGATGCATAACGAATCTACCCAGTAGTACATGCCCAATCGTGTCTCCCGCAGGCACCGCAAAGCTTTCAACGCGTCTTCGAGGTTCTTTGAGACTTCTCTTCGGATTCCATTCACGATGATGATCCTTGCATCGGCTCGGTCGCCCCATGTGTATGACAAAGCTTCGAAGTCACCCCAAGGATGACGGAAGTCGCTGGGCTGGTTGTGATTATGACTAAGACCGAAATTTGTGGCCTTGTCAAGTCCCGTTTGCTCCAGGGTTGAGTCTCGCAGGTCCACGTATTTCGTAAATACATCCCATCTTGTTGGGCAACTATGATTCTTCAAGTAGCCTTGATGCGAGTGGTAATTGGGTACGTCTTCCAGCGGAACGTTTTCGACGGAACATACAATCGAGTCGTTAGCTAAAACCAGACTAGGAAGGTTCAGGAACCTAAGCACGCGGATCTCATTCTCGCCTTGTCAAGAGACTTGTACTGCATCTTGTAGAGAACGATAAGGGAACGCTAGGTATACACCAGTTGGAGGGGAGATTGTAGTACCGCATGTCTAGGAACCTGCTGTAGATAAGTTACTTCTTGAATGGTATGACATACCACCCACCAGTCTTCCAAAAACCGGTGAGTACTCAAGAGGGCGCAGAACCCACGGCCATAGGCTACCAACTCATGCAGCTGTACCCATAATGGGCCGACAGGGAGCACGTGTGATAGGCCGGCTTATACACTAATGTGCTGCGCACAAGTTTCCCCGCGTATACGCAGAATCACCTTTGGAAATATGGGCATGGGCACGACTTCAGTAGAGCTTATGCGTCATCGCTGATTGCGCCAAGGTACACTGGAATGCAAACGCAACAATGAAAACCGTCGTGCGCACAAACACCATACGTGTAGCTGAAACCGTCGATGCTGTACGCTTCTTTCCCAATTGAAACTCGTTGGGACCGTCCTGGTACTGTCCCAGGAAGCGGCAACTTACGGGTTTGGATGCAGTGTCGAAGAGACTTCCCTGAGATAGCTGTTAGCATTGAAGTCCAAGTAAGTTCGGCATATTGTTCGATCACATGGCAAGAGGGGAGTCGGAGATTATTCCACGCGGCTTTGCCGCTTTCCAAGATGTTTTTTTCGCATTTTTGTCGCTACTGATGTGGCCTCTGCTGTTTCGCAGGTATACGCTAAGTGAATTTATCCCCCCTTGTTGCCCAAACATGCCCTGTGGTATAGAAACGATGAAGGAAAAAGGTATAATTTCGCCGCGTGAGACGAAGGAAGAAAAAGAAAACGCCCGTCGATCTGATGCCATTAATTACAACCGACTACTGCGGAAGGCGAAGATCAAGGGGTATTCAGGTCGTAATCGGAAAGACGTGAAGAATGGATCCTGTCGCGATGGTCTATTTGGCATGACAATTGGTGTTGCCATGGTGTGTGGCGAACAAAAGCCATCCACAGTGAGACCAACAAGGATCCGGGAGCGACTCAGTGTGTCGAGGGCCAGCTCCAAAGAAAGAACATTAACCGGTGCAGGGGAACCTCCAAACCATTCTTGAGGTGATGCGCGCAAAAAGAGAAAGTCGTAAAGGTGAGAGCGGAAGCCAAACGCCTGGAGCGTTAGATGGCAGCAGCAGCCAGAAACAGAACATTGCTTTGTGACTCAATGGTCAAAGGGACAGAACGCCAACCACCCCCAATTTCGCTGTACGTGCCTGAAAACCATAAACAATCCGGTGTCTAGAACGTGATGCCTAGGATAACAAAGGAACAACGACCCGGAGAAGGAAAAAGAAAATCTATCATGCAGGATGATCGCAAGCCTTGTGCGTTTTCGTAAGATTCGGAGGGGCGCCAATATGCGTGCAAATAGCGAAAAGAATGGACCGCTTCTGTGCGTCGAGACGGAGGTGCCAAATCGGACGTCGGAGGCTTATCTCGAAGGTAAGAAAAAGCCGATCGTGTATCCAGTATCCGAAATCGAGCTGAGGCGAATGCGGCTGATAGGAGCCAGGATAGTTGAAGAAATAAACGTAAACTTTTTGGACAGATGAAGCGCTAACCTGGATCGAGGTCGAATATGTAATTTTGAAGGGTCGGGAGGAAGCCTGCTCTATGCTTCCATGTCGGCGGTAACCCTTAGACTGTGACGGCCTGGGGTCCATATCCAGCAGCCATGAAGTAAGGCGCGTGTCGTTGAGCACAGTAGACACATCCGCAGTTGACACTATGCTGGTTCCAGACGGACGTGTTGTACTGGGGCGCATACGAGGGCGGGCCGTAGTTGGCAGGCTGGTGTTGCTGGGGCTGGGCAGCAGGCTGAGACAGTGGAGGGAATCCGAACATGGTGCGACGCGAGTATCCCTCGGCCGCTCCCCACGCTCCGGTAGCGCCGTAGTACTCTGGAGTAGTAGGGCCGGTAGTGGGTGCAGATGCAGGCGAATGCTCAGACCTCCAGGGATCATACTGAGCATAGCTGGGAATGTTGAACGACGTCTGGGAGGGCTGCGCAGACTTGGGCGTGTAGTCGTATGGCGGCGGGTTGAACGACTGCTGCATGGGTAGAGGCGGGAGGGGCTTGTTGGGGTTGAACGAGCGACGGTGCATCGAGGTGTCGATGGGGCTCAACTTGTTGCTTCGACTAGCACGAGCAGCAGCATGGTCCTGGAACTCCTTCCATTGCTCGGACCAGTACTTCCATCCCTGGTGCTCAAGAGGGTCGCGATGAAGCTTGTAGTCAATCGCATTCAGCCATTCCATCTCAAGACGGTTCAACTCATCGACCCGAATGCCGCTAACCTCAGACCAGGACCTGTTGATGAAGGTGTTGTCGTCCAAGAATTTGCTACCGAGCACGAGGGCGATGGTGAGGAGACGGAACAGGTGGGTGTCCGTCTTTGGCTCAGCGTACAGCATAGGC
>Ga0265780_10006099_pt1 | contig 15070 bp, 17 predicted proteins | sample P1T30metagenome_FD_192432 | JGI IMG/M metagenome (GOLD analysis project Ga0265780, IMG submission 192432) | Plant litter microbial communities from East Loma Ridge, Irvine, California - P1 T30 | ecosystem: Environmental > Terrestrial > Plant litter > Unclassified | place: USA: California... | reverse complement strand
AAGGATGACACCAAGCTGTGAGGTGTACCCAGCGTTGTGAAAGACGTGAGCCCTGAATCTTCATACACGTAATACGATCGGGACTGGCAAGGGTACCGAGAAGACGATGAGCCGTTGCGCACTGCCGCCCAGCTCCTGCTATTACATTTTGTCGGCTTCATGGATCGTCAAACTGCTACATCGTTTCGCTCGCCCCTTCAACAGCAATAGTTCGAAGCTGCCTGGATGGAGAAGTAATTGCGAGGAGGTAGGCGATGGTAAGATCATGGGAACCGAGCTGGCACCTGGCGTGCTGAGTGTCTCCATTCTGGCGCCTCGCGGTTACATTGCGCAGGATCAAACAGGTGTTGATTTGCAAGAGAAAAAAGTGAAGTGCGCATTTGGAGCTTCGGATTAGCTTCCTGGCGCGATGTCGAGAGTCGTTCGACATGTGGCAACCGATCTGGTGGAACGTACGACGGATAATGTACCGATACTATTTGAGATCAAGGCGGGGGACGTGACTGTCAAAAGAATGCAACGATACATGGAGATCTGGAATGGCGGGCCGTGGAGCTGATCGGAATATTCATTTACATATAAACGTGACAAACCAAGGATCCAAGCCGCTCAAGAACCAACAAGTATTCAACCCTCCGAGACGAAGTTTTCTTCAAACACAACTCGTACACTGCCATTTCCAGCCCAACTATTGAGGTACCCTGAAGTTGTTGGTGTAGTTGAATGCCCGGCCATACGGTTTGATGATACCCGCGCTGACGAAGGACCACTCCTCGCCTTTGGGGTCGCGCTGCATGTGGATATCTCTGCCATACTCTTCCCACCGCTCCGTCCTGAGCACTTGCACCCGAACCGAACCGCGCAAGCTTCTCCTCACATGACCTTTGAGCTGTTCCGTCACTTGTGTAGCCTCCGGAATGGGCCTTCGAACGCGGAATCGTAAGCGTGTCAAATCCAGGTGCTCAACCAGGGTTGGCGTAACTATCCTGCCGTTGACGAAGAGGTCGAAGAAACGCCAGCGACCGTTGAAGACAGGACGGAGGGCCAAAATCTTGAGGTTCTTCAGGCTTTGGAGGGCTTCGAGAACGCCAGGCCAGGGATTGCCGATTGGAGCGCCTTCGGTCGACATGAAGTGCTTGAGCGCGGATTGCTGGTCGATGTAGAAGTAGTCGATTTCGGCATACAGGTCCAGCTTGACGAGGTTACCGCAGTCAGCGATGAGGGTCCATAGCTTCATAGCTTTGTTGGCTGTTGGAACATGATGCTTGCAATCGCCGCTGACCATGAGGTGCAGGTAGCGTAGACTACGCCGTCCGACAAGACCGATGTTCTCCAGGAAGTCTATGTATATCTGGATGTAGTCCACGTCTGAGGTGAAGCTCTGTGTCGTCTCGATCTGGAAGGTGTTATTCGCAAAGAAGTACGAGCGCGCCTCGCAGCGAATGTTGTGATCAATGCCACTGAGTAGTTCGAGCGCCTCGATTGGAGTTCGTCCCTTTGTCCTCGTCATGTGCGTGATGAAGTGTTCGATGTGCTTGTTGTATGTGACCGAGATAGGCTTCGGCCACTTCAACGTCGTCGCATATGTGAGGTTGCGGAGCTCACCAGGCAGTGAAGCGAATGAAGCTCTGGTTACATTGATTCTGGCGGAGTTCTCCTGGTAGTTGATACCGGAATGTCGGTAGTACATCATGCTGCCTGGCTCGCGAGGTGATCCCGCCATTCTGTCACGATTGTGGGATCTGGTTGACTGACTTCTTGGGGGTATTAGCTTGGGGCTGAAATGACGGAAGGAAAGGATCGGTTAGCCCAAAGGTTTGCACGCTGGAAGTTACTGCGCGAACTCGCAGCCAGGTACTGGCGCGTTGCGTTCCGTTTGCTTCTCGTAACATCACGCGATTAGCTCACGCGTAACATACCGTCTGGGTTACTCGATGGCGAGATGCTATAGTTGTTCTGTTCGATGGTGATTAGTTGTCTTCGCGCATGTGAGAGACAGCGATTAAGCTTCTAGTTGAGCAGGTGCTGAAACACATCGTAGATTACTGAAGATCTCAGGCACTAGAACTTCTATTGTTCAAAAGTCTTTGCGCCTGTTAGGGCGCAGTAATTTGCGGTGAATGAGCGTTTGTTTTACGCTTACCCAACAGTGACCGATGGACCTCGCTTAGACGTCCCACTCACTACCGGTAGGCCTGCAAAAAAGTGAAAGAAAGAGCAAGAGGCAAAAGGTCAGCTTGGATCAAATCCGAAACGAGTCTCACGGCCATGGAGAAACAAAAATAACTCCTAGGTTGCCTGGCTGATGCCAGGCGAAGATGATCAGAGTGGGACTCGAACCCACGCCACTTTCGTGACTAGGAAGAATGTTAAGATTAACCTTAACCTAGCGCCATAACCAGCTCGGCCATCTGACCTGATGTTGTTCATGGCAAAGTTGAGGAATAATAAAAATATGTTGCCTATTGTATTAGCAGGAGGACCAGCAGTGGTGTGCTCAAGAATGTGGGGTGCGAGATCGGCGAAGGAAAATATTTCGGACCCCGCATCCGCCTCATCAGCGTAGTGGACCAATCACCCCTGGGCTTACATGGTACAACACCTCAACGGTATTGTATCGAAAGAACCACTACTAGCTAGTTACGACAGCTAGTTAGCAGTGGGAACGGAAGTACTCTGTCATGGTACAAGAGATCTGAGTTGAGCATGCCTTTTACGGGAAGTCTTTGTATTACGAAGACAATGCCAGCGAGCGAAAGGTAAGATGTGATTCAAATTACAGCTTACTTCGGACGTTGAAATTATCAGGTCGCCACATCTCGTTCAGCAGTCTATTTGCGTTGACCATCTCCGGTCTGCACTGGTCCAGTGAAGTGATACCGAGCAGCCTCATACCAGTCTGCAGCTCTTCCACAAGAACTAACTCGAGTTAGCAAGGTTCTACTCATGAAGACTCCAACACACTCACCATCTACACATCGCTCGACGCCCTTCGCACCATATGCTCCGAGTGCGTACAAGAATGGCCGACCGACTCCGACTGCCGTGGCACCAAGACACAGTGCCTTCAGCACGTCGTTTCCATCCCTCAGACCGCCGTCCAAGAACACCTCCATCTTCTTGAACACCTCCGGGCAATACGTTCTGATCTCGCACAGCGTCATCAACGCACTCGGGGCAGTGTGCAATTGACGTCCGCCGTGGTTGCTGAGCAGAATGCCATCACAGCCGTACTCCATCGCGAGCTTCGCATCTTCCGCGCATTGGATTCCCTTGAGTATGATCGAACCTTGCCACTCCTTTCGTATCCATTCCAAATCCTCCCACGTGGTATGTGGGCTCAGTTGCCCTTGCGATGGTCGGCCGCCCATAGCTGGCGCGAACGCATTGTCGCCGCCTGTCTCCCAAGTGGCTGTGCTCTCTTCTTCGATACCAACCGCCATCGCTTCTTCCGCTTGCAAGTATCGGTCAGCCGTCCTCTTTCCCAGCACGGGCGTATCGACTGTGATCCACAGGCCCTTGTACCCGCATTTCTTGACGATGCGCATCAATTCGAGAGCCTTGTTCTTATCTACGGGCATATAGTACTGAAAGAATAGCCTGGTCGAACTCGCGCCCTGCAGCTTATTCTGCTCCTCGACATAGCCTTGCATGATCTGCTCGGTTGATCTGGTGCTGGCTGTACTCACAACAGCGTGTATGCCTTTCCTTACTGCACCTCTGTACATCTCCATCTCCGCATTCTCGTGGATCGCGCCCATCGTCCCCATAGGCGAGATGTAAAATGGATATGGCGACTCATGTCCGAAAATCTTGCGGCGCGTGTCAACGTCACCGACGTTGCGCATCACACGCGGGCGAAAGTTAACACGGCTCCAATCGTCGACATTGCCTTTCAATGACAGTCCGGAATTGGCGGAGGTGGATACGTAGATGTACGACTTGTGAGGTAACACAGCTTTTGCTGCATTCTCGAAATCGTTGGCTGTCACGCACATGGAAATATGCGGCACCCCCTTCGATACATCCGTGTCGGATGCCATTTTCGCTATCTCATCCTTGATCTGGCGAAGCTGGCCGAACGTGTTGGGATCCACGGGCCCAAGAAGTGCATCCGATGGGAGGTAGTCATTCAGGTAGTCCAGTGGGTGGTACTTTTTGAACTCCTCTGTCGCATCCTATACACTTTAGACCATGACCAGTATGGTGTTCTTGCAATCTTACGGTCCCAGCATTCCTCAAGATGATCGGCGCGCCGCCTGGGTGCTCGTGCATGAAGCTTGTCACGTCATAAGCCTTCGAGTCCAGTACAATCCAGCAACTGCTCTTGTCATTATGTTTCGCGACTTCTGCTCCATCGATACGCCCCATCTTTGACGTGTTGGAGATGGGGTGATGATGAGCCAACCATTGTGGATGTATTTGAGGGGCCGGGGATAAGACGACCTCGGCGAATGGGCCGGCATTTGGACGGGTGAGTGGCGACCGAACCTCGCACACGACAACAACAAACAACTCTTCACGACGGTGCAGTCCCCTTGGTGCCAGAGAATTGTCCGTCACTTTGGAAATCCATATTCACGTTTCGAAGACACCACACAATTGAAAACTTTAGAGATCACGAGAAGCTCAACCACCGTCTCCATGGCCTACACGCCTCGTCGTGTTTTCAAGGCGGTCATTCGCACCTTTGGTCCTTGCTTTTCGCTTCCTTCGTAATAGGATGCTGCACATTGCGTCCGCCGAAGCTACATGCCTCTTACAGGTTCCGAACATGAAGCACATGGTCATCACATGTCACTTGCTAAACGCATCGCATCAGTGAACACTTATCCTTCACGCCATGTTTTCGGAATGCTGCTTGCCGTGTGGTATTTCCACACTTGAAGCCTTGACATCGAAGATCGCTGGGTTATTGTATTGCCATCCCGGAGTCATGCATTGCTCACGTCCGTATGTCAAGGGTAACCATTTTATCATATTCATGGCACATCGACGAAACCCCACTCTACAGACCAAGCTCATGGGAGTACCGAAGCTCGAATACAAACTCCAACGTACAAAATTCAATGTATGATCAAAACCAATACGATCGTCAGGACAGACATGCCAGCAGCTGCGGTCATGCATTCGACCATTCCTACAGCGGACATGACGCCCCTGCCCACAGCCATGACCGCAGCAGCCTGCATGGGTATTGCCTGGTACCTTTGCGTGGAGCTCAGCGTTCGAATCCTCATCCAGTATACGCGGCGCAGCCTCTACTTTTGGTCATGCTTGATCTGTTCCTGGGCCATCATCGTGTACTTGGTCTTGATTCTACTGGCCGATTTGAAGAATTGGGAAGACTACGGAAGCGCCGTGCTCATTCACGTGACGTGGCTTACCTTCATCGTCTCCCAGTCGCTCGTGCTATACTGTAGATATACATAATAAAGTACAAGTGGGACAGATACTGACTTGGTGCTTGCGCCTTGTAGCGAGGCTAAACTTGCTACTGCAGGACAATAGAGTTGGTGACGACGTGTTATACATGATCGTCACCACAGCGGTTCTTTTCGACCTCACCACCGCCATATTGAGTCTGGTAGCTGTGAGCATGTCGCGTCATTTCTTTGAATCAAGTTATGACGTCTCGTAGCGCCACCCCTCCATGATCGCGAAACTTGGAACAGCCAATCCGATCTGGGACAAAGTTTAGCTCGCTGCGTTCTCCATCCAGGAAACCATTATCAGTCTTCTATACACCCACGCAACTTCCTCACATCTAAAGGAGAGGTCGGTGCTCGGCTCCAGTCGCAAGACCACGCGACGCGTCTTATACCACACGTCAACGTGTTCTTCATTTACCTAGACTGCAGCCTGATCGGTTTACGCTACGCCGACCTCTTCTTCATGCAAGGCTTCTACAAGGCTGCGGTATATGCAGTTAAGCTTCGCACTGAGTTCACTGTTCTCAATCAACTGAGGTCAACACTGCCTGGACAGTCGGGACATGACCCGAACTACGTTGACGCGCATCCGTCATCCAGAGGCCGAAAGATGTCAATGGTTCAACAAAGCGCGCAACAGCACAGTACTCAGGATAGCGATGTTGAGAGAGTGGGCACGGGACGTGGCGCGCGAGATATTGGAGGAATATGGGTGCAGAAGGAAGTCGAGGGTACGACAACGAATAGCAACGAGAATCATAACAAGGTCCAGATGTGAGAGTATAGTGGTATAGCACAGCGTTTTCATGAAGATGCTAGAACTCACTTTGGAATCTGAATGGTACTCACTGTACGAGCGTTGCTCACCTCGACGTCTTTAGGTTTTACACAATATTCAAGATGCAATACCGAAGATTGAGTCAAGAGATCATAAAATCAAAATGAATCCTATTGCAAGGCTGTCTTCCATATGCCTAAAGACATCATCCGTGAACCAATAACTACGTGACATCCTCCTCGCACCCAAATGAAATAACATGATGTGTTGGTAGGCCTTGTACGATCGTACGGGTGAATAACAACAACGAGGTTCTTCTGTGACTTGGTATTGTGATTACTTGATCTATGAACGGGGGTGCTACGAAGGTATACCTGAGCTCGGCCACGAGTCAGACCGATGTAGGATCGAGTCGGCTCGTTGGCCAGCCTTGAGCATCCGATGTCTCTACTGATACTCACGATCCGACATGATGGTTGATAGATGAAACTGTGTAGATATACTGCCTACAAATAACTCCACAAGACCAAGCTCCAGACCCTTCGTGGATATAACCTCAAATGGCGATACCACATAGCATGCAGTGGGACAGCCGTAGCAGTCTTCGCTAACTGCCAATCCGATACAACCATTTCCAGAGACTCGCTTAGGGTTGCCTTATCCTACGGGAGACGAAAAGATCAGGTGAATCGACCGCTAGGGCAGGATGAATCATGTGGCGCGCATGTCCCAAAACGCAGAACTCTGTTAGCCTGGATTCGGGATGTGCTTCAAGTACACAATGCAGAACACTTGGAAGCAAACCTGGCACGTGTCGGCACCGCGCTCGATTGTGAAGTTTGTCTTGCATCCGTCGCAACCTCAGTCTCTGGTCAGAAGAGCACTTTGTAGATGTGTGAGCGCTTCGTCAGGACGTCCTGAGCCGAGCCGGGTATTACCAAATGTTCATTGGCCGATTACCATGTTCCTCGAGTTGTTCTCAGTTCTCGCATAAGTTAGAGTTAATTCATATATGAACGGAAGGTCTCTGCCGCCTGCGGCGGCCCCGATGGATCCATCCGGGCGCTGTAACAAGGCCAGCAATCGATCGCCGTCACTCCGTATATGATCTAATCACCAGTATTGTTGAGCGCAAATACAAAGTGAGTATGCTGTACTGCCGTGCCATTTGATGCCCAAATTACATTTAACCGCAACAGTGGCGATCCCGACTCGTGCAGCCTCGTGGTTCCGTGAAAGCCTGACAGGCGGCTTCACCTCCAATCCGCTACTGCTCAACGTGTTGCAAAATAACACCAAATCTTTGAAGAGCATTTGCAATTATCTATCGTTGCCTAATCGTGACGTCTGTATCGGATGAGCACAATGACTTTCCAAAGCGCAAACGTGATTTGCCGCACTAATACCGAAGCACACTTGGCTGTCGCTATTGTATGGCATATTGTAGAGTGAGAGAACAACAGTTCAGAGTGTTTCTGGAGCTGGTGCCTCAGGTTTAGCGGTGTTTGGATACCATAAGTACCTTGAGATATATGAAGAAGTGATCGCTTTCTATCACCAACAAACAGCTCCTTGTCCACTCAATCACCAAATCAGCCACTACCCAACTACTTCTACATATCATCACATACTATTCGTCATGTCTACTACTCAGTGCACCCCTGCCAAGATCGCTGGCGATAACTTCCATCTTCGATACAGCGACTGTCCAGCACAGAACGGGCACAAGTACAATATCAAGGACGTGCATGGCGACGGCTGTCCGGGGAAGACGAAATGTGCCCCGTTTCGCTTCGAGTCGGATGGTGAGAAGTCCAAGCTCTGCGACAATCACAAGGACGACGCTCTGCTTAGATCGGTGGCTCTCGGTAAGATCATCAACCATACCTTACACTTTAGTACGATGTTAACAACGTCTAGACTCGGCGTGTAGGACGGGTAAAGCTTCGGAGGTGAGAAATGAAGCTCGAATGAACGGTCGAAGTGAGGATCTGAGGGTAGCCACCCTAACCTAACATCACAGCATTGAGCAGCGGTACCAAATTGAAGGGCGTCAGGTATTCATTTTGAGGGTAGACCAGTCTTGGCAAAACCCTTAAGGCTATTCGGGGTCTAATAACAGGGCGGATGCATAACATAACTGAATGTGAGATTCATGATGTCTGCGCCCTAAGCATATCCCACTCAGTCTTGATGGTTTGTATGCAGTCCTCAACCCTCGTGCGGCCTCCCCTAACCCTGATTGCTTCTTCTGCATCGATGTCTTCATGACTGGGAATACTTACTATGGCATGACCAGGTACGCAAAAGCGAGTTTTCTTGCTGGTTTCCAGACAAGACAAGCACTCCTGACAAAAGAAGGTAGGCAATGGCGACAGATACCGATCTTCTGCAGACCTGAGCTCGTTCGCCACAACTATCACAGAGCCAGCCGGATGATGTGTACGCAGAATTGGCTAGAGGGAGGAAGTCATCAATTTGACCGATGGCGAGGACGCTCACTGCAAAGAAACGAATGCCAGTCGTCCTACGTGATGGAGCCTCATCCAGCATTGAAATGCAACGTTCCGCGTACGGCTGAAGAGTATCTATGGCTTCCAGCGACTTGGCCGACTTCATCTGCAGTAGGCCGAGGTAGAGGTATGTTTTTTCTCGGAAGATGATCTTCTTGGTTATATCATGCTGGGTAACACCAGAGCTGGAGAGAACACCGATTTTTTCGCACGAATTCACCGCCTCTCCCTCTCGAGCCATTGTTGGTAGCGATGACGGCCTTTCGATGACTGTAATCATGCGCGAGAGCTTCCTTGCAGCGCTCCAGTAGTTCAATCGATGGTTCATGATTGACACTTGCAACCTCAATAATTCTTTCCACTAACCAGTGGCTCAGCCTTCGCAAAGTCATATTGACAGTTCGTGTACAGCTTGACTAGCGCAACTTGTAAGACCAGCAAAGACATGTTACTTATCGTAGCAGCGGCCACGATAGCAGCCTCGTATGCTCCGATCAAGAAAGGTAGACACGGTGTCTTGTTTGCCGCTGTTGCGGCCATGTAGAAGAACTCGGGGGGGCTCTCGTAAGGCCAGTTTTTGCGATGTATGTAGCTCGTCAGGCGATTTCTTCCTTGCTCATCCGAGCTGGCGTGGAGCCCACGGAAGACGTTCATAATATCTTCCCATTTGGATTCGGAGGTGGACTCTTCAAGTGCCGTGAAATAGTCCCAGATGACTCGCTCGCGAATGAAGCCTGTCGCAACGGCTTTGCGTCAATAGCTCAGAGCTTGCGACTTGTGCTTCTGTAGCCAGTAAACGCTAGCGATTGCATCATACGAAGTCGACAGCCTCTGATACAAGTCCTCGTCAACTGTGTCCTGGCTTTCCGCTTTCTCAACACGTCTTTTCAATATATCGATGTTGTGGAGCTCGAGGTCGACCACCTTGGTGTAGTACCCCAACTCCTGATCAGCCCATGCAAGTCCTCTCCGCGCGTCTATCATTCCAGGATCAATTGCCAGCGCTTTCTCGTAATGCTCGACGGCCACGCTAGTGTGACCCGACCTTCGGTAGCAGATCGCTAGACTTCCATGCCACGCGGCATTTGGTTCCATGGAAATCCATTGCACTGCTTTTTCGATCACATCTGTAGGCAATCTGCCTGGCGTTGGGAGGCAGTCCAAGGTATCGTCGTCCCGGATCAGTGCTCTGACTTGTGCAACAACACTGAGCGACTCAAGAGGGTACCATTCGCCCTGCAGGCTTCCTATTGCGTTCACTTTGGCGACTGGCAGGAATACAATTCGAGGTGTTTCCAGGATCTCGGAAGCCCAATGCGAGATTGGTGCTGGAAGGTCCTCATGTATGCTCTGCGACCACATTTCTACAAATGCGGATATTGAGAGTGCCTTGGTCTCCAAATAAAAGTCCCATGGGACGTCACGACACCACTGCTGTACTGCATGCTCGTTGTTGAGGAACTCGTACAGTAGAGAAACAATGATCCCAGCCTGGGCCGATGACATCGCTGGAGCCGTCTTCGAAGATGTCGCCGTTTTGGAGGTACATTGCTTGGTTATCAAATGGTGTATATGAAGAAACCAGGATGATTTCGCATAAGGCTGTAGTGCTGTGGAGCTGTCCGACCATCCATCGGATTCAGGGGCCACGAATACTTGCAAGCAAGTTTGAAGTATGTAACAGCTCGCTTCCGGCTCGCAGACTCTCACAGGGACAGCAGTCTTTCGCTTCGCAAACTTTCCAGTCCCGTCCGAAAAGTATTCCGAGATAGCAGCGTGAGAAAATACGACTGTGGTTGTGTCCGGTATTGACACAAGTGATGCCGCTGTCGGGTGGGACTGCATAGCTTCTGTAGACAGACCATCATCTCGAATCAGGCTAATGAGCGAAGCATAGGTGTCGCGAAATTTCTTTTCCAACGATAGGACGCGACTTGCGGAGGGCGAGAGCCGTCTCAGTGCGGCAGCGACCTCAGCGAGAGTCAAAGGTCGGGCGGCACAGGATAGCCATGCTAAAATCGTATTAAACTCTTCAGCCTCCCTCCCTTTTGAACATGGAGCTGTATACCTTGAGCATTTCCGTGATCATGTCGTTGATTCCGTCCGGAGCGGTCCGAAGGCTTTCTCGTATAGCGTCATCCGTAGTTTGGCACTTGAGAATTTCGAGCATGAAATTTGCCCAGAGAAACATGCCATTTGCCCGCTCCTCGATGGTTGACTGAATGTGGTCGACCAAACCGTTAGTTGCTCCTTCCAGCTGTAGTCGCCGCGCAATGCCTTGCCGAATGAAATTTGACAAGTCTTCCTTGGTTTTGCTTGCCTCGACATGAATTGTCGCCATTGTTGAAGGTAGATTGAAAGCCGCGACTTTGATCAAGTGCGTGAGGCGGGGTCAACCGAAGAGAAGAATATTGATGTTCAGCTTCGAGCTTCCTGACTCAAAGTGCTAGTCATTTGTACGACCATGTGCCGCTCTTCGCATTGGCTCGTCACAGCGCGTACGCCAGGGCCAACAACCCACGGTGGCCTCAGCCCATCTTCATCTGAGAAGCTCGTGCGATTGACTACACCTACCTTCCAAATCAGCAAGAAGCTCCAAGAACTCATTGTGGCCGAAGTCGCCTGTGTCTTCAGCCTCGTCGAGGCCATCGATCACCAAATACAGAGACTGGGATGAACCGAACCCGAAGTAGCTCAAGAACAGTTTCCGCCAGGCACTTGATAGAGTCTCGATATCTGTACTCGATCGGCATTGCGCGGCTAGATGAGTGGCGTATCGGGCGTCGAGACGCGTGATTTGCCAGGCAACGTCTCGCAGTGCTTGATGAAACCCACCTATCCGCGTATACGTATTGTTTTTCCTGAGGAAGAAGAACCCGATAACGCTGTTACGCCATCCGTCCAAGCTGTTTGCAATGTTAGATTGTATCAATGAGACTACAGAGCTTGCGAGGTATGTCTTGCCGCAGCCAGGAGTACCACAAATCCAGAGAAGCGGCTCGTCCCTTTTCAGCCACGATAAAAACCGTGGTTCGTTTTCAAGCCAATTACCAGTACCAGCGACGCGGGCGCGTATGATCCCTTCCATCCTATCAGTGTTTGGCTGCGATGGACGTAGTAGGTTGTAGATGTCGTTGTCGCTTTTCGTCTGGCGTTGACCTTGAAGTAGATCCATCATGGCATGGCTGGTGTCTCTGATGCTTCCAATATCTGCTCCGATTTGTGTGGTATTCGCCTTGATCTCACCGACCTCTATGCCCGTTTTGGTCGTTTGCCCGACAATGGCGTCAACATTTGCTTTGATGTGGGTAATGACGAGAGCAATCCCTTCTTGTACCAGTATCTGAAGCCGCGTACGCAGCTACTCGATCTCCTTCTTCTCCCCTTGTGCCACTTTCACCAGGTCCTCCTTCCACCGTTTTCGTGCGATTGCTTTGGTGGAGTATGCGATCATTTCAAGGACGGTTGCGAAGACATTGGCGAAATTTGTTTCCAGCTGGGGGCTTGTGTTCTCCAGGTCGTGTAGTTGGAAGTTGACCAATGATGCCCTGCACGCTAGATTAGCACCATGTACGTTTTCAATGTGCTCTACATACTGCTAGCATCTCGAAAAAGTCCAAAATCCGATCATAGTGCGCAGACACATCCTGCGCAGACTTGATCAGCAGTGCGACTGCGCCTAGACACGCACCAGCAGGAGGAAAGCCCGCAGAAGCTCCACCAGCAATGATGTGAGAAACTCTTTCAAGTGGTGCAAACGCTTTGTTGAGACGGTCGTATATCTTGTCGTTCTGGGCCCTGTAGATCTCGAATTTGCTGTTTTCCTGCTCGATGAAGCTGCGCATGTCTGCTACTGTGGCCATGGACGCATAGAGAGTGATATCGAGACGCTGACCGGTCTTCTTCTCCTAACGCTTTCTACCTTCCTCGAAGATTACCTCGAACCTACTCGGCGATTGAGACATGTTGTTAACTACCTGTTGTTAGTTGAGATGGTTGACTACCTGTTGTTAGCTGAGATGTTGGTGCCTCGCCTTCACAAATGATCACATCAATCAGCGTTGTTCCACGAACTTCAGGTAGTATGCTGCGGGGAGCGAAGAACTGCACTGGTCGCCCAACATCGGTTGCTCTTACATTGCACAACGGTCCTGGAGGGTCGCAGCATCGCTCAGACGACCTCCGTGGAAGAACACTGACTCTCCTCGGCACGGATTACCATGCACGTTATGACGTGAATCATCGAAAACATGGCGGTGACTTTCGCGTTGGAGGAAAAACATGATGTTACGCGCTGTGGGTGTCTCAAAACATTTTGGTCTGGAGCGCGTCAAGCATGGCATTGGCTAGAAGCTGGCCGATTTCGGTGGTTACGTCAGTTTGACCCACTTTTCAGTCGCTCCTAGGCAGCTCACCCCCATCAACCGCGTTGCACATTGCGAAGTTCATAGGGCTACACCGCTGTACCATCTGCCTTCAAGCAATTGTTGATGTACGCCTCACGAAACATGTAACAGCCTGGAGGTTGCCAAATGACTTTTGTCATCATATCGCGAGCTAACAAACATTTTGAAAAACTCCTAACAACCTCAAGAGTCGATCGCTGGACGACGCTGAGAAAGATGCCAACCATCAAGATGAACTGAACCCTACTACTGCCGCAGTACCATCGACATGGTACAGAGACTGCAAATCCACTAAGATCTACACCATCAAAACCCGAGTTTGAACCACGCTCCAAGCCACTGCACGCGATTCCGAGCCTAAGACGCCTGCAGTCCCTCATTCATCTTTATCTACCTTTGCAGTGAACTCAGCCATCGCCCCCGCACCATATCCACAGACCAATCCCACAAACGCGGCATGATGTAGCCTTAATTTCTCAGCAGCTGCCATCTTTTTACTTGCAACGCGCTCCATCCTCATCTTCAGTCTCATCTCCTCCTCTTCGTATCGATCGTGCTGTATTGCTAGCTCACTAGCATCCGCTAAGAAACTTCTTATATCAGCCAGTATGAGTCGCGGATTTGAACGTTCGAACGGCCTTGAATTCGACGGTGGAGAGGGAAGCGTCTCGATGGGAGGTTGATACGATGTCATGGGCATCATTACGTGCGTATTGGCATTGATGCCATGGTCGACGCAGGCAAAAGAAGGCGTGCTAGGGTGTGAGGTGTCGTCAATCTCTATGGGATTGTTTGCTTGACCACCCGAGATACTCGTGGGCTCACATAATCCATCGGAAGCCGCACTCTGTTTCTGCTGCTGTGGATTTGTCTGGTGAAGATTTGCTGTGCTGACTGGTGCGAGATCATCGACACCAGGCTCAGATTCGAAAACCAGTAAAACCTCGTCTTCCTCATGATCTGCTTTTGCGCAAGTTTGCATGCCGAGACGTGGAATCTTACGTGGTCGAGATGCTGCGGGTGCCTCATCGCCGCTCTCGTAATCAATCTCGATGATAAGTATCGGTTGTTTCTCGCCCGCCCGTACTATTGCTCTAGGCATATCTTTGGCGGGTGAGCGGTGTGCGTTGTAGTGGGCCTCAGGCTGCTGGAATTCTGTCCGCGATACATCGAACTCCTTCTCGCTCTCGAAGTCCTCTTGGGACGCTGCTCCTCCATCATAAGTCTCCGACGTGCCCTTTGCCGTCTTCTTACAAGCAAGACCATTCCGACAAATATGGTCTTCAACCAGCCTCTGGCGCTCCTCAAGCCCATCCATCCGCCGCAAAGTCGCCGCATCATACATCTCCTCTTCGCCCAGACAGCTTTGCCCACCCGCCCCTTCGTTCAAACCGCCCCGCCCACCTCTCTTAAACTGCGCCACCCTTTTCATCCCCCCCACCAAATACCCCAACACATTCTTCGGCACTCTCACCTCCCTACCCCTCCCCACAGCATCCTGCAAAAAGTACCAATAAACCAAGCTCTTGAAACACGCCTTCCGCGCGTCCGACGCGCCTCGAGATCCGGCATTAGCGACCCAGTCGGACGTCGCGTCCCATAGATTTTTGAACGGAAGAACGAGGTCTGCGTGTTGGAGTTTGTTGAAGGGCCCGAATTCGTTCATACCGGCGTCAAGATCGTTCGTGTAGAGTAACATGTTTGGTGCGTTATCTTGCTTGACAGGTCGTTTTCCTAGTATGGCAAATATATCCTGGCCTCTTTGACCGCGTTATTTGCCGACGCGTAATCTCCAGGGATGTTCTGATTCTTGGTGTGTTTGTGGGTTGATGGTAATGGATGGTACGGAAGGTAAGGTGTTGGATGTGGGAGCACAGGGCAGACAGGAAAGAGGCAGAAGGTTGTTGTATTGAGAGAGCTACAGCGAGCGAGTGTATACAC
>Ga0265780_10006098_pt1 | contig 15074 bp, 8 predicted proteins | sample P1T30metagenome_FD_192432 | JGI IMG/M metagenome (GOLD analysis project Ga0265780, IMG submission 192432) | Plant litter microbial communities from East Loma Ridge, Irvine, California - P1 T30 | ecosystem: Environmental > Terrestrial > Plant litter > Unclassified | place: USA: California... | reverse complement strand
AGATCTGATGTATCGCCTGCTGGTCCAAAGCGTCGTCGATTATGCAATCTACATGCTCACCCCCGATGGCGTCGTCTCGAGCTGGAACGCCGGCGCCCAGCGCGCCAAGGGTTATGAACCCGGTGAGATCGTCGGCCAGCACTATTCCCGCTTCTACCGCGACGAAGACCTCGCTGCCGGCCTGCCCGCTCTGAACCTGCAGATCGCCACCGACACCGGCCGCTTCGAAGACCAGGGCTGGCGCGTGCGCAAGGATGGCAGTGCGTTCTGGGCCCATGTCGTCATCGATGCCATCCGCGACGATCAAGGCGCCCTGCTCGGCTTTGCCAAGATCACGCGCGATTGCACCGGCCAGCGCCAGGCCGAGCTGGCCCAGCGCGAGCAGGAGCGGCGCTTTCGCTACCTGGTGCAGGGCGTAACCGATTACGCCATCTATATGCTCGATATCGATGGGCATGTGGTGAACTGGAACGCCGGCGCCGAACGCGCCAAGGGTTACAAGGCGAGCGAGATCGTCGGCCAGCATTTCTCGGTGTTCTACACCGAACCGGACCGCCTCGCCGGCCTGCCGCAACTGGCTTTGACGACGGCGCGCAGCACGTCGCGTTTCGAGGCCGAAGGCTGGCGCTTGCGCAAGGACGGCACGCAGTTCTGGACCAGCGTCGTGATCGATGCGATCCATGACGACGATGGTGCGTTGATCGGCTTTGCCAAGATCACGCGCGACATCACCGAGCGCCATCAGCAAGAAGAGCGCCTGATCGAGGCCAAGGAACTGGCCGAAGACGCCAGCCGCCAGATGGCGTCGCTCAGCGACTTTCTCGACTCGGTGATCGCCAACATTCCGGCCAGCGTGCTGGTGCTCGATGTCGCCACGCGCTCGATCCTGCTCGCCAACCAGCAGGCGCAGCGCCTGTTCGCGCAGGACGGCGTCTGTCTGAAGGGGGCGCTCGCGGGCGAATGCCTGAGCCCGGAAGTGGCCGATTACATCGAACTTCACAGCAATGACATCTCGGCCGCCAGCGGCAGCCTCGACGACGCGGTGCTGGTGCAGACGTCGATCGGACCGCGCAACGTGCGTAGCCGGACGGTCGCGGGCACGCGGCCCGAAGGCGACTACGTCTTGATCATCACCGAAGACGTCACCGACGAGCTGGCTGCCTACGCCCAGATCCACCACATGGCGCAGCATGACGGCTTGACCAATCTGCCGAATCGCACGTTCTTCAACCAGCGCCTCGAGACGGCGCTCGCGCAGTCTCGAGCGGATCAGTCCGGCGTGGCCGTGCTCTGCATCGACCTGGACAACTTCAAGAACATCAACGATGCGTTCGGTCACGGCTTTGGTGACAAGATCTTGCTCACACTGGCAGGCCGCTTGCGCAAGTGCCTGCGTGAACATGACACGCTGGCCCGTCTGGGCGGCGACGAATTTGCCGTCGTGCTGTCACGTGCCACGCGCATCGAAGAAGCGCAGCAGGCGGCGCAGCGCCTGATCGAGGCGGTCGCGCCCGCCTTTTCGATCGATGGCCACAATTTCTCGGTCGGCATCAGTGTTGGCATCGTACTGGCCGCGCCCGAGGGCAATACGGCCGAGCAAATGCTGCAGTTCGCCGACATGGCTCTGTATGAAGCCAAGCGCAACGGACGCGGCCGCTACGAAGTGTTCCGGCCCGAACTGGATGCATCGGCGCGCGCACGGCGCCAGATGGAAATCGACTTGCGCCGCGCGCTGCACCGGGGTGAGCTGCAGATGCATTACCAGCCGATCATCGAGCGCGCCGGCAACCGCATCTCGGGCTACGAGGCATTGATCCGCTGGCAGCATCCGGAACGCGGGTCGATCCCGCCGATCGACTTCATCCCGCTGGCCGAAGAAACCGGCTTGATCCACGAGCTGGGCGTGCGTGCGCTGAACCTGGCATGCCAGGAAGCAGCGACCTGGACCAAGGGTGAAACGATCGCTGTCAACCTCTCGCCGGTCCAGTTCAAGAGCACGGAGCTGGTGGCCACGGTGGCGCTGGCGCTGGCCGACTCGGGACTGGACGCGGCGCGGCTGGAGCTGGAAATCACCGAGTCGGTGTTGCTCGACAATAGTGATGGCAATATCCGCGTTTTGAAGGCGCTGAAAAAGCTGGGGGTGCGTATTTCTCTCGACGATTTCGGCACCGGATATTCGTCGCTCAGTTATCTGCGCTCGTTTCCGTTCGATAAGATCAAGATCGACAAATCGTTCGTGCACGAGATGGGGCAGAGCCGTGAAGCAATGGCAATCATTCGCGCCATCACGGGGCTGAGCAGCAGCCTGCTGATTGAGACAACGGCCGAAGGTGTCGAGACGGAAGAGCAGTTCCAGCGCCTCATGGACGAGGGCTGTTCGCATTTCCAGGGTTATCTGTTCGGGCGTCCGGAAGCGGCGGAAAATCGGGTGCTGCACCTGGAAGAGCGCGTCGCATGAATGTCGCGCAACCGCCTCGGTAGTATTACTTAGACTATTACCGCTTGAATACTGAGAGGGCCTGTTAACCGGCCAAGGCCCAAGCAAGGCTGATTTGTTTGGGCTATACTTATTCAACTCCTATACAAGAGTAACCCCCCGTTTCGATGGACGCCAGGGATATTGACTGGCCCGCCTGACACACCTGTCAACGCGTTATATCCTTGTTCGCCAGCCTGCGATGCCGGTACGGTCGAGACCCGATCGCATCAATGCATCGCCCTTGCTATTGCGTCGGTTGCCGAGGCTTGTTGCTGTGTTTTCACCGCGACATGTCCCGACAACCCGTTCTCTATTGGCGTTTCCGGTTCTTCAGGAATGTGTCGGTACCGAACCGTTGAATTTTTAAATCAGATGTTGCATGCCAGGCCATCGCACACATTTTTTCAAGTGATACTCGTATGCGCAACTCGCTACTCGTCGTCCTCTCGTGCTTTATCGTTGCCTCGTGCTCGAAAGCGCCTGCTCCATCGAATGACAAACCGGTTGACGTTGTCCTGATCGGCGCCGGTGTCATGAGCGCCACGCTCGGGACCATGCTCAAGGAACTCGATCCGAATCTGACGATCCAGATGTACGAACGCATGGATTCGGTGTCGGCCGAAAGTTCCGATGCCATGAACAACGCCGGCACCGGTCACTCCGGCTTCGCCGAGCTGAACTACACCCCCGAAATGCCGGACGGTACCATCGACACCAAGAAGGCTGTCGACATCAATGAACAGTTCGAAATCTCGAAGCAGTTCTACGCCTACCAGGTGCAAAAGCAGTACATCGGCGCGCCGCAGACGTTCATCAACAATGTGCCGCACATGGCCTTTGTCTGGGGCGACGACAACATCAATTTCCTGCGCAAGCGCTATGCCGCCCTGCAAAAGGAAAACCTGTTCAAGGGCATGCTCTACAGCGAAGACCAGGCGGAAATCCGCAAGTGGGCGCCGCTGGTCATGAATGGTCGTGACGCTTCGCAAAAAGTGGCTGCCACCCGCATGGAAATCGGTACCGACGTCAACTTCGGCGCCCTGACCCGCAGCATGGTCAAGCACCTGACTGGCACCCACGGCATGAAGCTGAACCTGCGTACCCAGGTCGAAGACATCAAGCGCGGCGAAAACGGGCTGTGGAACGTCACTGTCAAGAACCTGGCAGACAACAAGGTCTCGACCGTGAGCACGAAATTCGTGTTCATCGGCGCCGGCGGCGGCGCACTGCCACTGCTGGAAAAGACCGGCATTCCTGAAGCCAAGGGCTTCGGCGGCGTGCCAGTCGGCGGCCAGTGGCTGGTCACGACCAACCCGGCGCTGATCGAGGCGCACCACGCCAAGGTGTACGGCAAGGCATCGGTCGGTTCGCCGCCAATGTCGGTGCCTCACCTCGACACCCGCATCATCGACGGCAAGAAAGCCCTGCTGTTCGGCCCATTCGCAACGTTCTCGACCAAGTTCCTGAAAAACGGTTCGTGGATCGACATGCCAGCCTCGATCGGCACCGGCAACGTGCGTCCGATGCTGCAAGCTGGTATCGATAATATCCCGCTGACCAAGTACCTGGTCGAGCAAGTGATGCAGTCGCAGGAAGACCGCGTGGCAACCCTGCGTGAATATCTGCCGGAAGCCAAGCTGGAAGACTGGAAACTGGTCAACGCAGGTCAGCGCGTGCAGATCGTCAAGGACGATCCGGCCAAGGGCGGCCTGCTGCAGTTCGGTACCGAAGTCGTGGCATCGAACGATGGTTCGATGACTGCACTGCTGGGCGCGTCGCCAGGCGCCTCGACTGCTGCGCCGATCATGCTCAAAGTGATCGCCGCGTCGTCGTTCAAGGACGAACTGGCCACGCCCGAGTGGCAAGCCAAGATGAAGGAAATGATCCCTTCGTACGGCCGCAAGCTCAACGACGATCCAGCGTTCGCCAACCAGATCCGTCAGCAGAGCAGCAATGTTCTGGGTCTGAAAGCCTTTACGCTTGACGTGACGTCGGCAACGCAAGAGTAAGCCAGACAGTCGTTACATACCAAAGGCCCCGGCGCTTCACAGTGCCGGGGCCTTTGTCGTTGTGAAGGCTGGTCATGCGGGGGGATGTGCGTCGTTCAACGTGGCGCCAAGCGCGTCATGCACACTGAATTGCTGAGTAATCAGACTTATCCACAGGTTTATCCCCACTGACCTCGATCACGCCATCACGGCCAGCAGTTCCAGCTTGAGTTCCTTCATCCCGGCCGGCGCATAGATCGAGATCGACTGCGCCTTGAGCATGCGCTCGAACATCGGCCCTTTCGATTCGAGGATGAAGTAGCAGGTCTCGGGCCGTATAGGGATCGCCGCCGGTGGCTGCGGCGAATACTGCAGGCGCACGCCGGGCAGCGCCGACAGCACGAACTTCTCGACGTCGTCCGGCGCGCCGACCTTGAAGCGCAGCGGCACGATGTCGACCAGTTCCACCGCCGCGATGTCGGCCGACACCGCGATATAGAAGGTGGTGTCGTCGTCGATCTTGCCCGAGTCGAGCATCCCGATGTGGTACGACGGGCGCACCTCGCTCAGCGCGATGCCGAAGTACTTGGAAGAGATGACCGTGTCGAGCAGCTCGCGGATGATTGTGTGCAGCGTGGCGAAGGCGGGACCGGGATCGGCGTGCTGGTAGGTCGGCAGGTCGGCCAGCGTCCAGTTTTTGGAGAACGTCATCAGGCCGCCGGCCACGTCCAGCAGCGACTGGAACAGGCGCTCCGGGTGCAGCGCCGGATGGTGAAAGTGGTGCGTCAGCGCCGCGTAGGCCGAACTGGCCGTGTGCAGCAGCCAGAACGACGACATGTCGCCCGAGCGGAATTCGATCACGTTGCGGGTGGGCTCGCGGTGGTGGCCGTACAGCGCCCCGACCTTGGCCTGCAGCGCGTCGAGCAGGCGCCGCAACGCCTGGAACAGCACGGGCGACGCGCCCACCGACAGGGCCGGCGGCACAAGGTCCGGATCGAGTTCGAAGCCGCCGGTGGACGCGCGCCGCACGCGCAGCAGCGGAAAGTTGACGTAGGCGTCGCGCGGGTCGAACTCCGACGCCAGACGCAGGCTGCGCCGCAGGTAGGCCAGTTGCACCGGCGCGGCCTGCGTGAACAGGTCGGGCGCCTCCAGGTTCACCTGCATGAAGCGGGCCGCATTGCCGTTCGGCGTGGCGGCCTGCCCCGGCTGCACGAAGTTGGCGTTGAAGGGCTTCAGGCCCGGCAGCGCGGCGTAGTACGTCACCGCCTGCACCGATTGCGGCAAGGTGCCGAGGTCGATCGTGGCAGGCAGCTCGTCGCTGCCGGGCGCCTCGTACAGTTCGCCATCCTGGAAGCGCAGCGCCAGCCCTTTTATGCGCAGCATGTTGCTGGCCAGCGCTTCGCGGTCGATCTCGCAGTATTCGACGCCCCAGGCATACGGATGGACCGCCTTGACGCTCTTGTGCAGGCAATGCTCGTGGTACGCGTCCTGGCGCTGGAAGTGCTGCGGGCGCAACAGCAAGCCTTCGCCCCAGAGAACTTTGCTCGTCATGGTGCTGTCTTCCCTCAGTTGTTATGTCCGGAAAGAAACAATAACGATGACATAGGGTTGCCCATGTGAAGTTCATCAACGTTTGGCGACGAACCCCATGGCAACATGCGATTGGTTTTCATCACGCAACACTCCCGTCCGATCTCCCCATCTCCCCTGCTCCACCGCGAAGGAATCTCCATGAAGGGATACACGCCGGATCTGTTCGACCGTCTGCTCGGCCAGCCGGTACGCAATGGCGCGATCGTCGCGCGCCTGAATGCCGACGACCTGAAGGATGCGGTGGCGCGCGACCTCGAGTCGCTCCTGAACACGCGCTCGATCATCCAGGAGGGCGCGCTGGCCGGCTACACCGAGTGCAAGACGTCGATGGTCGACTATGGCCTGTGCGATTTCGCCGACCGCTCGCTGTCGAGTCCCACGGACCGGACCCATATCTGCGCCTGCATCGAATCGGCCATCACGCGCCATGAGCCGCGCCTGACCAATGTGAAGGCGCAGCTGGAGCTGCGCGATGACGCGGCCCACCCGTCGATCAATCGCCTGAGCTTTTCGATCACGGCGGTGCTGGTGGGCAGCGTGTCGCAAGAGCCGGTGAACTTCGACGCCGTGCTGCAGCCCTCGACGCTCCAGTACAGCATCCGCAAGGCCGGCCGCTCGGCGGCGACCAAGGCCGCAACTGCGAAGGAGGCCTGAGATGGACCAGCTCCTGCCCTATTACGAAAGCGAACTGGCCTACCTGCGCCACAACCTGCGCGAATTCGCCGAACGCTATCCGCGCATCGCCGGGCGTTTGTTGATCAGCGGCGAAGTGTGTGAAGACCCGCACACCGAACGCATGATCCAGTCGTTCGCCTTTTTGAATGCGCGCATCGCCAGGCGCCTCGACGACGACTATCCCGAGTTTACCGAAGCGCTGTTCGAGGTGCTGTACCCGCACTACCTGCGGCCTTTTCCATCATGCTCGATCGCGCAGCTCGACTTCGCCACCGCTGCCAGCCAGCAAACGGACGTGACGACGATCGAGCGCGGCGCCGCGTTCAAGACGCGGCCGGTGCGCAATCTGGAATGCACGTTTCGCACCGTGTATCCGATCGCCGTGGCGCCGCTGGCGCTGACGCGCGCGACGTTCGCGCCGATCATCAGCGCGCCCGATACAGTGCGCTTGCCGGCCGGCGCCACGGCCTGCATCAGCCTGCGCGTGGCCATCACCTGCGACGGGCGCGGGCTCGATGCGCTCGGGCTGCCGGCGCTGCGCCTGTTCATCGATGGTGAGCCGTCCTTGTCCGCCGCCCTGCGCGATGCGCTGCTGGTGCGTACGGTGGCCGCGTACGTGCAGCCCGACGGCGGCCACTGGGTCGCGCTGCCCACGCTGCCGGTGCGCAGCGCCGGCTTCGGCGACGATGAGGCGCTGATCGATTTTCCGGCGCGCTCGCATGCGGCCTACCGCCTGCTCACCGAGTACTTCTGCTTTCCTGAAAAATTCAATTTCATCGACCTCGACCTGGCGCAGCTCACCGCCGCCCTGCCGCGCGGCACGCGCGCGCTGACCGTGCACCTGGCGTTGTCGGGCATTCGCAGCGACTCGAACCTGGCGCGCATGCTGGGCGCGCTCTCGACCAACAACCTGCTCACCGGCTGCACGCCGGTGATCAACCTGTTCGCCCATTGTGGCGAACCGATCCAGCTGACCCACGCCAAGGCCAATTACCCGGTGCTGGCCGACGCGCGCCGCTCGTATGGCTACGAGGTCAACGCCATCAACGAGGTCAATATGGTGCGCCAGACGGCGCAGGGCGAGTCGATCGTCAAGTTCCAGCCCTTCTACTCGCTCAAGCATGCGCAGACGCCGCAGCACAATGGCCACTACTGGGCCATGGCGCGCGACGAAGCGCTGGTCGAACGCAGTCCGGGCTTCGAGACCCAGATCACGATCGTCGACATCGACTTCGACCCGGCCAGGGTCGAGAAGACCACGCTCAATCTCGAACTGACCTGTACCAACCGCGACCTGCCGTCGCTGATGCCCTACGGGCAGCCGGGGGGCGACCTGTTCACCCAGGGCGGCGCGGGCACGCGCGCCATGTCCTTCCTGCGCAAGCCAAGCCGCACCTGGCGCTTCGCACGCGGGCGCAGCGCCCAGTGGCGCCTGATCTCGCTGCTGTCGCTGAACCATCTGTCGCTGGCCGATGGCGGCGTCGACGCGTTTCGCGAGATGCTGGCGCTGCACGACGTGCCCCGCTCGGCCGCCTCGACGCGCCAGATCGGCGGCATCCTCGCCATCGCCTACACGCCCACCAGCGCCTGGTTGTCCGGGAACCCCTTCAACTGCCTGGTGCGCGGGATCGAGGTGCGTCTCTGTATCGACGAAGAAGCGTTCGTCGGCAGCGGCATCCACCTCTTCGCCCACATAGTCGAGTGCTTCCTGGCGCTCTACGTGCACGCCAACAGCTTTACCCAGCTGGTGATCGTGTCCCATCAATCGTCAGAGGAGCTGCTGCGATGCGCACCCCGAAGCGGCGATCTGAGTCTGCTGTAATCGAGCAGCTGTTCAACGAGCCCTGGCGCTTCGAGTTCTTCCAGGCGGTGCGGGTGCTCGAGCTGTGGCTCAAACGCCGCGGCAAGCCGCCGCGTCAGCTGGTGGCCGACATGCTGCGCTTCCAGAACTCGATCTCGCTGGGCTTCCCTGCGAGCCAGCTGGTAAGCATCCACGCCGACGTGCGCGACCTGTCGATCGGCATGCCGTTCGACCTGCCGATCGACGCCGCCGCGCTGGCCGACGCGGTGCAGGAAGGCACCCTGCGGCACGTGCGCCTCACGCCCGCCTTCATGGGCCTGTTGGGCTGCAACGGCGTGCTGCCGGCGCACTACACCGAGCGCATCGCCGAGCATCAGGCGCAGCACAAGAACGAAGAAGAGGACGACGGCCCGCGCGCGTTCCTGGACGCGTTCTCGAACCGCTCGCTGGCCCTGTTCTACGAAGCCTGGCGCAAGTACCGCCTGCCGCTCAAGTACCAGCTCGACGGCCACGATGCCTTCCTGCCGTTGTTGATGAGCCTTGCCGGCCTTGGTGACGAGGCATTGCGGCGGCGCCTGGCCGACGTGGGCGACGGCGCCGTGCTGGACGAATCGATCGGCTACTTTGCCGCGTCGATCCGGCATCGGCCGGTGTCGGCGGTGCAGATGGCGCGCGTGCTGTCGGAGTATTTCGGCCAGCCGATCGTGGCCGAACAATTCATCGGCGCCTGGTACGACATCCCGGCCGCGCAGCAATCGATGCTGGGCCAGGACAGCGCGGTGCTCGGCGCGCGCGCACTGGCCGGCGCGCGCGTCTGGCAGCGCACCCTGCGCCTGCGCCTGATCGTCGGGCCGCTGGCGCATGCGGGCTTCCAGGCCTTCTTGCCGGGCGGGATGGCGGCGCGTGCGCTCAAGAGCGTGCTGGCGCTGTTTACCGGCGTCGCCCTCGAGTACGAAGTCGAACTGGTGCTGCGCGCGGCCGACGTCCACAACACCACGCTGGACGCCGTCAGCCCGGGCCGGCTGGGCTGGGACGCCTTTCTGGTGCTCGATGCGCTGCCCGGCGACCGGCACGACGTGCGCTACGACCTGCACGCCACGCCGCCCCCGGTCGTCCAGGCACCGCCCACCTCGCCGCAGGCATTCGTTTTGTGACAAACGCCCCCCGCGCACCCTGATGGCGTATCCTGACGGTTGTGGGGCATCACGCCTCGATGGACGGGAATGGTGATGAGCGAACAGATCATCTCGGCGATCAAGCTGGGCGGCCAGCAACTGGCGGCGGTCGTGACGCTGGCGGGGCCGGAACGCTACGAGTATTTCATCCGGCGCGCGGCCGAGGCGCGCGAAGTGTGGGGCCTGTACCAGGACGGCTGGGCGCTGGCCAAGACCGACGACGGCACCCTCGTGTTTCCGATGTGGCCAGCCAACGAATACGCCACCCTGTGCGCCGAATTCGAATGGGACGGCTACGACGCGCAGGCATTCTCGCTTGAAGAACTGATCGAAGAGCTGCTGCCGCAGCTCGAAGAAGACAGCGTCTTGCCAGGCGTGTTCTATACGCCGGGCGACAAGGGCATCACGCCCACCGTGGCGCAGCTGATCGGCGACCTCGAGGACGAACTGCGCCGCAACTGATCACCCTTGACTGATCACCCTTGACTGAGCACCGGCATCAGAGCCCCGCCAGCAGCGCTTCGACCACGTCGAGCTGCACCGGCTTGGTCAGGTGGTGATCGAATCCGGCCTCGTTCGAGCGCAGGCGGTCGCTCTCGGCGCCCCAGCCGGTCAGCGCCACCAGCACGATGTCTTCCAGGCCCGGCGTGGCGCGTATCGCGCGTGCGGTCTCGTAACCGCTCATGCCCGGCATGCCGATGTCCAGGAACGCCACGCGCGGCTGGAACGCCTGCGCCATGGCCAGCGCCTCGTAGCCGTCGTGCGCCACCCTGGCCGTATAACCCGAGATATCCAGGATCATCGACAGCGTCACGGCCGCATCGACGTTGTCGTCCACTACCAGCACCTTCAGGCCGCCGGTCGTGTTGTCCAGCGTCGGCAGATGGTCGTCCGGCGCCGCGATGGCTGACGCTTCTTCTGCCGCCAATGGCAGGCGCACCGTGAAGATGCTGCCGGCATTGGCGCCGGCGCTGGTGGCGGCCACCGAGCCACCATGCATCTCGACCAGGCGCCGCACCAGCGACAGCCCGATTCCCAGCCCGCCCTGCGAGCGGTCGACCGTGCGCCCGATCTGGCTGAACATCTCGAACACGCCGGCCAGCGCATCCTCGGCGATGCCCACGCCGGTGTCTTGCACCGCGATCACGGCCTGGCCGTCGTCGCGCCGTACCGACAGCGTGATCTGCCCGCGCGCCGGTGTGTACTTGGCCGCGTTATTGAGCAGGTTGGCCACCACCTGCGCAATGCGGGTCGCGTCGGCGTCCACCAGCAGGGTTACAGCGGGCACGTCGAGCGTCAGTTCGTGCTGGCCCGCTTCGATCAGCGGCATGCTCGTTTCGACCGCGCTGGCCAGGATGCTTTGCAGGTCGGTGCGCTGGCGCTTGAGTTCCAGCTTGCCGCCGCTGATGCGGGCGATGTCGAGCAGGTCGTCGATCAGGTGCACCATGTGGCCGACCTGGCGCTCCATCATGTCGCGCACCTTTGCCATTGCGACCGGATTGTCGCCGCTCAGGCGCATCACCGACAAGCCGTTCCTGATCGGCGCCAGCGGGTTGCGCAGCTCGTGCGCCAGCGTGGCCAGAAATTCGGTCTTGCGGCGGTCGGCCTCGGCCAGGTCGTCGGCCAGCCGGCGCAGCGTCGATTCCGCATGCTTTCGCGCCGAGATGTCGTTGAACAGCAGCGCCACCTTGCGGCTGTCCGGGCCGCCAACGCGGGTCGCATACACGTCAAACCAGCGATTCATCGCCGGGGCCTCGTTCTCGAAGCGCACCGGCTCGCCCGTGAGCGCCACGCGGCCATAGGTGTCGAACCAGAAGTCGTCCAGCCCCGGCAGCATCTCGCGCGCCGTGCGGCCCACGGCGTCCTTCAGGCCGGTGTGACTCTCGAAGGTCGGATTCATCTCCAGGAAGCGGTAGTCGATGGGCCGGTTGGCCTCGTCGAACAGCATCTCGAAGATGCAGAAGCCCTCGTCGACCGAATCGAACAGGGTGCGGTAGCGCTCTTCGCTGGCGCGCAGCTGCTCGACCACCCGCTTGCTTTCGATATTCGCGGCCTGCACCTGGCGCAGCAGCTGTTCGCGTTCTTCGCTGGCCTGGCGCTGCTGCGTGATATCGCGCGAGATCACCAGCAGGTGGGCGGCCTGGCCATCGTGGCTGGCGGTGCGGGTGATCATCACGTCCCACCACTTGGGCGTGCCCTTGGCGGTGGGGCAGGCTGCCACGACATGGCCGGTACCGCCCGCGCGCGCCGTGTCCAGGGCTGCGTGCACGGCCTCGTGGGCGTCAGCCGGCCAGAATGCCATCCACGGCTGGCCGCGCAGCAGGCTGATATCGTCGATCTCCATCATGCTGCGGCCATTGCAGTTCATTGCGAGGATCGCGCCATCCGTGTCGAGCAGTTTCACGCAGTCGGGAATGGCTTCGAACAGCGCCCAGCCGAAGGTGATCGAGTCGTGTTCCGGCATGGTGTCGCGGGTTTCCTGCATGGGTGACCTTCCGGCGTGGTGGCAACGATTTCAACAGGAAATTTTACCCAGATCGCGGCAAGCTTGCACTTATTGTTCATGCAACGTGCACAGCGCCGTTCTTCGATGTCATCAAACTGTGACGAAACTGTCACGCCGCGGTCATCTTGCCTTACTACTATTTGCGGGCTTTCCCTTTCTCTTTACAACAAATACAGGATCCATCCCGTGAACAAGCCGCTTGATCTCGCCCGCCCTGCCGACCATGATGATATCGACCTGAACAATTCGTCGAACGAGCAATTCAGCACGGTCATGAAAGCCCGCCTGAGCCGCCGCAACATGCTGCGCGGCGGCGCCGCCACGGCCGCCACCGCTCTGCTGAGCACCTTCGGCCTGACTGCCTGCGGCGGTTCGGATGACGATCCTGTTGCCACCACCCCGCCACCAACCGGCACCACGCCGCCGCCGCCGCCGGTCGAAAAACTGCTGGGCTTCACCGCCGTCGGCAAGAGCCTGGCCGATACCGTCGTCGTCCCGGCCGGTTACACCGCCAGCGTGATCTATGCGCTGGGCGATCCGCTCGCGGCTGGCACCGCCGCCTACAAGAACGACGGCACCGATACCGATTTCGAGAACCGCGCGGGCGACCACCACGACGGCATGGAATTCTTCCCGCTGTCGGCCGACGGCGCTGCATCGACCACCGGCGTCGCGCGCGGCCTGCTGGCCATGAACCACGAAGCGACCACCAACGAAGGCCTGGCCTCGTTCTTCGTGCATGCCAATGGCGGCACCAATACGCTGCCGCGCCCTGCGCTCGAAGTCGACAAGGAGATGGCGCTGCACGGCCTGTCCGTCGTCGAAGTGCGCACCGCCAGCGGCAAGTGGGAATACGTGCAGAATTCGGCCTTCAACCGCCGCGTGCACCAGCAGACCGACGTCCAGATCTCGGGCCCGGTGCGCGGCAATGCGCTGGTCAAGACCAAGTACTCGCCAGACGGCACCAAGTTCCGCGGCACGCTCAACAACTGCGGCACCGGCCGCACCCCGTGGAACACCTATCTGTCGGGCGAAGAAAACTGGGCCGGCTACTTCACCCGCTCGGCCACGGACAACGCCGCGCGCGGCGACAAGAGCGTCGCCTCGCTCAACCGCTACGGCGTGGCGCAGGGCGCGGCGTCGCGTCATGGCTGGGAGACCGGCGGCGCGGACGACAAGTACGCACGCTGGAACATCAGCAAGACCGGCACGTCGACGGACGGCACCGACGACTACCGCAATGAACTCAATGGCGAAGGCTACATCATCGAGATGGACGCCTACGACAAGACCCGTCCACTGAAAAAGCGCACTGCGCTGGGCCGCTTCGCCCACGAGAGCGCCGCGTTTGGCCGCCTGCTGGCCGGCGCCCCGCTGGCCATCTACATGGGTGACGATTCGCGCGGCGAATACATCTACAAGTTCGTCACGACCGCACCGTGGAACCCGGCCGACGCCATCGCCGCCGACCGCATCGCCACCGGCGACAAATACCTCGACAGCGGCAAGCTGTATGTCGCCAAGTTCAACGCCGACGGCAAGGGCAGCTGGATCGAACTGAATATCGCCAACGCGGCGATCGCCGCCTACGCCGCCTACAAGTTCGCCGACCAGGCCGACGTGTTCGTCAACGCGCGCCTGGCGGCCGATGCCGTCGGCGCGACCAAGATGGACCGTCCTGAATGGTGCTCGGTCAACCCGGCCAACGGCGAGATCTACTACACGCTGACCAACAACAGCAACCGCCGCGCCGAGCCGACCGGTTCGAGCCAGGTCGGCGTGGACGCCGCCAACCCGCGCGCCTACACCGACATGAAGGGCACCACCGCCCAGCCGGGCAACCCGAACGGCCACATCATCCGCATGAAGGAAGACGCCGCCGGTTCGACCGCCACCACCTTCAGCTGGGACGTGTACCTGTTCGGCGCCGAAGCGGCTGCCGCTGCCGGCAACATCAACCTGTCGGGCCTCTCCGCCGACCAGGACTTCTCGAGCCCGGACGGCATGGCCTTCACCGTCTCGACCGGCATCTGCTGGTTCCAGACCGACGATGGCGCATACACCGACGTCACCAACTGCATGATGCTCGCTGGCCGGCCGGGTCAGGTCGGCGACGGCAAGAAGGTCACCGTGCCGAACGTGAAGGCCGACGGCTCGATCCTGAACGTCGACACCTACGTCGGCAAGGCCGCCACCGCCGACACGCTCAAGCGCTTCCTGGTGGGCCCGAAAGGTTGCGAGCTGACCGGCATCGCCGAAACGCCTGACGGCAAGGCGCTGTTCGTCAACATCCAGCACCCGGGCGAAAACACGGCGGCTGCCAATGTCGGCGACGTCACCAAGTATACGAGCCAGTGGCCAGCCAACGCCGGTTATGGCGCGGGCAAGCGGCCACGCTCGGCGACGCTGGTCATCACCAAGAACGATGGCGGGCGTATCGGTTCGTAAGCACTGCAGTTAGCCCACGCACGTCGTTCCCGCGCAGGCGGGAACCCAAGTTGTTAGCGTCCACGGTACGCTTGCAAACTTGGGTTCCCGCCTTCGCGGGAACGACGTTTTTACGCTTGTGACCTGGTCCCGGAGATGCTGTGGGGTGCTGGCCTGTTATTCACGCAAGCGGCAGCAGCACGCCGCGCGCGGCCTTGAGCAGCGCGGCGCCCATGCGCTCGAGGCGCGGCGGCTGAATGCGCCATGCATGCCAGTACAACGGCACGTCGTGCGCGATGGTAGGCGCCAGGTCGACCAGTTCGCCGGTCGTCAACAGCGCCGCGCACTGCTCGTCCGGCAGCATGCCGTAGCCCATCCCCAGGCGCACCGCCGCCACGAACGGATCGCTGGCCGGCACGTAGTGAAACGG
>Ga0265780_10006097_pt1 | contig 15077 bp, 16 predicted proteins | sample P1T30metagenome_FD_192432 | JGI IMG/M metagenome (GOLD analysis project Ga0265780, IMG submission 192432) | Plant litter microbial communities from East Loma Ridge, Irvine, California - P1 T30 | ecosystem: Environmental > Terrestrial > Plant litter > Unclassified | place: USA: California... | reverse complement strand
CCAAGAACTGCTCGACTACATCACCCGGATAGCGCACCATTCGCTCAGCAAAGTCTACGAAGCAACACGCCCGGTTCCTGTCAACACCGCCTCGAAGGGCGATGGTCTACGCGGTGCCCCACGATCAGTCGACTTCGTCCCTCGTAGGTCGCTCCGATGGTCTAAGCCTGATCAACGTGATGCTGGCGACGGCATCGACTACAAGTTTTACTGGGAGGACTGGGTCGACAACGTCCCCGTGTGTCAGGAGGTTGACGACGTTGTCAAGTTCTGCACGTCCTTTTTGGGTCTGCTTGGCCCTGAGTGTGGCAAGGACGTCGTGCTCTTGACGAAGATTGTACGCATCTGTAAGAAGGATCTGTTGGACGATCCATCTCCGGCCAATCGAAAGCGCTGGTCGGATTTCTCCGCTACCTTCATCGCACCGGCACTTTCCTTCACGAGCAAAAACCCTGGTATCATCAACGAAGTTTGGGGCATGTTCAAGCACTTCGATACCGCCACTCGATACACGATCTACCAGCAATGGTTCAACGCTACCAAGCCAGCATCTCTGCGGGCCATGTTCGAGCAGGTCAAGGCAGAAACCAACCACACCCTTGCTCGCGTCTCCTTGAGTAACATGAAGGAGTACGGAAAGCTGGTCGCTAAGCTGTCATATGCTAGTCCGGGAACCGTCTTCATGCTGACCCTCAAGCGGCTCATCAACTACCCCAACATGATCGACACGCTGGTGGAATGCGTAAAGTACCTCACAGTCTTCGGCTATGACGTTCTCAATTGGACCTTGATAGACTTCTTCGTCCGACCTGCAAAGGGCCATACTCAGGACGACGGCATGCTTGCTGCGCCGTGGCTGAAGAACATTGCGGCCTTTGTTGGCAAGTCATACGCACGACATTCGTTATTGGATCCGTCGCCTATCCTGCAGTTCATCACGCACCAACTTCTGCAGCCTGAGGGCGAATTGTTCATGCTTGATGTCCTGGAGCAACTGGTCAAGTGCATGGGAGGTATAACGGTCTACGGTTCTCTTTCTGAGACCATGATTCTGTCTCTCTGTGCTGGTCCAATGCTGCGCACCTGGACCTACACACATCACCTTTCCGACGATCGACACAAGCTTGGTTCTGCGCCACGTCGTCTCTCGCGATATCTGAGAGAGACTGGGCTTGCTGCGCAGATCGTGGTTGCACTCGCTCAGCATGTCGAGGCCTATGTGTATCGGGAGGAACAGCAGGACACACCCGACAAAGTGCTCTTGTTCAACCTCGACAAGATGCGCTCGAATCTGCTGCAGTACATTGAGTTCCTTCAGACATTCTACACATTGGAGGAGTTCGATAAGATGATTCCTTCACCTATCAAGCTGATGGCCGATTATAGCGTGGAGCCCGACATCGCTTTCACCATTGGCCGCGCCAGCATAGCTGCGAAGGCCAACGAGTACAGGACCAAGAAGCTCGTCACACCTGCTCGTGCCGAAGCTCAGTCCAATGGTGACATTGTCATGGGTGAAACCAACGAGAAGTCTGCAATCAACGGCGCTGCGACGCCTAAGGAGAAGGTCGCTTCCGAATCCTCTGCGGATGTGGAGATGAAGGATACGCCGGAGAGCAATGGGCTCACACCCGACGTCAAGCCTTCGACCGTCGGACCTCTGCATGACGACCCAGCCAATCCCGCCATAACAGACTTTGTCAACACAATGAAGGCAGAGTTGCCAGACACCTTTGGCCAGCACCCTTGCCTGTCTTTCTACGTCACGTTCTGGCAGCTCTCGCTACCTGATGTGGAGGCCACCGGCTCCAAGGCTCAATACGACAGTGCGATTGAGCATTGGCAGCGAAAGCTAGTCCCAGCTGTTCCTGAGCGCCGGGGATACAACGCGCGCATTGCTCCCAAGGACACTGATGAGATGCGCGAAGCAAGGCTTGAGATCGCCAAGCTCAAGGTTGAACAGCAAGAGACAATCATGGTCAGTAGGCTCACGCAAACGCATCTGCGATCGGAAATGCGTGGATGGTTTGAGGGCGCTGAAATGTTCGGCGCGCAGTCAGACGCGCTCCACAGCGCCCTTCTTCAAGACTGCTTCCTACCTCGCAGCCGTCAGTCGCTTCAAGATGCTCAGTACGCTGCTGCCATGTTGAAGTTTATGCACGACTCGGGAACTCCGGGCTTCCGCACGATCAAGCTCATGGACCTCTTGTTTAACAGCAACAAGCTGGCTGCCCTTGTCAGCATGTACTCCGACGACGAGGCTCTGACTTTCGGTCGTTTCATTAACAGCATACTTCGCGAGCTTCTCAGGTGGCATGACAACAAGAACGGCGCCTATGTCAAGTCTGCTTGCGGCTCCGACAAGAAGCTGCCTGGCTTTGGGCGCAGGTTCGATGATGATCGCAATCCGACCGAGCACTTGGAGTACGACGACTTTTGCAAACTCCTGTTCAAGTGGCACAAGGCTCTTTTCACAGCGCTGAAGACTTGCCTCGAGACGGGTGACTTTCAGCAAATTCGCAACTCTCTGGTTATCCTCTCAGCGTGCTCGGGAAGCTTCCCCAAGGTCACGACGATGGCAGCCGAGTTGCAGCAGATCATCGAGGCTATGGTCAAGAATGATAAACGACAGGACATCAAGACTACAGCAGGCTCGAGCATGGCACTGTTCCGGAATTTCGACCGGAACTTCCAGACAGAGCACAAGTTCCGCAATGTAAGATTTCATTCTGCAGTTTTCAGGCGTATGACTAATGTGAAACAGCAACCCGAACCACCGGCAGCGAATCCTACGCCGACCACTACGCCTGCACCAGCGCGTTCCAACACTCCCTCGGCACAGGACACGAAACTCAAGTCAACGGCACCTGCTTTCAAGCCACGAACAGAGACGTAAGTATCTCCTCAACCCACGACTACCAAGAACACCATCTGATTCGAATTTACAGCAACGGGACTCCACGGCCAGCAGACAAAGCTAGCGATAGTGCCCAGGGACGCTCTACTCCTACAACACAGGCTCCGCCTATTCGAGAGCGAGATGCGGTCCGACAAGCACCAAAGCTGAGCGATTCGCGAGCTGCTACACCGTCACAATTGGAGCGCGATAGTGCACGACCTTCTGGCAACACTCCGGCGCCCCCTACGTCGAATGTGCCTCCTCGGCCCGAAGGTCGGAACACACCCCAATCGAATATGGCTGGTAGACCCGCCCATGTTCTGCCGTCAAGGCCTGACTCGCAGCCTGGACGTCCACGACAACCCGAGCGACCTGGCGCGGAGCGTCCATTGGAACACGTTCCACACAGTCGGTACGATAGAGGCTCGGGCCCATCCGAGTACGGACGACCTGATCGTTCTGGTGAGCCCTTACGCCAGCGTGAAGCGTCACCGGGTCGTCGTGGGCGGCCTGTCCCTGATGGTAGGACACCTGATCGCATGGCACCTGTTGCTGATCCTCGTGAGTGGGGATCGCGTGAGGCGAGGGATTACGATGACCGCGCCATGCGGGCACCGCCGCGAGACGTACGAGGTGGACCAGTACAACCTCCGCCTAGGTGGGAACCGAGGGATCCTCGAGACACTGGGTATCAGCGTGACCGACCTGACTCCCGTGGCCATGCTGTTGCTCCTCCACCGTCAATGGAGCCTCGGCGAATGGCATCGAACTCGTCACTCGCTCACGAGCACACGCCGCATCGGCGAGACCTGCCTGTACCTCATCCTTATCAAGGTGTAGAACGGGATCATGGAGGCTCACGACAGGTTCCGGCTGCACCTCCAGCAGCAGAGAGTATACCAGTCAATCCGGCACGCGCGGCATTGATTGATCAAGCCAACCCTGGTAGTGGCAGGCATGAGCCTGTACGGTCAGATCGCGATTCTCGTCGTGACCGCGGTGGACGGCCGCCATCGCCGCGTCGAGGTGATGATAGACGTGGCGATGATCGCCGCGTTGATGAGCGACACATGGAGGATCGTCCATCTGGTGGTCACCACACTCCTCGCGAGCATCGTGACGAGCGAGGCCTTCCACCAGTGCCAACCGGTGTTCGAGATCGTCGAGACGAGCCCGTTGCGATTACACCTACTGGTCCGCGAGGCGGTCGAAGCGACCCTGTTCAGCCATCCAGTGCTCCGCGCGAGGCTTTTCAGCCCCCACGTCCTGCGCGAGCACAGGATCCCAACTACGGTCGCTTGAATCAGCCAGCAGACCCGACGCCACCATCTGGGCCACGAAGTACGTTCAGCAATTCGCAAGTCGGCTCGCAGCCTCTGACAACTCCAGGCGACCGGCCACAGCCACAGTTGCAATCGCAGGCGCCGACACCGACTCCGCCTTCCGGCCCTGCTGCGTCTACGCCATCTGCTAGTGTTCACCCAAGTCGTATGGAGAACATTCAGCGCTCAGGCCCGGCTCCTCCTCTGCAGACCAACATGTCAAATGCACCGAGCGGACCGCGAGGTGGTGGTCGAGCAGCACAAGGTCCCCCACCTTCACCAGTCGGTCGAGGGCCCCCAACAGGACCTGCCGGACCCCGAGGACCAAGTAGACACCAGTACGGCGCGATCCAAAGCGTGCTGTCACAGAACGCGCCTACGCCTGATGATCGATCTGGCCCACCAGTGAACCCGCCTGTGCGCGGCCGTGGAGCGACGCGTGCGAATGGCACCGCAGACCCAGCGGTCAACACCACGAATCCTATGGCTCCGCCCTCGCATGCTTCCCTACCCACCGGGCGCAACGACGCCCAACACGGACGCAGCAGCAGGTCCGACAACCCACCTACCCGCATCGAAGCCGCACCAGCCGAAGAGCCCCGCACACACCGCGAAAGCAGACGCTCAGCACGTGATCGATCCCGCTCACCGGGCGGCGAGCGCGAACGCCCAAGTCGCAACGCACCACCCCGCACCGAAGGCGAGGACCGCGAGCGCCGTGAGAAACGCGGCGGCGAGCGAGATGGTAATTCTCGACGTGAGCGGGAGCGCGAGCCGCGCGAATCGAGTAGGCGATCGCGTGAGGATGGGAGTCGACGGGGTGATGAGCGGAGGAGTCGTGGTGAAGGTGGTGGTGGAAGTGGGAATGGGAATGGGAATGGGAGTCAGGATGAGCGTAAGCGTGGGCGCGAGATGGGGGATTTGGGGGGGCATGGGGATGTTAAGAGACGGCGGTAGGATGGCCGTTTGAGAAACGCTATTGGGGAGAGTGTATTGTTATTGCATGACCTTTTTTTGAGGGCAGGGATATTTATTGCGTTGTTGCGTTGCGTTGCATGGCATGGAAAGGCGTTGTCAAGCGATACCCCGAGACTATATTTGGGTTCTCGAGCGAAGTGGGATGGGATGGGATGGGAAAATCATTGAGTTTGGGTTGTGGGCATGGCATATACTGGAGTGGCTTATCTTTCTGGGGATCTTTTTGTATGGTTGTATGTGTACGGGATTTGGAGATGTAGTTGAGCGACGCGGTGCGATGCGACGGGTTGAAGATGAGATGAGATGAGCATAATTTGAAAAGATGATAAGCAGTTCAGTCATCTCTTCTCCCGATACTTCACGTTATATTATCTGTCTTGAGATGCAGTGACATGATGAATTTGGAGGTCGGAGATACGACGACATTGTCACCGTTTTTTTCAGTAAGGATGCGATCACGACAGACGGAGTAGATGTAGTTGTATTAAATCCGCACGAGAAACTTTTCTCCTTCCAAGCGCATGGAATGAGACGTTGGTCTCATATTAGGTAGCCCCGTTGTTTGTGTGATTCACAAGCGGACGAAAGAAGTCAGCACCATGGTGGTATGACGTCGACACCGGAGGTAGCAAGAAGGTGATTAGAAATTCGAGAATACGCGATGCTTGTTTGGGGTGTGTCTAGGCTCGATGCAGAGTGAGGACAAGGGTGCTTCTGCATGTCAGGTAGACTGGGATTGGCTGGTTTAGCGGGCTTAGTAAAAGGTGATTAGACAACAGTCTTTGCATCTTGCGTGCCAATGTATGGTTTCATGCAAGTCAGCGAATCACTAGAGCTCCTTACTTGAGATGCTGGGTTAAGCTTTTTGGGCATGCGATTTGTAAAGATGCTTTGTGAGATGTGGGTGCTTACGTGCGGGAGTAGGCGTTTTCTCCACTGTGGTAGGTTTTGTTCGTCCATGTGCATGGAGGAGAGGGATTGTATGTGAGGGAGGGTAAGTTGGATAAGTATGTGTCGTACCTGCTGCTTTGTTTGGCACTTCACTTCATCACGACAAACAACGAGATCTCTCCAACCTTATACAGGTTCACTCCAATCCACCTCCACTGACTGCACATTCCATCTGACTCCGCACCACCACCACCCTAATGGCCGCCCTGATCAGGGACGCCCCATTCGGGCAAATCGTCAGATACTTCACCAACAACCGCGTCTTCCTCTACCCAGAAGAGCGCGCAGACTTCGAGATCCCCACCGCCTACAACCGCGCAACTCGCCCACAACCCAAGCGCCTCTCCACATCGTCAACCGCAGCAGCGCCTGCCCCCGAAGGCCCAGCAACAGAAGAAGTCGTGCTCCCAGACCCAGAAACTGTACTCGAGAAAGCAGAAGACCTTAGCAGCGAAGACGGCTCAGACCTCGAGAAGATCCAAACCGCACGCACATCCCACACCACACGCACCCAGATCTCACGCGTAGGCACGCGTACCGCTCTCCAAAAATCCATATCCCGCGCAGATCTTGAGCAGCAATTCTCACTCGCGTCCATCGAGCGCGGCCCCACCCGCCCCATTGAGCCCGAGCAACTCGACGATGGAACCATTCTCGTCGACTGGTACTCCACCGACGACCCCGCCAACCCCCAGAACTGGACCTTCGGGAAAAAAGCCATCGTCCTCGCGCAGATACTCACATACACCATGGGCGTGTACATGGGCTCAGCCATCTACTCGCCCAGTATACCAGGCGTAATGGAGCGCTTTGGCGTCGAGATTGGCGCCGCGAGTCTGGGGCTGTCGATGTATGTTCTCGCGTACGGTATTGGGCCATTGCTCTTTTCCCCACTGAGCGAGATTCCGATTATTGGACGGAATCCGCCGTATATTATTAGCTATGCTATCTTTGTTATTTTGCTGGTGCCGACGGCGCTGGTGGATAACTTTGCGGGACTGGTGGTGTTGAGGTTTTTGCAGGGCTTCTTTGGGAGCCCTTGTTTGGCGACAGGTGGGGCGACGCTGCAGGATGTGTATAGCCTTATCAAGTTGCCGTATGTGCTCTCGCTCTGGGCTTTCGCAGTAAGTACCTTCGATCTATACTTGAGACGATGTCTGACTTTATCTTAGGCGACATGTGGCCCAGCCCTCGGCCCCATCATATCCGGCTTCAGCGTCGCCGCCAAAAATTGGCGCTGGTCCCTCTGGGAAATGCTCTGGATGAACGGCCCCATCTTCCTCGCCCTCTTCTTCTTCCTCCCAGAAACCAGCAGCGCAACCATCCTCCTCCGCCGCGCCCAACGCCTCCGCAAACTCACCGGCGACACAAACCTCAAGTCGCAGTCCGAAATCGACCAAGCGAAAATGACCGCCCGCGACGTCGCCATCGAAGCGCTCTGGCGCCCATTCCAACTCATGCTCCTGGACCCTAGTATTGCATTCACAGCCGTGTATACAGCCATCATCTACGGCATTTTCTACTCCTTCTTCGAAGCCTTCCCACTCGTCTACAACGAAATGTACGGCTTCAATCTCGGCGAACTAGGCTTAACTTTCCTCAGCGTCACCGTCGGCGTCGTGCTCGCAACAACGTGGTACTGGTGGTACATCTACTACATCGTCGAGCCAGATATCCGCCAAAACGGTCTCGGCGCCCCGGAGCGCCGCTTGATCCCCGCCCTCTTCGTAACATTTCTCGTGCCTATTGGCCTATTCATATTCGGCTGGACATCGCGGCCTGACATCCACTGGATCGCATCGTGCATCGGCATCGTAATCACCACCATTGGCATCTTCCTCATCATCCAGTGTATATTCTTGTACTTGCCGCTCGTGTACCCGCAGTACGCGGCGAGTTTGTTTGCGGGGAATGATTTCGCGAGGAGTGCGTTGGCCGCCGGTGCGATTCATTTCAGTTATCCGCTTTTCCATAATTTGGGAGTTGGGAGGGGGATTTCGTTGTTGGGCGGGTTGACGGTTGGGTGTAGTGCGGGGGTGTTTGCGTTGTTCTTTTTTGGGGAGAAGTTGAGGGGGAGGTCGAGGTTTGCGGCGAAGTAGAAGGCTGGATGGGGGGAGTGGGAGTGGGGGTGGTGTGGTATGGGCTTGGGATGGTGGAAGGTGATCATGACGGTGATTTGTGTAAAAGCATTGGCGTTTGGGGGTTGGTTGTTCTCGGGAATACCCAGGTCACTTTGTAGCTATAGCTACACAGCATAATAATACAGCATCTACAATACTTTCACCATTTCTTGAACACTTCTCCTCCCTGAGTAAGTCATGGCGACTCCCAGCTGTCTCATTATCGCGGGAAGTCTAGACCTCTGGCTTTGCGTTTGTGTATGTAGCTACCCTTCGTTTGTGTATGTAGCTACCCTTGCCTACCCGCTGACCCCAGATGTTGCCCAGTAGTGAGCAATGCTGACACATGACGATCCTTGAGACACAATTCGCATTCAGTCGTTGATGTAAGTCAGGCACAAGGCCAAGGACGCAAGGTGTGCATCTTGCTTCAGTTCGCAGGTCGCAGAGAAGTTGAGAAACGGCGAAACAATGGTGTTGACGAATGAAATTGGATGTCCGCAGGTCAGGTACACAGCACGTCCATTGGTGTGCTCCTAGTTCTAAAAAATTGGTCATCTAAAGTAATCCATCTTCCACCATCTTACAGCCAGCTCCATCAAAGGTCATTTAATTAGCCGTCCCATACGGCACACTCTTCACGCTCTCAATATCCACATATCCAAACTTCCTATCATCCTCCGCAAGCCCCTTCTGCCACGTGCCAACATCCTTCTGGAAGCCCTCAAAGTTGCCCTTGTCACTCAGATCAATCGGCTGCTGATCCTTGCCCAACTGCCTGATCTGCGTACCAGCCGCGACATTCGTGATACCGAAGTCGTTGTCGTCAGTTAATTGATCAATCGCAGCGTCGACCTCACCAGAGATGATCTGACGCGGTAGCTCAGGCTCCAGACACACGGGTCGCGCGAGACCCACGCCGTCGACAGTTTGCAGCGCGTCGGTCATAGCGGACGCCGTCTTTAAGCCGCCGGTAACGTACGTCTTCGTCTTGGTGAGCGAGGGCGTGATTTTCTCGGCGAACTCGAGGAAAAAAGCTTCGCGCTTCTTGGTGGATTCGCGCTTGTGTCCGAACGCAAGCTGCTCATAGGTACCGCCAGACAGCTCAACAAAGTCAAACGAGTTATCCTCCAGCAACTTGCACAGTGTCGCAGCCTCGTTGGTATCGAAGCCTTTCTCTTGGAACTCGACCGAGTTGAGCTTGATGCCGACGATGAACGACTTGGATGTGCGGCGGCGAATTTCCTGGCTAATTTCGATGATGAGGCGCGCGCGGTTCTCGAGCGAGCCGCCGTACTTGTCGGTGCGGCGGTTAGTGCTTGGCGACAAAAATTGCGCGAGGAGGTAGCCGTGAGCGCCGTGCAGCTGGATGCCGTCGTAGCCTGCTTTCTCGAGATACTCGGCTGCGTGTGCGAAGCCCTCGATGATGTTCTTGATGTCTTCGTCGGTGGCAGCACGTGGCTTTGCAAAGGTCATGCCCATGACGTCGCCTTCGAGCTGGACGTCTGAGGCAGAAATGGGCTTCTTTTGGATATTTTCGGCGACTTGACGGCCGGGGTGGCTGACTTGGCCGACGATTAGGGATCCATGCTTCTTGGATTGGGTGGCTAGTTCTTTGAAGCCTTCGAAGCGCTCGCCGGAGTATGGCGAGCCTCGTGGGATGATGGGATTACCGGCTGCTTCGAGGTGGTCGTACTCGACCATAATGTTGCCGGTAAGGATGACGCCGAATTCGCCTTCGCCCCATCGTCGGTAGACGTTGATGAGGTTCTTTGAGGGAACACCGCGGGCTTCGAGGTTCTGGGGATCCCATGATGAGAGGCGCTCGGTCATGGCGCCCTTTAGGAATCGGTTTTGTGCTGTCTTGTTGGCGAAGGTAAACTCCAGAGGCTGTGCCAGAGGTGAGAAGTCCTTCTTCTCTGCCTCATATCGTCGTGGTCCCATGATTGTGGATGTGGTAGTGGTGTGAGTGTACGTTTGGTGTGTGTAATGTGTGGGAAATGTCTAGTGGGAGAAAGTATGAAGAGTAGTTCAGTATCAGGTAAGTACACGGCACGAAGGGGAAGTGAAGCAGAATATATACAAACGCGACGTTCGCTAGTGTACCTGAATTATCACCTTATGAGAGAATGAACCTGCTGTACAAACACGTCAACCAGTACAAATCATTCTGTATTTCTAAGCGGTTGCAAGCCAAACGCCGGCATTGACCAGAAGTACTCCATGCGTACGTCATGACGACGGCTATCGAGTGCGCTAGATGTGGTAGCTCGGCAAATATCGTCGAGACTGTGCGATCTCCAGGCACGAGGGCCACTTGAGGCAATCGGAATGCTCCGATGTGTTTGACATGCTTGTTCTTCGGTGATGGGTGCCAGATGCGGTTTGGGGTCGAGGCGGCGTAAGTAAGGCGTCATTGTTGTGAAGTTTGGCGGATCGGCCCGAGAATGTTCCAGTGCCTTCCACGAGTTGCACTGACGCACCAACTCACAGCTTCACGATCCTGAGGCTCGCAAAGTGACCATTGCATGTCTCCAGGCTGCAGGTGCAGGTGAATATTGTATCAACTGGGATGTGAGGCGCGGCAGTCAGCGCTAATCGATCCCCGCACAGCCTCAATACGTGGCGCTGGAAACGAAAGTCTCTGCCTCTATCATAGCGACAGTCGCAGTATCTCCCATCATTCCTCATAACTCGTGCTTAACAATGGCATTTTACCCTTGATACCAGCACTCTTCTGAGCCCCATTAGACGCATGCCGACAGGACAGCCCAATCACCAAACGTTCCGCATCATACCATCGCTGCTCTTTAGAAGCCTGAGCGCCTACAAACAACATGTCTCTTTGTTCATTTTGTCAAAACATCAATTTTCCACGGTCAAAACGTACTGGGCCAAATGGGTCACTTCAATGTTCCATGACCCATCAACCCTCCCTTGCTGCGCTCCAATCTTCTGCGGACAATGGCTGCCGTGTGTGCTTCCTCATTGACCAGAATTTACAAACGATAGATGAATCGTCTGGGGATGAGACGCCGGTTGAAGAAGCCGAAGACGTAAATTCTTCTGTTATTCTACGTAGGTCCAGACATAGCTCGTCTCACCATGGTAAAGGTGAAAATAGCTGGATATCTGAATCCCACATTGTGGTTGAGTGTGGTAGGAGGTACGGCCAATTGAAATTGAAGCAACCGCTTCCGGGTATATGCACACGACGTCAGGGGAAGTGTTCAAACATCAAGCTGACATAGTCAGATCACTTGCGTGATCTATTTGTTCGCTCCTGGCCAAAGACGCTGGGCTTGCCTCCCGAGTTGAACGACAACGATACAGCTTCGGCCAACAATATCGAATTGATGAAGATCTGGATACACGATTGCGCCCATGTTCACGAAGAGTGCAGCACGCGCTCACCGTCAGACTTAAACGCACCTTTACCAACCCGCGTGATAGATGTCGGGAACCTAGAGAATCTGCACATATGGGAGACGTGCGGTCAGCGCGGCGAGTACATTGCACTCAGCTACTGCTGGGGCGAAGGAAAGAAACTGCTGAACACCACGCACCGCTACGAAGCATTCCAAACTCAGCTTCCCATAGAAGAAATGCCTGCGACGTTCGAGGAAGCATGCGAAGTCGCACACAAACTTGGCTATCAGTTTTTGTGGATTGATGCGCTCTGTATGGTACAAGATGATCCTGCTGATGTACAAAGGGAGATGTCAAAGATGGGAAGTATATACCAGAACGCTACGATCACGATCTTTGCTGCGAGTGGAACAGATACAGACGCCGGTCTGTGGTCGTGTCGAGATGGACACCGGCTAAAGCCGTGCGATGTAGTTGTCACTGTCAATGAGCGTGAAGAGCCAGAGCGGAAAGAGTTCGCGGTCTTCTATCCGCAGCCGCTGCACTCTCATCCTAGCGAAAATCCACTTTCCAAAAGAGGTAACGTTGCTCTGGACCGGAATCTGGCCTTTCTTCTAACGCGTAAACTTAGGGTGGGTTCTACAGGAGCAGATTCTAAGCCAGAAGCAACTCATATTCACCCCCAACGAGGTTCAATGGCGATGTAGAACGGTTCAATTATCCGAACATCGTCCATGTAGGCGAATTGAACCCAACAGGTCCTCTGCCTTGAACTCCGGAACCATATCCCACCAAGGACTGGATATCATGCGGCTACTGTTGTCGTCTTCTGGCCTCTCTAGAGAAGTTGAGGTTAGTAGCAAGCGCCATGGTAGATGGCCGCTTTTCAAGAATTGGTACGACGTGGTATAGCAGTACAGTGAAAGAGCCTTGACGGTCTCTACTGACAAGCTGCTTGCAATCGCCGGTCTCGCCGGTCTGTTACACAAGCAGTTTGGCTGCGAGTATGGTGCAGGGCTGTGGCGGGAAGATCTGTTCAGGGGATTGTGTTGGTATGTCCACGCTCCGTACGGCTGGGACATCTCGAAGTTCGCTGCTAGTTCACATGACGCTGAACAAGATTACTTTGCACCCTCATGGACCTGGGCGTCGGTAGTGGATACACCCATCAAATTTGCCCTACACATCGACCATCGAGGGGAGTACACGCTGGAAGAGGTTATGCAAGTGCTGAATTGGGAGTTTGTCTATTCTGCTGGTGCTTCATCACCTTTTGAACAAATCACCTCCGGCGTCCTGACAGTCAGCGGCAAGTCTCCATATACGCACTGCACATTAGCCAATGACTAACACTATGCACCGATTCCAGGCCACGTCCGAGAAGTGTTGCTTCTGCCTCACTGTTCTGTCGGGCGGTGGGGTCTTCGATTCAATTGGCAAGGGGACGCACGTTGGCCGGCAGTCGCTGTCGATCCTCATACAATGTCAAGCTTTGGAAGAGTAGCCCTAGACTCTCCGAAGCTCTACTCCGCCCTTGTTCAGCGTTATCGCGCCACAGCACCATCCGACCCCGGCGTCGAAGCCGAACGGCGCCTTGGCGATGAGTACGAGCCATGCCTGCTTGACAGCACTACCCCGGCTATGTGCCTGCTCACATACGTGACCAGGGAGCATGGTTGGCACACTGCCAACACGCGAAAACGGTACGTAAATGCTGTCGTTTTGGTGCCCGTAGACATCGAGAAGCGCGTTTACACTAGGATTGGTTTGCTGTTCTCGGAGAGCCGGGACGACAAAGTGTCTTTTGCAGCTTGGAATATGGAGAGCCCGCATATGCGTCGGACTGTACACATTGTGTAGTCGAGAGCTAGAGCATACGAATGTGAAGTTCAAAGCAAGGACAAGTCTTGCGTAGCGGCCATGGCGTCGAGTCCAATACCTCATCGATCGTTGACACTTCCTGATACATTGAACTGCAGGCAGTACCGGCCCCAAGCGTTTTCCGAGGCTATGTAGACCATCGTCTTCACGGAAAGATCTGACACGGCCCATCGACCAAGGGCAAGTGCCGCGCATCATTCATCGCAAACATTCGAGACAGTCATGTCGACATTTTTTGCGCCCCTAAGGATTCATCCCCCAAACGATCAATTTTCCCCCACTACACACTCACCCACTTTGCTCCTGACAAAACGCTGACAGACGGCATTTTTGGTGCCAAACGATCGTGAGGCCCACTCGCCCGGGATGTAGACAAGAGGACCTGGATTGCGAGCTCAGCTGAAAGTCCTAGGAAGTCGAGTGTTGTGTATTTGTGACGCCGCAGTACAAATGTCGATACATAGAAGCTGAAGAGAATGAACACGGTAGTGTGTCCGCATATTTCCTTGGTATACATTGGTCCTACTCCAACCTTCCACTTCCCCTCCACCCAGCCCCATCCATCAGCTCCCCACACCACCACCCTGACTCCTCAACCCCCAAATTTCCCCAACCACCCACCCCCTAAACACCCCATCCCCACACCCCTCAATCACAACCCTCACGCCCCTAACAGACCCCAACCTCCCCGCCAACAACAACAAAACATGATTAACAAAGAACGACACCGTACCAGCCGTAGCCGCACGCGCAACCCGCTCTTCAAAACACAACCGAAGCTCTCGAATACTCGCGAGGTCGTTCAGGCCGAGTAAGGCTTGAGCCCAGTCATCTCGTGCGTTGCTGAATTTAATGGCTATTGCATGGTTACTTAGTGCATAAGTTCTCAATGGTGAACTCACTGAACAAGCTCATTTGACTCCCGAACTCATAGCAAGACGAGGCTTGCTAGGGTTATGTTGAGGCGGATTTGCGAGCCGTGCGTGATGGAGTGGTCTCTGAGACTTTGGAATGTGTTGTAGTTGCGTATTGTAGATAATGTGGGTTCGTGCGTGTGTGGAGCGGTGGGTGCATCAGGCATAGAAATGTCTTCTGACATTGATGGTCGCTTGATGTGTTGAGACACAGGGGAGGTCAGGAAAGCTGTTCTTAAGAATGGTAGCATTGTGTCTTTTGTTTGCTGGGGATCACGGGGGGACGTGCAAGTTGGACTTTTGTCATGGTCGCTGGGGCATCAATGTGACACGGGATGCGCGTGATTATGTCTGGGCTGATGCGAAGTCAGAGAGTGATTCCAGGCTTCTCTTCTCGAGAATCTTTCTTGCCCTTATTTGTCTCCGTGCCATTACCGGATTCTTTGTTATGTCACACCACCACCACCACCACCGAGAACATCCGCACAGCTCCCCCCCAAACACAACGCCACGACCTCGACACTCTTCTATTCAAAAGGTTAGCATCCCTCTCATAGCAATTCAATCACATGCACTCGGAAAACGTACTTCATTCCTCCCCGTCCCCCCATCCCCACTCTTCAAAAAACAATTATACGGCATC
>Ga0265780_10006096_pt1 | contig 15078 bp, 14 predicted proteins | sample P1T30metagenome_FD_192432 | JGI IMG/M metagenome (GOLD analysis project Ga0265780, IMG submission 192432) | Plant litter microbial communities from East Loma Ridge, Irvine, California - P1 T30 | ecosystem: Environmental > Terrestrial > Plant litter > Unclassified | place: USA: California... | reverse complement strand
GGGCTGTGTTTTACCCTGATCCCCGCCGAAATTGTCTTTCGCGTAGGATGACCATATGAGAATTTTGCCATTGGTGAGAAGCGAAGCGGCCGCTGGAATCAAAGGGAAGTCAATGGTCTTCTCCCATACACCTTTACCAGCTGCTGGTGGCGTATATGGAGTCGGCGACGAGTTGACAACATCCTGGAAGACGTTGACCTCCGCGATTGATGTCCATGGGTTACTTGCCTGTTGTGCTTCGGTTGTTGCTGTAATCTTTACATATCTTGCTGGTCTCGTGACAAAGGTCGTCTTCTTGGTGGTTGCATCGTTGTTGTATGTACCAAGCCCAACAAGTAGCCAGGTAGTGTTGTCGGTGGAAACTTCAATCCTATGTCCTCCTATCCGGCCATTGCCACTGTCCGCAGGCCTTGGCTGGATGCTGATAGCTTGCACGTTGTACGTAGTCTTCATGTCTATGGCGATCCAGTTCGGTAAAGGATCGGCCGGGGCCGGAGTGAACCTCGAGTGCCAAAATGTTGACGCATTGCCATCAAGTACCCTTGCGGGCTCGTTTCCAGCTTCAAAACTATCCGCAGTTGCGCTCCAACCATTTCGACTGATAGAGACAGAAGCTGACAAGGCTGCATTGATGCAGAGAGAGCTAGCAACAAAAGCAGAAAGATCAAAGCTGATCTTGACCATGGTGCAAAGCAGGTATTTGAGTAGATGAACGATTGATCAATGTGTTATAACATATTGAAACGACGTATCCGTGGTGAACTTTATATGCTGCTTAAGCCAGGTCTCTCATGAGTGCTGTGGCTTGATTCACCTGTCAATCTGCGTCGTTCAAATCTTATCTAACACACTATGCGACCTCGTATTCGAGGCAGGATATCACACCCACTATCAGAAAATACGAAGTGATGTACGCCGCAATTTTGGGAAAGACAAGGTGCCTGGTGCTCCAAGCTCAACCGTGAATCTGTTGCCGACAAGGCATGCGGAACAGGAAGGTCCGACGACGTCTTCGCCGAGCCAGTTTGTTGTGGTGACCTAGTGCTCGGTAGGCTGATTGTGGGCCGCTTCGTCGAGCAAGCGAATGATTTGTGGTCTGTATGTGGTGTAGAAGCTTCGTTTGCCAACTTTGATCACAATGCTTAACCTATGTTGACGCTATTCATAGAGCCCGGGAGCCGTTAAACCTACCACAAAGTTCTAATCAGCATCTCACACTTTGATCTGCAACGACATGTGTGTAGGATTGGCCGCCTGCCCATGCAGTGTGTAAGAATCAATACTCGATGCTTGTAAAGCCAAGGCGGGTAATAGGATTGTGGCTGGCCGAAGACACACAGTTAGAACTGGGCTTGACGCCACGAAAGTCTATACGAAGTATCGGAGGTTGTGACATTCGCGCCTCCGATAGAAGTGACATGTGGTGTCTGGTTGCTCTTTGGACCGCCTAGACTTTTTGACCATGCAAATTTGTAGCCTGGTAAGCTATTAGACTTTGGATTGCGTATTAATGCGGCATCGCATAGGATGGAAGTCATAATGATAAGGATGTGATTCGGAGAGGTGTGATGACATTGACCTGCGCTTACCGGTAATACAATTAGCGAAACCGCTGACGTCAGATGCTCTTGCACACACTCAAGGCTCCGTTGACTGACGATCTCGGGAGTGCGCGGGCGCGATAGATACATTCTTCTAAGACTTCATTCCATTCCACTGAAATTCGTAGATTCCAAGAACTGCAGCTTCATGCTACTTGAAGTACCAGCCACGAGATAGTGTGCAAAGTAGAGGCAGTGAAAGTGCGAATTGCTCTTTGAGGACTCATTAGGCTCTAGTCTCATGACTCTCCCTATCCTCTCGCATAAAACAAGCTTCGTCCGCAGGACGGGTATGCTGGCCTAGACGTCCGAGGTACTCAATTCGCCACCTAGCTACAGCACACCCCGGCCTGCCTCCATGACCACATGCTTCGTGACTCCGCCATGACTGGCATATAGTTCTGTGGAACCAGTAGTTCCAACATATATGCTGATACATGTGGTACTATGATTGATAAATGCTCAGCAAACTTACAGCTATGCTTTGATGATTCTTCGTGACCGCAGCTCTCATTTTCAGCGTAAGCTTATGTTCATACCCTACACCATTATGAGCGTAACAATGGATGCTTGCATTTGCTATGTCTGGTCGATGTTAATGGGGCGATGAGGCTCAAGTCCATGGTGGAAGCGACATGGCTGGGTTTAATGCAGGCTTGATGATGAACTTGTTGATGGGGCATCCTTCATCGCCCATGATTTAGAGATTCGAATGTTTCCATTCACGGAATGTGTTTCGCAACAAACAACCGCAGGACTTATCTCATGTCGTTTTACTATCCTACAATGTTCCTTGTTCTAGCTTCTGTCATATAACCGATGCCAGGATATAATATGTGTTCTCAGCACATTGACTGACGCGTAGAATTATGTGCTGTTTTCCTGAAAAATTGGCAACAGGCTACGTTGTATAGTTCTGAGCTGGTTCGGAGCTGCACCATGTGCTTTTTGGCCGGTGCAACTGTCACATTATAATGTAGTCACATTGCGAGCACGAGTTTTTTTTTTAAAAATGTGGCATTGCATTCGTAGAGGCTTCGGACGATTTCGGTCTATACGCTATCATGATCACCATGATTTCTCCCTTGCATTCGCCTGCTACTCTGTCCTTGGGTTGCAGCTTGAGCACCATGTGCCTTCCAGTAGGCGGCAGTATGAAGCGGGAAGGGAATGATGCTACACTAGCAGCTACATCCGCACTGCTTAAAGTTACCCTCAAGACAGTTAAAAGCCTTGACATATTGCATTCGGAGTCGGTAGAACAATGAGCCCGGCCTGCATTGAGATCGTAGGTGAGAGTGACCCAGCACCACTCGCCACGGCCACCGCACCTCTTCCAGCAAAAGCCTTTAGAGCAGCCATGGTTCTTATGTTCATACCTGCAGCCTCGAGTAAAGATTTTGGAGGGGTCACTGCGGTTGCTATCAGTATGTGGTTGTGGCGCTCAGATCGGGGTTATGAACTTACGTTCCCTCGTACTGGTCTGCGGATGGATTGATGGTGGCGGAGAGGACGACGGTGGCTTGGAGCATGAGGATGAGGGCCATAACGAAGACCATGGTGTAGTTGTTGTGATGGGCCATGGTGATAGCTATCCGAGTAATTGGTGGTCAGCTGCAGGGACCGGCGAGTATACTTACAGTTGAACAGGTGAGGAGACTAATTGTTGTCGCACTTGATGGTAGCGGTGGGGTCGTTGTATTGGAAGAAACGGTCCTGTGGGCGCCAAATATATAAAATAGGCCATGCGCTAGTACTTACACTGACGTCCCTAGTTTTGATCGTTTGATTAGCAAACGCTGAAGCGGCAGAGGTGAAAGCGCAACCGGGATGCAGCGGAGACCAGCCGATCATGTGCACGGAAAAGAGCGACAGACAGCAAAGGTGAAAGCCCAGGTGACAGGTAGGGGATCGATGCATTTGTAGGCGTTCGTTTGAAAAATTGCGGTCCAGTAGTATAGGTAGGTAAAAAGGGGCGTTAATATTAGCATGAGCGATACAAGAAAAGGCAATACCACAGAGATCCTTTCGAATTCATTAAACGCACCGTTCAAAAGAAGAACAGAGGCATGATTGATATACCTGATTGCAAATGAAGAACAGTGAGTTTCATCAATTGACTTAAGCTGTGTGTTGCTGTTGCAGTGAGAGGTCAGCAATTCCAGAATGAAGGGTGAATCTCGGGCTCATTTAAAATTCCTTTCATTTTCAAGGTTGTGCCAATAATGATTTGGTGTTCAACCACAGTCATTCTTCGCTGCAACTCTCCATACTTCTGCAGCACACCGAATATCGAGAATAGTTGAAAACTCGAACAAAATCCATCCAAGATTGGGACACAGATAATACCACATTTCTTTAGTTCAATTGGCTGTGAGTCCTGAGGTTTGACAAGCGTGAATGATTTAGAAAGACTTGTTGTGGTCGATGGCTGGGAATGACATCACGACTCCCATCGCAATGTACGTCTCAATTCCATCAAATCCACAACACGAAGAGCAATACACCCCATAGTATCCCGATCCACCTCAAAACATGTCTCGAAGCACATATACCGCCTTCCAACGGCATCTCCTTTTCTTCTCCACGCCCACCCAGCCTCCGCGATTAACCTTTCTCTCCGGTCTCCGAGCAGGCGTCTCATTAGGCCTAGACTTCCCCGTCGCAGTGATACTCAGCCTATCCTTGAAACTCATGTACGCGCCTTTCCCATACCTGCTGTCCACCATCAACATGGAGAAAATACCACGCACATGGCACCGCACTCAGCTCAGCGGTGCAAAACTGTCGAAGCAAGAGTACACTTGTTCGGAATTACTGTCTCTCCTTGGATCAGGGACAGGTAATGGGTTCATCAAGCACAAAATTGATCAGGGACATGTCGTTGGTTTTTGGACTATGGCAGCGAATGCGCGCACGCACAAGGTTAGCAGGGGAGACGTTGAGCGCTTTCAGCAGGGCGAGTGGGAGGAGGCGGTTGTGAAGCGGCGGCGAGGGCGGGATGATGTGCTGCCTTTGTGGCGAGGCGGGCCAATTTGGGCGGGAGGACATAGTTGGGCTGTGGGAAAGTTGCTGGAAGTGAGAGTGTATGAAGACAAGAGGTGATTATGTCGACAATCCAGTAGATACATCAAGTGTAATCCTGTCTTGGATGCTAGATCGTCGCACGCGTCGCCGTAGTTGAGCAATGGCCTTCTAAGCTTTCACATATCGTTCTCGTAGTGTCATCAACAAGGCTGAGAACATTCGATGTTGATAAAGTGAACGAAGATGTGGCTGGAGAAGTGAACCGTTCGCTTTAGAAGAGAAGAGGTCCCGTTGCGGCTAGGCAGACCCCGGACCGCTCTGTTGGGAAGGCGCCCAGGTGGCCTTTCAGTAGCTCCGCCAAGAACGACTCCCACCAAACCTCTGCGGCGCGCGACAATTGCCTTTCTCTACATTCGCCTCCAACTTGCCGTCAACTCCGTATCCGCAGCTCGCCACACCAATCAAACCCATCCAAGCATTTCCCAGACGTCGTCTCAACTTTCACCATGGCCATCAGCCCGCAAATGTACGTTCAGATGGCTCCGAGAGTTTTAAAATAGTTTGCTAACAGATGGGCAGTTCCAACCTTGTCATCATCTTGTAGGATCCACGCGACTTCGACTTCGCGGCATCGAATACTAATGCGCTTGTAGGGGGTTTATGCAAATCTCCAAGAAGATTCCTTTCGATGACCCAAATGTCCTGAACGGCGTGCGCGCGCTCTACATCGTGTCCAACATCATCATCGCCGGCATCTACTTCTACGTGCAGCAGCAAATCAACAAGAAGAATGGTGCGTCCTCTTCATTTCAGAAGTGGCAGAAGAAGGGAACAACATCATGCTAACAACCCCAGACATGACGGTCGTCAAGTACGTCGAGCCCGCCCCGATGGGTTCCGGCGAAGAGCCCAAGTTCGTCGCGACCACGGTCAAGGCCTACGACCTCCAGAAGCTCCGCGAACTGTACAAGGCGCAACTGATGGGTGTCGGCATGATGGCCGTCATGCACATCTACTTCAAGTACACCAACCCGCTCCTCATCCAGTCCATCATCCCGCTCAAGGGCGCGTTCGAGGGCAACCTCGTCAAGGTCCACCTCTTCGGCCAGACCGCAACCGGCGATTTGGCGCGACCATGGAAGGCGGCTGGTGGCATGATGGGCGCCATGTCGGGCGGCGAGATCAAGACGGACAAGAAGAGCATCGAGGCTGCCGAGCGCGCTGGCCGTGGTGGCGTCAAGGACGAGTAGATTGGTCTTGGACCGATTCTGATTCATCTTGGGTAGATTAGGGAACACCATTTTTAGGACGCATTACTGGCTGGAGCAGTGTGCATAGCACGATGAGCATTTTCTCGGTGCTTGTTAATTGTATAACATGGAAAGTTGACGATGTTGCATTCGATTTTCGCATGCCACCGCACCGCGAGAGAGCATCGACTTCCCCTATGGTTCTTCCGTTTATTGGAGCGCGCATTGGCACGCCAAGCTGACATCGCAGATGATTCGAAGAGCATGCTGTGCTGAGCCTCACAGCAGGCAGCCGCAATCGCTTGACGGCCCTTCAGCCCTTTCGACGCCCAAAGCCGGAAAGCCGAGGGGTCATTCCCAGAGTACAGCTGCACAGCAGGCCCCACGAATGTCTTGCGTTCATATATCTTTCTTTGCCAATGAATTTAACCACCACGGCCATGCCCACTAGCATCATGAAGCGCGAGGATCCTGCCCAATGACCCTTTGCCCCCACCCCATCTGAAGCATTCCTGTCCCCCTTAAGAACCCATGCAAAGTACAAGCAGCACTCACACGATACCCATTCCAATGCCCACATGCCCAAATTCAATCTTCGCCTAGTGAGGAGGGGTATGAGGCTTGGGATGGGGTGCTTTGGCCGTATGTTATTGAAGCTTTGGAGGAGGATGTGTAGTTTATTCATTCTGAAATCTTGGGATATGAAGCGATCTCAATGCGCCATTACAATGCTCACAAAGCAGTCCAAGCCTTTTCAACGCCGTTACGCCGTGCGCAAACCAAAGCCCATATGCACACAGCAACTTCTAGAAAGACGCACCACCCTTCTTCTTCTCAATCTCATCTTTCAACTGCACCAAATCCTGCTCCGTCGCCTCAAACTCCAGCCCCTGCTTGGCCCACAGCTCCGCCTCGTCCAACCTGCCCATCTCCAACAGACACTTGCCTCTCCTCCACCACCCCTTCGCGTTGCCAACCTTCTTCATCTCCACACTCGCTTCCGCATCTATCGCGCCCTCGGCCCACAGCTGCTGCGCCATATTCGCCTGCGCGCGATTACTCAACAAGCTCGAGACTTCCTCGCGCACCAGCCCCGACGGCTCCCACGATGGTCGTCCAAGCGCCATATCAATAGCGAGGCCATATAGCTTGACGGCGCTGCTGTGGTTACCCTTGCGGAACTCGGCGTTGCCGGATTCGCGCAGCTTGCCGATTTGCGCGGAGCGCTTGGGGTTGACGGGGACCGGGGGTGGGGGCGTGCCCGTGGGTGTTTCGACGTTGAGGAGGTTGCGGTGCAGGGCGTTTAGGGCTTCGAGCTCGGCGTTAAGGATGTTGGTCGCGCTGTGGGAGGCGGATATGGACTTGGTGGAGGGGTCCATTTCGAGTGGCAGGAGGGTGAATGTGTCGGGCGTCTCCATGGTGGGTGGTTGTGATACTGGAGATTTGGGTTGTTTATTGCCGACTCTAGATTTGGAGAGGGCGACGTTGTGGTGTTGTGAGATGTTGCGACGTTGGCGGACATGTGGAGGGATGTGGACACTTGGAATGAATTGTGGATGGCGCGCTTATCGATAAGCACCGTTCCACCTTGGCGTACACCACATCACGTCGCGTCCATCCGATCCTCCTTCACTTTAATGTTCAATCAGGTCTCTTCTCGTTATGTCTTGGGATGACTCCTTGGGGCTATTGCAATTTGATTACGACATGCAGCTACAGGACTGCATCAGACCTGCATACACCAACGATCCATTGCATTATTGGCCTGAAGACCTTTCAATTGTCCATCACATTGCCTATCTGGGAGTACTTCACATTTACACAAGCCCTCAGTGCATTGAAAATTTTTATATGAGCCTCGGAGTCCAATCCCGCATATAATTGCACTGATGACGAGCGGCGCGGCGGACTTCACTGACCTTGAACACGGCCGGCTCCCTATCCTGCATGTTTCTGGTACGATGCAGACGCCTGCCCATGTTGGTCTCATTAGGCGATCGCGTACACTCATTCAATCTAGTGATATCTTGTCCTGGACAGCTGTATGTTAACCGTCGACGAATTTGGCCTACTTTCGTGGCAGTGCTTTCAGCTGAACGCCATGTTAGTCTGGTGTCAATCTTGAGTGTCACCAGTGGAGTTTCTTTTCTCCTATCTATATCCTTTGCCTGCTTTCAATCACTGTGTTATGTTTCCCTTGTGGCACTGCTCTCACCTACCTAGGTAAGCGCGCCTGCGACTTCCAAGGTTCCCGCAAACGCGTCGTACACGTGATCACGCGCGCCTTCCACCCCAAAGCACACACTGCACCTACCCCGCCTTGTTCTCTTTCCTCTCCACCAAAACCTCAACCTCAACTGCCTCACCATGTCTAACATGGCGAGGTACACTGTCAAGTTCGTCGCTGGCGAACGCAAGGGCGGTTTCCTCGTTCCACTCTCACCCACGCAGCCCTGCTCATCCTTGATCGACGCTGTCAAGACCCGGCTTTCCAGTCTTAAGGGCCAAGAAGAGCTCGTCGGCATCAAAGACGCTGATGCCACTTTGCATTTGGAAGACGCAGACGGGCCCATGCTATATGCCGAGGACGCCCTCCAAGATGTCCTTCCAGGAGCGAAGGAGACCGTCGTAGTTGTTTTCGAGGATTCGCAAGCGGTGAACGTACGTAGGAGTAACGCGCACACAAATATGCGGACGACTAACAAACGCAATGCAGGCTCATACCCCTCTTCAGAACTCGCAAAGCCCGAAAGGCTCGCTTCCCACCAATGTTCCTTCACTAAGGATACGCGTGGTTAGCCCAGAGTCAGCTAGGAACAGTCGCATCGAAGAAATTGGCCCTCTGCCTGATGCTATTCCCCTCAACTGCACTCTGACAGAACTAAAGGCACGAGTCCAAGTGCATCTTGGGTTCCCCGCCGACGATGGTATTTGTCCAGATCTTGCGTGCAACTGCAAGCTAGCCCAGAAGATCGATGAGGATGCCGTCCTCGGAGGAGACTATGAGGCTGCGCTCACTGCCATCATTGTACATGGAAACCATGACATACTTGCTGTGCCCATCGACGAACCCTACACATCCCACTTCGAAGAAGCTGCACAAGAGCTCATGCAGCCAAACAAAGTTCTTACATTCATCGGCGGCATTCAGGTGCCTTCACAGTCGGATGATAACAAGCAATACATCAAGGCTCCTATTCTAGCGATCTGCTCGGGACAGCAGCACGCTGCTGATTACGCCGCATCTGCAAACACGGAAATCGACAACCGTGAGCTTATTGTCGATCTACACACGTCAGAGTGCCCTATCTATGTGACCAAGCACAATGGCAGCGTTACCTTGGCCGAGGCAGGCTTGGAAGACTGCGCAGTAGACGGCATTCTGACCATCTATGCCGTACAGCGATGGACCGTTGCTCGAGAAGAGCTTGCCGATGGCAAGGCGGGTATCTTTCAAAAGTCTGCTGCCTGGGAACACCCACACGGTCAATCTGACCGGGGCATTGCATGTTTACTGTCAACTCTGCGCGTGTTCATCAGCCTCACCTCGGGTCGGGCCATGGAGGATGAACGACAGGACGCCGTATTGCACATGATCTACCTGCTAACCCGGTTCCCGCCGGCGGTCCGAGCAATCTACATTCTCATGCGTGGCGAGACGCCGCCATCGGCAGAGCGTGCTGCTCTGGCGCAATCAATATATGAAGTGCTGAAGTCAGTGGTTCCCCTGCGAGTCGTTGGGTCAGACCCCTTGCGCTTCTTTGAAGGCTCGAGGCTGCTCTTTGGTTTGATCCTCGAAAAGGCCAAGAATCTGAAGATCACAAAGGCCAACAATGCTATGAACTTGCCGTACGTTAGTATGAGTGTGTACGATCTGCGAAACATGATCACAATGGAGCCCGTACTCTCAGTTCCGGTGCAGACTAAAGCCGGCTTGCTCGGACCAGGCCTTTTGAAGGCCTTCGAACAGGGCGGCCTCCTCACATGGACAAACCACAACGACACCGCGAAATCCTCCACGTTTGACGGAGCTTGGAGCCGCATGGCAGCACTTTCGGGAGGCACGAATACTCAAATTCTGCGGTTTAACCTTGATGCTGTCAAGACGAGTATCCGATATGTTGACCGCGGCGAAGTCAATCATGTCATTGCTGCAGCTGAGTACACAGAGCTGTCATATCTCGCAGGTCTATGCGCGCGGAATCAATTAAGCGTCATTCCTCCGTCAGCATTGCCTTCTGCGACGCCTCCGGTGCTAACGTTAGACCGTGAAGGCTCATTGGCCGTTTACATCGGCCGCGCGGCATGTGCCGAGGCAGGTAGAGATATTCTGCTATTCAGGCCAACGAGCTCAAGGGAAGAGGATGGTGTCGACGTTTCCATCATCACTCAATTGCTCGAGCCTATTTTGGCTCAGCGAAAGGCAGACGGGACCGTCATCTTTGAGGCGTATGGCGACCAGCACCGCAAACTGGTCGCACCAGACGAGATTGCTGTTATATGTGTCGACTTGAGCCGCAGCATGCTTTCTAGATGCGGGTTCGTGGATGTGCAGGACAATGAGGATGCTGACGTGCGGATCAACAGCAGTCGGGCAGCAGAACCAAGCGCAACGATGACCGAGAACCCCGCGTTTCATCTACCCGATGCTGACGAGCTCAAAGAGTATCTAAGGAATCACGAGTCATTCGAGGACTTCCTCGCTATCGTTCGCGCCGGTACCAGCGATTATCAGCGGCGACGGAACGCCGAGAAAGTGCTACAGATCATTCAGCAAATTGACGAACTGCAAATCGAGGCCAAGACTAAGGAGCTTGAACGGCTCCGAAATCACACGACTCACTATAACTACAGGATGAAAGTCAACGATATCGAACTTGCACTGAACACTGTAAAGAACCGGTCGCTGCGACTGCAGAAGTACAAGGCACTCATATGCGCTTGGCTGCTCACCTGTCTGGGTACAGAAAACGCATCTGCAGACCCCCTAGTCTGGCGACCTGGACAGCCGATACCCAAGATACCAGAGAAGTCGGAACAAGGAATCATTTCGGGTCCGAATTTTCATGTTCCCAGGGAGTATTGCTGTCACATTAGCAGCGAGATCATGGAAGATCCTGTCCTTACAGAAGACAACTTCACCTACGAGCGCAAAAACATTGAGCGATGGTTCCAATCCAATGAAACCTCGCCGCTCACGAATCTTGTGCTTTCTAATCTCGACCTCCGGCCAAACCTTTCAATGAAAGAGAACATCGCGCAGTATCTGAGGGGTGCAGACATTACTGCAGAGTACCAAGCCCTCCGTGGAAACACTCATTTGATGCGGGTCACGATCCAGTCGCCTCTTGATACCTGGTCACTGCTTTTGCCACGTAGACTCAAGTTGTCAGAGCTGTGGGAGCTTGCGTTTAGGTTGACCAAAGGACGATACTCCAATTTCGAGCTACAACATTGTAACGCACGTCTCGCTTCTTCCGAAACCACCATTGTCACCGCTATCATTCCCAGTAACGGGGTCTTCATCATGCCTACAGACCCCCAGGTTACATCATCCGCGACTTCTGGTAACATGCAGCAAATTTGCCTTGTGAAAGTCTATGAATGGTCTTCTAAGCAGATGGTCGTGTCATACTGGGAACCGATGAAAAGCACTCGCTCAGTAGGCTCGTCGGTCTTCAAATACTATCGCGCAAAACTCGCAACGAGCCCAGGGACCTCTGTGAAAGAACTTTTTGGTCTGTGGTATAGCCTTATGGATGTCGGTGACGGACATGCTACTGGATCTACCATCAATGGTCCTTGGGAGCGGCTCTCTAGTTTCTTCAACGAAGCTATGTCGACCGGTGTGTTAACGGAAGAACCGTGCATTGGCAAGGCCAATCAGAGCGGAGCACACAGTGGCCGTGATGAGGACAAGCCATTGGTGTTGAAGCTGACCATCGAGGGCAATCGCAAACCATCTTCTTCAAAAGTGTCCAAGAGCCCTCAGCTCAGCCGTCTGGACGTGCTTAAGCAGATGTTTGATGCTTTCATAAACCGATTACTGGCATACAACTTCCAAACACATATTGGTCTCGTGACCTTCGGGAGTAAGGCTTCCATCGCTCAGCCCATTACGAATGCTGTGGAAAACTTCCGACACAAGCTGAACGACATGCAAGCCATAGGTGACACGGCCATTTGGGACAGTAAGTAAGCTCTTGAATCATATTAACCAGTAATTAACCCGGCTCTCCAGGTATTGCTCTTGCTCAGGATCAGCTTCAGGATTACGCTGAGAAATATCCTGCGGCTAAACTGCGAATCATCTGCATCTCCGATGGAGAAGATACCAAGTCCAATCAGGATAAAGTCAATGTGACTTCAAGATTGTGCCGACAAGGGATAATGCTTGATTCATTCTGTCTAGGTAATGCAAGCAATGAGAGTCTACAGAGTATGTCTCATCTGACAAAGGGCTATACCTTCGAACCCAAGACACTCGAAGAGGCCATGGCAATCTGTGAGCTTGAACCTGTATTGTCAAGTCTCGAGAGGCCAGAGCCAGTTGAGGCCGCTCGTTACCGGTTCAGAGACGCGTTTCATGCTTACCCGACACAATCCAACTTCCTCAAGGCTGGTGGAGAGGTGTCGATCGAGCGCGTCAGCCATGATGTCTACCCAAAGCGCAAAAATCATCCTCAATTAGCAGAGGACTTTGTGGAGCTTGGGACCTTTGCCAAACAGTCAACTCAGGCTCGTACAGATGGCAACTTGAGGCTCAATCGTCTGCACACCGAAATCCGCAACTCCGGCGCATATGGGCACCCGGATTACGACATCTACATCAACGAGTCAAACATGGCATTCTGGAAGGTGGTCATGCAAGGTCCTCCTGAGAGCACATATGCTGGCGGTACGTTCTTGCTATACATCGACATGGGCGCGGACTATCCGATGTTCGCACCTACAGCTCGATTCGTGACCCCGATCTACCATCCCAACATCAATCGCCATGGACGCATCTGTCATTCGATCCTCGATCGTAACTGGACAGTCGACACTAGCAACAAAGACCTGCTCGACACAATCTACTCGCTTCTGCTGGTGCCAGAGTTCAGCGACCCTATCAACACTGTCGTCACGCTCAACTACCATTGGGACGAAGTTCAGTTCAAGGAGGAGGCGCAGAGACACATCCAGAAGCATGCGAGCAAGTCACGTACGGAGTGGCGTGCAGAGATTGCTGGCTAGATGGAGCGTACGATGTGGATGCTGATTGCCTAGCAGAGTAATGTTCATTGCACGCAAGTAGATAAAAGTGTCTTCTAAACGCGGTACAAAAGAAGTTACGTAACACTCACTGTAATAAACTGAGGCAATAGTCTATTTTATACTCTGCCTCTTCTCTTATCTGTGGCACGTGGTATAAGCTTACGTGCTGCGTCTGTAGCTAATCAAAGCTTCTCGAACAGAGACGAGTCTTGGTATGATATCTGGGCATGCACGTGTGAAGGGCTTTTGAGCACCAGGACTTTGGGGCTAATATGTCTTCACACGGTACTAGCACCAGACGTTTGGTACTGAATCTTCTGTTTATTAGCCTACGCGATAATGGATGCTTTGGAACGTTTTGAGGAGAAATTATTTGGCCTATGCCTTCTCTGACGGGACTCTACTGTTATTTGGCAACATACCTATGGTACCACACCATCGAATTCTTGGTGCAAAATGTTGGCATGCAAGCGTTAGCACTTATTCTACTCACCGGCAAAGGCTCTTTGATAATTAGTTTTTGGCCCCTGCGAACACCAATTCCGGTCAACGGGTCGCCTTTTGCCTGTATGATAGTCTAGGTATTTGGTCGTAGGTGTCTGTTCATGCATGCGACGTCGCGGAATGCAACCTCTTCAGACGTGGCTAACACAGACCAAAATGAATGAACCGTGGGGTATGAGCTACGAAATGAACAATGACTTGTACGACGACGCGCAGAGCAATGACGGATTGTATGTTGATTCGACCCCACACGACGGGTCGACGGCGGTTGTGGTCGAAGGCGAGGAGAATGAGACCGATATCATCGATTCGCATGACAAGAAGGAAACAATAAAGATCAAGAACAATTTGCAAGACAGTGTGCCAACTCTGGGGTCAGACATGTTCGCGGAGATGGCAAAAATCTCAAATCACAAGTTCGAGCGTGCAAAGGCTCGGCAATGGGCAACGAGAGACATTTGTTTCTTGGTCTATGATGACGCAGACGTCCAGAAGAATGGATTCGACAGCGATGGTCAGGAAACGCAGCAGGAATACGCCCTGCAAATGAGTCTAGGAGACGGCAATACTCTAGCAGCAGAAAGAGCAGACAAGACCCCACGGTCGGAATTCGACTGTGAGGCATGGAAATCAGGATGCCGTGTTTGTGCATGATACCCCGAGTTTCCTCATGAATGGAAGCCTCGAAAATTTCGTTTAGTCAACCCGACGATGGATCATCCGACCTGGTTTGGCATGAGCGATGATCGGGGCATTGCATCAATCGATATATGCATGCATTACGTCGCTGTGTCATACTGTTGGCCGCCGCGAGACGAGAAGCCAATTCCAAGAAGCCACACCGTTCGAGATCTCGATGGGCGTGTTCGCGCTAGTCGTGTTCTTGATGACGTTCTGGATCGTGCTGTGGATTTCGCTAATTCATGTGGCCTACGTATGATCTGGATGGACCAGGAGTGCCTCCCTCAGCCGACTGAGACCAGTCCGAAAGAAGATTGGGGGGTGCAAGAGCTTGGCATTCAGTCGATGGATATTGTGTACAATAGGGCCATGGACACAGCGGGTTTACTCAGTGTCGAAATCGCATCACAGCAGCAGCTCACGGCGATTGAGACGCTAATACACTCTGATTGGAAAACGATCCAGACGGTCATGACTGTCCAGTACTGCGAACATATCATCCGTTTCCTCGATGAAACTTGCAGAGACAGATGGTACACACGGGCGTGGGTCATCCAAGAGGCTATATGTGCGGGCTTAAAGCTGGTCCTTGCATTCCAATGCAATTCTGGGTCAAGTTTTTCATCGAAATTCCGGGACGGGTACCAAGTTGAGAGGGAAGATCGTCCTTAGCATTCACTCGACGACCATGGGTCCGACAGCTATGCATATAAGAATATTACTAATTAGAATATTTCAGATTAAAAAATATCATAACA
>Ga0265780_10006095_pt1 | contig 15078 bp, 11 predicted proteins | sample P1T30metagenome_FD_192432 | JGI IMG/M metagenome (GOLD analysis project Ga0265780, IMG submission 192432) | Plant litter microbial communities from East Loma Ridge, Irvine, California - P1 T30 | ecosystem: Environmental > Terrestrial > Plant litter > Unclassified | place: USA: California... | reverse complement strand
GTCGTATGCCCGCATGAGCGACGACGACCTGCGCGCGCTGTACGCCTACTTCATGCACGGCGTGACGCCGGAAAGTGCCGCGAACCGCCCGGCCGATATCCGCTGGCCGCTGTCGATCCGCTGGCCACTGGGTATCTGGCGCAAGACCTTCGTGCCGGTGCAAGGCCCGATGGATCTGTCGAAGTACGCCGATCAGCGCATCGCGCGTGGCGCCTACCTGGTGCAGAGCCTGGGTCACTGCGGCACCTGCCACACCCCGCGCGCTGCCACGCTCAACGAGCTTGCGCTGGACGAGTCCGGTCCTGAGTACCTGGCCGGCGGTCCGCTGATCGACGGCTGGCTCGCGGTCAACCTGCGTGGCGACAACGTCGATGGCCTGGGCAACTGGAGCGAGAAGGATATCGTCGATACCCTAAAAACCGGTCGCAACAGCCACTCCGGCGTGCTCGGCGAGCCGATGCAGGACGTCGTCCTGCACAGCACGCAGAACATGACGGACGCCGACCTGAGCGCAATGGCGGGCTACCTGAAAACGCTGCCGCAGAGTGGCGACAAGAAGGCCAGCTTCGCGGCCAGTACGGCAACGGTCCAGGCGATCATGAGCGGCGACGACAGCCAGCGCGGTGTCCAGCTGTATCTCGACAATTGCTCGGCCTGTCACCGGGTCGACGGCAAGGCATCGGGCAATGTGTTCCCTGCGTTGCCGGGTAATCCGACCGTGCTGCAGGAAGACCCGACCTCGCTGATCCGCGTGATCCTGGCCGGCGCGCGCCTGCCATCGACCCACACGGCGCCATCCGAGCTGGGCATGCCGGGCTTCGCATGGCGCCTGTCGGACGAAGAGACGGCGCACCTGGTCACCTTCGTGCGTACGGCCTGGGGTAACAAGGCCGCGCCAGTCGGTGCGGCCGCCGTTGCCGACGTGCGCAAGGCCTTGAAGGACCATGAGATCCACACGATGGACAAGGGCGATACCAAGCACTAAGTTTTTTTTGGTAGCATGACGGCGGCGCCGCCAGTATCCTGTCATTCACGTGACCGGATGCTGGCGGCGCCGCTTTCTTTGCCAATTGTTCACCGGGCAAGGAGGGCGCGATCGGCAGCGCCCCATTTGCGCCCGGGCTACCGAATTCCCATGACGATCAAATTTATCCTGGCAGCAGCCAGCCGCTTTATTCCTGCCACCCGTACAACGTCGACGACGTTCGTCGCCACCACGCCGGCACGTGTAGCGCTGTTATTCTCCAGCTGCATCTGCGGTATCTGGTGCAGCGCCGCGGCCGCCCAGGATGCCCCAGGCATCGACTTGTATGGGTCGCTACGCGCGCAGGTCGAGACGGTGAGCCCCGACCGCCATGGCGGCTACACCGCCGCGCGCGATGCTTATTCCAGGGTGGGCATCAACGCACGCTATCCGGTCGATGCAAACCTGGCGCTCACCGCACAGCTCGAGCTACCGGTCGATGTCGCCAACCTGCGGCTGCGCGACCCGTACGATCAGGATGAGCCGATTCGCCTTGCCACTATCGGCGTGCAGGGCAAATTCGGCGCCATCACATATGGCCAGCAGTGGATGCCTTACTACAATGCGGTGGCGGCGCCGGTGGACATGTTCAGCAGTTATTACAGCGGTTATGCGACCTACACCGTGTTCCGGGTTGCCAAGACACTGGCCTATTCAACCCCGGCGCACGAGGGCCTGTCGTTTGGCGCGGCGTATTCCGGCAGCAGCGGCAACCGGCGCTCGACGTCGCGTATCGACGACCGGCGATGGCAGGCAGCGGCAACCTATACCCGCGGCGGCACCCGGCTTGCTGCCGGCATCGATGACCGGGGCAACGCAGGGTATGGCAGCAACCGTCTGTACGGGATCGCGCTGAGCCATCAGGCCGATGCCCTGTATCTCGCGATCAAGTACGAGGCATTCGCGTCGGGGAACCGGCAGGCAGGCAGCTTCTCGACGGACGGCAACCGCGCCGTCAATCTCTATGGCCACTACGTTCTGGGCAAGAGCACGGTCAAGCTGATGCTGGCGAAGGTCGACAACTACGGTGACGAGATCATCCATGTCGGCATCGATTACGCCCTGTCGAGCCAATCGAAGGTCTTCGCCGAGATTTATCATGAAGCCGCGACCGCGGCGCTGACGGCGCGGCGCGGTGGCCTGGCCGATGGCGATGCCAGCGGCGGTGGCGGCCGTGCGGTCGCAGTGGGCCTGCGCCACGATTTTTGATGTGTTATCCAGCACCAGGGTTCGGGGCCTGGTAGTGCCCCACGTGCCAGCGTGTGCCAGGGTCTGCTCGCGGCGCCGCAGTCTTGTTTGCGTGGTGCTGGTTCAACTCACGGTTGACGCGTTCTCGGTTGACCCTGTCCCCAACGCGCAGGACGAGACTGTGCGTCGTTGCTTCAAGGAGCCCTCGGTGTGACCCAGGAGCCAGCAACCGTCTTCACTGCAAAACAGGTCCAGGAGCCGCCAGCTGCCGGTGCCCGGCAGGCCACCGCGACCGATTGTGGCGGAGGGGCTGGCGACGATGGCCACATCCGAGCCTGCCGCAACGCCGGTGTAGGTCATGTGCCGATGGCCGTGAAAAACCACTGTGGGATCGCCGCGCTTCGCCAACATGTCGATCAAGAGGCTGGCGTTTTCAAGCACCAGGCCCGCGTTTTGTATGCGATCAGGAAGGCTGCCGCCTGCCGGCATTGCCACGTGGTGGTGCAGGGCAACGACAAAGGCGTCACAACGGTCATTCATTTTCTTCATGATCGCTGAGCAGGCATCGATCACGTCAGGCGACACCGTGCCGATCGCGTTTGTCAGTCCGATGGAACCCGGCTTGATACTGTCGAGTACGAGTACGCCGAGTTGTCTGCCATCGCGCATCGGACCGATCGGCACCACCATTGGAAACAAGGCTTTCCAGAGTTCATCCACGCCGAGTGTGGGCTTGCGTGCCTTCACGCTGCCAATGTCGAGGGTAGCCTGATGGCGTTCGACATAGCGCGCGAGTGTAAATAGGCGGTCTGAAGCACGGTCCAGCACAAACGCGCGCTCCTGCATGATCTCGGCCATCGCCGCCATCATGTTGATTTGACGCGCGCGGCGGTCTGCCCAGTCATGCTGTTCGGCTTTTGAAGCAAGTGTCCTGTCTTGCAAGTTGAGGTCGTGGTTACCCGGGACCAGGATCATTTTCTTCGCAACATGCGCAGGGCAATGATCGAGGAAACGACACCACGCCGCGGCAGATCCGGTATCGGTAATGTCGCCGGTAACCAGGACGGCATCACAATTGCCGGCATCGTGGGCGATTGCGCCCATGATGGTCGTGAGCGCGCTCAGGTGAAATGTCGCCCCGCCTTCGGTGAGCGGCTCGAGATCGTTCCCGGTGATATGAAAATCGGTTGCGTGAAGGATTCTGACGTTTGGCACCGATGCGGGTGGCGACGGTAATTCGTTTTCCAAAAACTGCGGTTTCGAATAGATCGCCTGCCATTTCGCAGATACTGTGTAGCGAAGAAGCAAAGTCATGACGATGCAGGCGATTGTCAGCCACAACGCAAACATGAACGTGTGTGGATTCCCTACCAGGCTGGTCAGTGAGTCGCCATCGACCAATGTCATGGCCGACAGATGATTGAATACCCACTTCAGCAGGACGAGCTCGCCGAACAAGACGGCCGAGATGGCGATGAAGGCGATCACCTTGCGCAGATACTGCCCATTTCTGGTCGAAAAAGAGCAGGTTCCAGAATGGACGATGACGAGGGCGCGCCCCAGCATGTCTTCCAGCTTGGTCCACATGCTGATCAAGACAGGCGTGAAATCCCGCGCCAGCACGGATGCCCCGACGAACAGAATCGCCACCAGCGAGACCGCCATCATGTCTCTCCAAAGCCAGGTATGACCGGACCCCAGCACCGCAGCGCCGAAGGCGACCAGCGCACTGGCGATCAGTGCGCCGGCGCTGGCAAACCAGACAATGACGGCCAGCACGATCGTCAGTATCGAGACAGCTCGCTTCCATGAAGCGGCATACCCGCTGGTCGAGCGGTCGCTGTGTTCGATGAAGGCACGAAATGACTTCGGCATGGACATGTCCTTTATTTATTGGACGGAAAACACGGTACCTGATGCATCGTGCTCTGCTGTGCAGGGCCGACGCATCAGCAGATCGGTGGGAATTCATCTTGTACGAACGTGTCGAATCAACTCTGCGGCGTATCAGAGTTGTCGATATTGGGGGGATGTCAACGACCGCCACCTACCCGGCATGAGCAGGTATATCGCTCATTGCCAGGTCGTCCAGCTTCACTTATCCGTCGCGCCAACAGTGCGCTTCGCAAATATGTCTTTGAAGACTGGCAGGGCAGAGAACACATTCGGCCAGCCGGCGTAGAAGGCCAACTGGGTAAGCATCTCGGAGGCCTGCTTTTCGGTAAGGCCGCTATCCATTGCCCGGTTCAGGTGGTAAGTGATTTGCGCCACCTGGCCAGAAGCGACAAGCGCGCTGACAGTGACCATGCTGCGGTCGCGCGGCGCCAGGCCAGGGCGCAGCCAGAGGTCTCGGAACAAGGCATCGGTCGTGTAGTGGACCACGCCCGGCGCTACCTTGCCGAAATTTTCATCGACCGACTTCGCGCGCTTGTCGTCAGCCTCTTTATCAAGCGGCAGCAATTGTACCTTCGCCGATGGCAACTGATTACTGGTGATCTTGCGTTCCGCAAAGACGGGCCGGGTTGCGCTGACGGCCGCCATGGCGTTCGGCCAGCCGGAATAGAAAGCCAGGTGCGTGATGATTTCCGAGATCTCCCCAGGCGTAACACCATTGTCGAGCGCCCGGTTCAGGTAAAACGGCAGCTCCGATGGCTGGTTCCTGGCGATCAGCACCGCGAGCGTGACAATGCTTCGGTCTCGTGGCGACAAGTCAGGACGCGTCCAGACGTCACCGAGTAGCAGGCCTTCGGTGTAGTTGTCGAGTGCAGGTGCAACCATGTGAATCTCCTTTGATGAGGATGAGAGAGTGCGGGGCGGCTTGGACGCCTGTGCATCTGCATTGCCTGCCGAAGCAAACATCGACAAGCTGCACAGCGCGATGCCGCCGGCGGTTGCCCACATTGATCGGGCGCGCTTATTTCCCATATTGTTCATCGCTGACCTTCTCCATCCATTCGACATTCTTGCCATTGGCGCTCTCCTGGATGGCAATGTGTGTGACGGCGGTCGTTGGCGCCGCGCCATGCCAGTGCTTGACGCCAGGCGGCGTCCAGATGACGTCTCCCGGACGGATCTGCTCGACGGTACCTCCCCACTGCTGTATGCGACCCGCACCTGCAGTCACGATCAGTACCTGTCCCATCGGGTGCGTATGCCAGGCCGAACGTGCACCTGGTTCGAAGGTCACCGCACCGCCAGACACGCTCGACGGTGCGCGCACGCCAAACAGTGGATCAACCCGCACGCTTCCCGTGAAGTTCTGCGCGGGTCCTTTGGTCGATGCCTGACTACCAGCGCGGGCGATGACCATCTGGGCCGGGTTGCCGTTCACATTGCCAGGAGCAGTGCTGGCCGGTGCCGTTCCCGTTGTTCCGGTTTGGGCAAGCGCCGATGCACCCAGCGTGAGCGACATTACTGCCGCGGCAATCATCTTCATGGTTATCCTTTCAAGCCTGGCCCGACAGCGCGTGTCGAGCCGATACGTTCATGACGTTTTGCGTTGACTGCGTCCTCAAACGACCTCTGGCAGGCGGTCGAGGAACTTGTCCAAGGTGATGGGGTAATTGTGTACACGCACCCCTGTCGCGTTATAGACAGCGTTTGCCACTGCCGCTGCGACGCCGCTGATGCCGAGTTCGCCTACCCCCTTGGCTTTCAGCGGCGACCCGGCCGGATCGACCTCATCGAGGAAGATGACTTCCTGGTGCGGAATATCCGCGTGGACCGGGACTTCGTAGCCGGCGAGATCGTGATTAACGAAGAAGCCGGCGCGTTTGTCGACGACGAGCTCCTCCATCAATGCGGCGCCCACGCCCATGCTCATGCCGCCAATCACCTGGCTGCGCGCCGCCTTGGGGTTCAGGATGCGGCCTGCCGCGCAAACGGCGAGCATGCGTCGCACGCGGATCTCTCCAGTGGCCGCATGGACCCCGACTTCGACAAAATGCGCGCCGAAGGTCTGTATCGCATAACGCTTGGCGAGATCGCCGAATTCCATGACATCCTCGGCCTCCAGGTCGCGCCATCGCGAAGCATGTGTCAGCGGAACAGTACGGTTCCCGGTGCGCACCATGCCATCGGCAAATTCGGTGCTTGCCGGATCCATGTCGAGTTGCCGCGCCACGGCTTCAGCAGCTTCACGCAGGCGGCATATACGCCGGCTGTCGAGGAAGCCGCCCCCCATTGCCCGCCCGAGCCAGCGGACTCGGGAAAGCGCGAATCGCCGAGCTTCACGTTCACCTTGTCCACGCCGATGCCCATCATTTCGGCGGCGGTCTGGGCGATGATGGTGTAGGTGCCGGTGCCGATATCGGTCATGTCGGTCTCGACGGTTACGATGCCGCGATTGTCGAGACGAACACGGGCAGCAGACTTCATCACGGGCGCGCCGCGGATCGCCGCGGCCATCCCCATCCCGACCAGCCAGTGGCCATCGCGCCGGCTGCCAGGACGTGCCGGGCGATCGCTCCAGCCAAAACGCTGTGCGCCCGTCTGCAGGCAGTCGACCAGCTGTCGTTTTGAGAACGGGCGCTTTGGATCCTCGGGATCGACCTGGGTATCGTTGAGCACACGGAACGCGACCGGGTCCATGCCGAGTTTCTCGGCCATTTCGTCCATGGCGATCTCGAGCGCCATCATCCCGGGCGCCTCTCCTGGCGCGCGCATCGCACTGCCTTCCGGGAGATCAAGATGCGCCAGCCGCAGGCGCGTCATCCGGTGCGGGCCGGCGTACAACAGGCGTGTAGCGGCAGTGGCAGCCTCGGGCCTGCCGTCGGCGATATTCCCCGACCAGCTTTCGTGCCCGATTGCCATGATCCTGCCATTGCTGTCGGCCCCGATGCGAACCCGCTGGATCGTGGCCGGGCGGTGCGTCACGTTGTTGAACATGAGCGCGCGCTGAAGGGTCACCTTGACTGGCCGTCCCACCTTGCGCGCCGCCACGGCTGCCAGGACCGCATCCGACAGGATCGTGCCTTTTCCGCCGAATCCGCCGCCGATATATGGTGAAACAATCCGGACATTCTCCTTGGCGATGCCGAGTGTCTTTGCAATGTCCCGCACGCCCCAGTTGACCTGCTGGATGGCGGTCCAGAGCGTGAGCTTGCCGCCGTCCCATGCAGCGATCGTCGCATGCGGCTCCATCATTGCGTGCGACTGGTCGGGGGTGGTGAAGCTGGCGTCGAGCTTCACGGCCGCACTGGCGTAGCCGGCTTCGAAATCCCCGATGCTGGTTTCGGGCGGCGGCGAGAACGGGCCTGCTTTCGACGGCGGCGCGCCATCCTTCGCTGCCGCCAGGTCGAATGCTCCCTTGGTACGGGTATAGCGCACCCGCACCAGTTGTGCGGCGGCGCGCGCCTGTTCGAAGGTCTGCGCCACGACAATCGCTACTGCCTGGTGGTAATGATCGATGTCCGGCCCGGCGAGTGCGCGTGCCGCGTAGAAGGCACCCTTGTCGAGCTTGCCCGCATTCCCGGCGCTGACGACGGCAAGCACGCCGGGGGCGCGGCTGGCGAGTTTCGTATCGATCGACTCGATCCGCCCTTTTGCGATGGCGGCGCCGACGACGTACCCATACGCCGCATTCGGCGCGGCGGCGTTCTGCTCGTAGGCGTAGGTGGCGGTACCGGTGGTCTTGAGTGCACCCTCGACGCGGTCGGTGGGCTTGCCGACGACCTTGAGCTGGTCGATCGGATTGGTGGTGGCAGGGGTGTCGAATCTCATGACTTCATGCTCCGTGCTTGCGCCAGCACCGAACCGAGCGTGCGCTCGACCAGCGTCAGCTTGAATGCGTTCTCGTGCGTCGTCTTCGCGCCCCTGAGCAGGCGTGCGGTCACCGCTTTGGCGCCTCGTAGCATCTCGCGTTCGGCTTCCTCGACCCGCCACGGCATATGGGCCACGCCCCCAAGGGCGACGCGTCCGTTGCCGTCCGGTTGCACGATGGCGCCGACCGAAATCAGTGCGAAGGCATACGAAGCACGGTCGCGCACCTTGTGATAGATGTGCGTACCGCCGATTGGCACCGGCAAAGTAACTGCTGTAATCAGTTCGCCACGCTGCAAGGTGGTTTCCCGCTGGGGTGTATCGCCTGGCAGGCGGTAAAAGTCGGCAATCGGGATCCTGCGCGTTGCGCCATCGGCCTTCACTGTCTCGACGGTGGCGTCAAGGGCCCGCATCGCCACCGCCATGTCGCTCGGATGCGTCGCAATGCACGCGTCGCTGGCGCCGATGACCGCATGCAGGCGGCTGAAACCGCCAATCGCGCCGCAACCAGTGCCAGGGCGGCGCTTGTTGCACGGCTGGTTCGTGTCGTAGAAGTAGGGGCAGCGTGTTCGCTGCAGCAGGTTGCCCGCCGTCGTCGCCTTGTTGCGCAGTTGGCCAGACGCGCCGGCAAGCAAGGCACGCGACAGCAGGCTGTAATCGCGGCGCACCTGCTGGTCCGCGGCGAGATCCGTGTTGCGCACCAGTGCGCCGATGCGTAAGCCGCCCTCCGGGGTCTGCTCGATCTTGTCGAGGCCGAGGGCATTCACGTCCACCAGATGGGCTGGCGCCTCGATCTCGAGTTTCATCAGGTCGAGCAGGTTCGTGCCACCGGCAATGAATTTTGCGTCGGGGTGATGCTCGATCGCCGCTGCGGCCTGCGCGGGGGACTGGGCGCGTTCATAGGTAAAGGCTTTCATGGCATGCCTTTCATGCCGCTCGTACCGGCTACTTCGGTGATCGCATCGATGATGTTCGAATAGGCCCCGCAACGGCAGATGTTCCCGCTCATGCGTTCGCGCAGCTCGCTGGCACTCAGCATTGGCTGTGCCGTAAGATTCTCGCTGACGTGGCTTGGAATGCCCTCTTTGATCTCGCCGAGCACTGCCACTGCCGAACAAATTTGGCCTGGTGTGCAGTAGCCGCACTGGTAGCCATCGTGCTTGACGAAGGCCGCCTGCATGACGTGCATGCGCTCCGGCGTACCCAGGCCTTCGATGGTGGTGATGCTGTCGCCCTCGTGCATGATGGCCAGGGTCAGGCACGAATTGATGCGGCGTCCATTGACCAGGACGGTGCACGCACCGCATTGGCCCTGGTCGCATCCCTTTTTCGTCCCCGTAAAATGCAGGCGCTCGCGCAGCGCGTCCAGCAGGGTCGTGCGCGTGTCGACCTGGAGATCATGGGATTGGCCATTCACCTTGAGCGTGAGCGTTGCCACAGCGCCCAGTTCGGCAGCAGGTGTTTGTGCGGCAGCGCCTAGTGGCATAACGCTGGCGGCCGCTGCGGCCGATCCGGTGAGCAGGAATTCCCTGCGCGAAAACTCGAGACTATCTGGACTATTCATGTATGCATCTCCAATCGTTAACTGTTGCTGAGGTGAACTGTGCGAAAGAACTGTCAACACTTTGTGTTCCTCGGGAACTGCGCTGAACCCCGATTCGAAGCTGCGTTGGCCATCGAGGTCGGTCACGACGAATTCCTGGACGTAGAACACCCGCGGCGGCCGCATGCCGGTTTGATCTTCACTTGATTCCTTTGACAGGATTGAGTTGTGTTTCAGCAGATGCGACAAGCTTGCGGCCAGCACGATTGGAGCGGTATCCTCATCCTGTCGACTTATTGCCTGATTCTCTGGGTGCGTCAGAATTCCATTTGCATCCGTCATATCTCGTCTTATCCTTGTGCCGCAAATGGAGACCAAAACCGTGCACCAGACTTCCCATACAGCATTGCCGTTTTCTCTGTCCGTGCCCGATCGCCGCGAAGAATTGCGAATGCAACTGGTCAGCCGCGTGGGCATCCTGATTGGTTCTGCAGCGAGCCTGCAGACGTCGATTCCCGGGGTGACGCTGTATCGCTATTGCGCGCCGACGCTGCCTGATGCGACGACCTACGAACCAAGCGTGGCCATCGTTGTACAGGGAAGAAAGCGCGTCACCTTAGGCCAGACGAGTTTCGATTACGACCCTTCCCAATTTCTTTTGACCTCTTTGGATCTGCCTGTAACAAGTCAGGTTGTCGAGGCCAGCCGGGAAGATCCTTACCTGTGCATGCGACTGAAGCTGGACATTGCGATGGTTCGTGATCTGCTCGGCCGTGAGACAGAACAGGCGGCGCCGGCCCATACAAGCAAACCGGCGATGACCACTGCAGAGACGACTGCCGAATTCCTCGATGCGTTCTGCCGCCTCCTGGACCTTCAACATGCTCCGCAAGACATCGACTTCATGGGTGGGCTGATCAAGCGTGAAATCGTCTACCGCATCCTTCAAAGCGCAGTCGGGCAACGTCTTCGTTCAATCGCGACGATCGGTGAGAACAGCCAGCGGGCAGCCAAGGCTGTCGAGTGGATCAGAGACAACTACACAAAGCCACTGCGCGTGGAAATGTTGGCCGAGGTCGCCTGCATGGGCGTCTCGACACTTCACCACCATTTCCGTTCCCTGACGTCCATGAGCCCGCTTCAGTATCAGAAACAGTTGCGCTTGCATGAGGCTCGGCGGCGCATGCTCATCGACGGCCTGGATGCTGCCCATGCAGCCTTCGAGGTCGGCTACGAAAGTGCCAGCCAGTTCAACCGCGAATACAGCCGGTTCTTCGGCCAGTCCCCAATGCGCGACGTTCGTGCACTACGCGTGGTGGGCGCTGATGAAGGCAGATAAGAACACGCAACTGCCTTACTAGCGTATGCAAACAAATGAGGCGTCGTGAATGACTAGCTGGATAGACAAATTGATGGTGTTGCAAAGAACATATGGCCGCCCATTTTCGAACCAGATCCGAAAACCCTTTGCGGTGGTAGGCACTACTTTTTTTCTCAGTGGTATCAACGTCGCGCATGCGCAAGCCCAAGGAATGATGGTACGGATTTCGGGAATTGAAGTAGATGCAAAGTACCTCGCACGGTGCAAGGCAATCCTCAAAGGCGAAGCGCGTCTACAACAAGCCTGAATGCCGGGGATGCATGTTTGCGACTCGGATAATAGAGATGGTAACCGGGCGTCGCCGGGCACCATTGCGCGAGGACCTGCACCAGGCTCCCGTCCTTCAGGTGGCCACTGACTAAATCTTCTGGTACATAGGCGAGAGCATAGCCTTCGAGGGCCGCAGCCAGCATCTGCGGGGTCGTGTTGACGATCACTTGGCCCTGAACCTGAATCTCCAGATTTTTGCCATCGCGGGCGAATTCCCAGGCATACAGGCCGCCATGGGTTGCCAAACGCAAGTTGGCACAGTTGTGCAAGGTCAGATCCTGCGGCGCGAGTGGTACTGAACGCTGCGAAAAATACGCAGGTGCGCCAACCACGATATGGCGAAAATCGGGTCCGATACGCATCGCGATCATGTCTTTCGCAACCTGGTCACCAAGCCGTACGCCAGCATCGTAACGTTCGGTGACGATATCGATCATCGCATAGCTGATCGTTATTTCGATGTTGAAATCAGGATAGGCCGGCAACAGTGGTGACAGCTTCGGCCACAAGATCGTGCTCGCTGCATGGTCATGTGCACTGAGTCGAATTGTGCCTCCCGGTTTCTCGCAGCCCTCGGAAAGCGTCTTCAGCCCCGCAGCGATGCCCTCGTAGTGCGGCAGCAAATCTTCATAGAGCTTCTCTCCCGCCTCGGTAGGGGAAACGCCGCGCGTGGAACGCGTCAGCAAGCGGACGCCCAATTTCTCTTCCAGACCGCGGATGGTATGGCTGAGCGCCGACTGCGACACGCCGAGTCGCGCCGCCGCCCGCGTAAAACTGCGCTCTCGCGCCACCACGACGAACGCTGAAAGATTATTCAGATCTATGCGATCCATTATGAGCCTCGTTCATATTGGTTAGCGAAGATTACCAGCTTCCCTCATCACTGGACAAAGGCTAGAGTTGATGATCGAACTCGGTTTCGGCGCCTGCCCCACCAAGCATTTCAACGGCCCTCTTGCCGGCCAAGAACGGGAAAATTTATGACATCAGAACATCCAGAAGCGACTTCGGGCCGCGAGTGGCCCCGGCGTGCCTATGCGGCTGTGCTGGTAGCAATTGGCCTTATCTTCCTGGCCGGCGGTACGGTGCTGGCTAGCGAGGGGGGCTCGCTGTACTATCTGGCCGCCGGCGCGGCAATGTCGCTCAGCGGCTGGCTCGTATGGCACCGCGATCCATACGCCGCCTGGGTTTACGGTGTGTTCCTGTTGGCTACGCTCACCTGGTCAATCTACGAGGTCGGGTTCGAGCCATGGGGTTTGATCGTCCGGCTTGGTGCCCTGTCGGTCATCGGTGCGCCATCTCTTCTCCTGCGCGAACCAAAGCGTGCATTGCGCACTTCAGCTTCAAGCCGCCTCCGCCTTCGGCACGCCGCTTCCGCGCTTGCAGCAGCATTCGTTTGCGGCGCAGGAATCCATGCTATGGGCCCGGCGCAACCGATCGACCCTTTGTGGGCACGCGGCAAGGCGCCGGCCGTAGCGGCACGTTCCGCATCGCCGACCAGCGCGGACCGCAAGGATTGGCCTCATTATGGCAATGACGCCGGGGGCTCGCGTTTCAGTCCACTGGCCCAGATTACGCCTGCAAATGTCGACAAGCTGGAAGTGGCGTGGGAAGCCGATGTCGGCCCCGCATCACCCGGCCCGCGCGCCAACTTGCAGGTTACGCCCATCAATATCGGCAATGCTCTTTTCGTCTGCAATGGACACAATATGGTCCTTTCGCTTGATGCCGAGACGGGCAGGGAACGCTGGCGCTACGACATGAACACGGGCGTCGCGCCGTCGGGCAAGCCTTGCCGTGGTGTTTCATACTTCCGCGTTCCGAACGCGACCGGCATGTGCGCCGCACGTATCATCGCAACGAACCAGACGCCCGAGCTGTTCGCACTTGATGCAGAAACCGGCCGTCCCTGTCCCGGCTTTGGAAAGAACGGCCGGGTACATCTGCTGGAGGGCATGGGCGACGTTCCGACCGGCTATCATTACGTCAGCTCGGCCCCGCAGATCGTCCGTGGGAAAGCGGTCTTCGGCGGCGCAATCATGGACGGACAGTACTGGGGCGAGCCGTCCGGCGTCATTCGCGCCTATGACCTGGTTACCGGTCACCTGGCGTGGGCATTCGATGCGGGACGGCCGGAGCGCCGCGGTGCCCCGGCTCCTGGCGAGACTTACACACTCTCGACGCCGAACAGCTGGGCGCCCGTCAGTGCTGACGAAGAGCTCGGGCTGGTGTACCTGCCAACCGGTAATGCGACGCCCGATTTCTATGGTGCCCAACGGCGCTCGTTCGACGATGATTTGGCCAGCTCTGTGATCGCACTCGACGCGGAGACGGGCGCGCTGCGCTGGCGTTTCCAGACCGTGCATCACGACATCTGGGATTACGACGTCCCATCCCAGCCAACACTGGTCAACTTGCCCACGCCGGACGGGGTGCGCCGTGCGCTCATCCAGCCGACCAAGCGCGGTGAAATCTTCGTACTGGACCGCCTGACAGGCGAGCCGATAAAGACGGTCAGCGAGCGTCCCGTCCCGCAAGGCGGGATAGCCCCGGGCGAGCGATTGTCGCCGACCCAGCCATTCTCTACCTCGATGCCATCGTTTCGCGGGGCTACGTTGCGCGAGTCGACTATGTGGGGACTGACTCCTGTAGACCAGATGATCTGCCGCATCATCTTCAAGCAAGCGCGCTACGAGGGAACACTGACGCCGCCGACGCTGGGACGCTCCATCATCCTGGACCCGGGCTATGGCGGGGGAATCAACTGGGGCAGTGTCTCGGTCGATATCGACCAGAACGTCATGATCGTCAACTGGATGCGGATGCCGACCCGTATTGAACTGATGCCGCGTGCCGAGGCAAGCGCAAGGGGTTTCCGCCGTTTCGATGGCAGTAGCGGACAGGGTAGCCCACAGGCGCCAATGGAGAACACGCCATATGCCGCGACCGTCAAGCCATTCGTGTCACCACTGGGCATCCCATGCGTGAATCCACCATGGGGGCTCATCACTGCCGTGGACCTGAAAACGGGCCAGGCCATCTGGAGCAAACGATTGGGAACCGGCCGGGACAGTGGCCCATTCGGGATGCGCTCCCGTTTGCCCGTCACGATGGGCGTACCCGGCAGTGGCGGCTCGGTGACGACGCGGGGCGGGCTCGTTTTTACCGGCTTTGCCGTCGACAGCATGTTCCGCGCCTTCGATACCGCAACCGGGGAACTGCTCTGGCAAGCGGATCTGCCTGGGTCGGGCATGGCGACGCCGATGTCCTATGCGTCGCCGCGCAGCGGCCGGCAGTTCGTCGTGATCGCCGCTGGCGGCAGACCCGGCATGAGCGCAAGGCTCAGCACAAAAATCGTCGCCTATGCGCTCCCGAGGTAGCGCAATGCGGCTACCACCGGAAGTGGGAGCCGCTGCGAACGCACTGCGACGTTTTCAGAGACACTGCGACGTATTCCGAGAGCCCAAGGAGCTGTAGGTTCTCAGAAAATCGCGCAGTAGCACCCTTAGATCCAGTAGCCTTACTCAGGTATCTCGCAGTAGTTTTTCTCACAAAACTTCGCAGTTTCTTACGTGCGAGTGCGAGGAGGATGCTGGAACAATTGCTATTTGATGCGCTGGTCATCACGCCGCCCGCCCACTAGGGCGCGGTCGAGAGGTAATCCCCCCTTTTTTAGAGCACGCTAAAAGTAGGGGTTAAGCGGCGAGCGCCAGTTTCTGTTTTGGCGTAATACCGCCGAGTGCCATGTTGGGCCGGTCGTGATTGTAGGTCCACAGCCAGTTAGAGGCAAATTCCTGTATTTCGTCGAGCGTCTCGAACAGATGATGCGCCAGCCAATCGTACCGAACCGTCCTGTTGTAGCGCTCGACGTAGGCGTTTTGTTGCGGCTGCCCAGGCTGGATGAAATCAATG
>Ga0265780_10006091_pt1 | contig 15082 bp, 18 predicted proteins | sample P1T30metagenome_FD_192432 | JGI IMG/M metagenome (GOLD analysis project Ga0265780, IMG submission 192432) | Plant litter microbial communities from East Loma Ridge, Irvine, California - P1 T30 | ecosystem: Environmental > Terrestrial > Plant litter > Unclassified | place: USA: California... | reverse complement strand
GGCGGTGGCCTGTACCAGCGGGATCATCCGGTCGTAGGCCATCCGCTTCGGCCCGATCACCCCCAGCACGCCCAGTACTTGCCCATCGGCGGTATACGGCGCTGTGACCAGCGAGACGCCCTCCAACGGCACCACCCCGGTTTCTTCGCCGATGAAGATGCGCACGCCCGGCGCCTGGATGGTGCGCTCCAGCAGCTGCAGGATCTCGCGCTTGCTCGAAAACAGCTCGAAAAGCTCGCGCAGCCGTTCCAGGTCGGACAGGTCCTGCACGCCCATCAGGCGGGTCTGGCCGGCCACCAGCATGTCGTTGGCCGGCGGCTGCAGGGCCTGCTCGGCCAACTCGATGCTGTGCGCCAGCAGTTGTTCCATCTCGCTGCGGGTATCGCGCAGCTCGTGCAGCAGGCGGCGGCGGATCTGCGCCACCGGCAGGCCGGCGAAATGACTGTTCAGGTAGTTGGCGACCTGCTCCAGCTCGCCCGGCTCCCAGGGCCTGCGGGCCTCGATCACCCGGTTCTGCACTTCGCTGTCGGCGAACACCACGATCGCCAGCACGCGATGGGCGTCCAGCGCCACGAAATCGATCTGGCGGAAGGCGAACTGCTCGCGCGTGGGTGCACTGACCACGCCGACGAAATGGCTCATCGCCGACAGCAGCTCGGAGGCACTGCCGAGCAGCGCCTGGGTGCCAGCGCCACTGGCCAGCTCGCTGCGCAGGCGGCTCAGGTCCTGCTCGCCCGGCGGATGCATCTGCACCAGGCTGTCCACGAACACCCGGTAGCCGTGCGCGGTGGGAATGCGCCCGGCCGAGGTATGTGGCGAACTGAGCAACCCCAGGTCTTCCAGGTCGCCCAGGATGTTGCGGATGGTGGCCGCGCTGACATCCAGCCCTGCCGTGCGCGCAAGCGTTGCCGACCCGACCGGCTCGCCATCCTGGATGTGGCGGGCGATCAGGGTACGCAGCAGGTGCCGCGAACGTGGGGCAAGTTGGTCGAAAGACGGCGGCATTGGATCAGCCTGTGAGACTCCCCTCCTAGATAATGCCGGGAAGGACGCTTGGCAAGTCATTGGTGCACGCCACCGTGCGTGCTAGCGTTGCGCGGCTTGAGAGACCTACTGGACCATGCTCAGACACTTATCAATCAAGGATTTCGCCGTTGTCCGCGCCACTGAACTGGAGTTCGGCCCCGGCATGACCGTGGTATCGGGCGAAACCGGCGCGGGCAAATCGCTGATGGTGGACGCGCTGGGCTTCCTGTCCGGCCTGCGCGCCGACAGCGGCGTGGTGCGCCACGGCGCCCCGCGCGCCGAGTTGTCGGCCGAGTTCGCCCTGGAACAGTTGGCCGGCGCCCGCCGCTGGCTGGCCGACAACGAACTGGACGACGACGAACAATGCCAGCTGCGCCGGGTGATCCGCGCCGACGGTGGCTCGCGGGCCTGGATCAACGGCCGCCCGGTGACCATTTCCCAGCTCACTGAACTGGCCGGCCTGCTGGTGGAAATCCACGGCCAGCACGAACAGCAGGCGCTGCTGACCCGGCCTTCGCAGCTGGCCCTGCTGGATGCCTATGCCAGCAACGCCGAGCAGCGCCGCGCCGTACGGGTGGCTGCGGCCGGCTGGCAGACGCTGGTCGACGAAGCCGCCGCGCTGTCCCAGCAGGGCGATGTCAGCGACCGCATCGGCTTCCTGGAACACCAGCTGCGCGAACTGGAACGCGAAGATCTGGAACCTGAATCGATCATCGCGCTGGGCGCCAGCCATCGCCGCCAGGCCCACGCCAGCGCCCTGCTGACCACCTGCGATACCGCCACCACCCGGATCAACGGGGATGACGACGCCTCCGCGCTGGGGCTGCTGGCGCAGGTGCGCGGCGACCTGGGACGGATGATCGAGCACGATGCCCGGCTGGGCGAGGTGGATGCGCTGATCGACAGCGCCAGCATCCAGCTGCAGGAAGCGCTGAGCCTGCTGGACCGCGTGCACGATGACCTGGACGCCGACCCGGAGCAGTTCGAAGACAACGAGCGCCGACTGGGCCGGTTGCATGACCTGGCCCGCAAGCACCGCGTGCCGATGGAAGAGCTGGCCGCCCAGCGTGACCGCATGCAGGCCGAAGTCGAGCAGCTGCGGGGGGCTGACGTGCGCCTGCAGAAGCTGGCCGGCGAAATCGAAAAGGCCGCGATCGCCTGGCGCGAGCAGGCGGCGGTGCTCAGCGCCGGGCGCCAGCGCGCAGCGGCCGAACTGTCCACTACCACCACCGGGCTGATCGCCGAACTGGGCATGGGCGGCGGCCAGTTCCTGATCCAGCTGGAACCGCAGGACCTGGCCAAGCCGGATCCGCAGGGCGCCGAACGGGTGGAGTTCCTGGTGGCCGCCAATGCCGGCCAACCGCCGCGCCCCCTGCGCAAAGTGGCCTCCGGTGGCGAGCTTTCGCGTATCTCCCTGGCCATCGAAGTGGCCGCTCTGGACCTGGATGCAGTGCCGACCATGGTGTTCGACGAAGTCGATTCGGGCATCGGCGGCGCGGTGGCCGACATCGTCGGGCAGAAGCTGCGCGCGCTTGGAGAGAAGCGCCAGGTGCTGTGCGTCACCCACCTGCCGCAGGTCGCGTCCAAGGGCCATGCGCATTATCGGGTCAGCAAGGCGCCGGTGGAGGGCATGACGCAGAGCGCTGTGGAAAAGCTGGACACCAAGGCGCGCGAAGAAGAACTGGCGCGCATGCTGGGCGGGGTGGAAGTCAGCAAGGAAGCACGCGCGGCGGCCAGGAAGCTGCTGGCGGGCTGACCTGCGGGCGGGCCGCCCGACGGCCCGCTGCGCTCGCCGACCATGGGTCGGCGCTACCGTTCGGTGGATGGCGGCCGCTGGCCGTCGCCATTCGCCTTGGGTAGTGACGACCGTTGGCCGTCAGCGTTTTGTCTCGGTGGGTGACGACCGTTGGTCGTCACGCTCCTGCGCGCGCCGCTGCGGGCGCCCCGGGCCTGAACGAAAAACCCCGGGCGCGCCCGGGGTTTTTCGTCAACGCTCATGCCAGGGCTCAGCGGCGCTTCTTGCGCACGTAGAGAACCAGCGAGTGCTCCTCCAGCTCATACCCGTGATCGGCTGCGATCTTGCGCTGCAGCTCTTCGATTTCAGCACTTTCAAACTCGATCACGTTGCCCGAATCCACGTCCACCATGTGGTCGTGGTGGCCGCCGCGGTCCAGCTCATAGACGGCCTGGCCGCCTTCGAAATTGTGCTTCAGCACCAGGCCGGCGGCCTCGAACTGGGTCAGGACACGGTAAACCGTGGCCAGGCCGATCTCATCACCGTGCTCCAGCAACTGGCGGTAGATGTCTTCGGCGGTCATGTGGTGCTGGTGGTTCTGGGCATTGCGCTGTTCCAGCAACGCCAGGATCCGCATCCGCGGATGGGTCACCTTCAGGCCGACTTTGCGCAGGTCGTGGGTTTCCATATGTCTCCGTTCATTGGCGATTTAGCGCCAGCTGCCTCGGATTGGGTCGCGGTGGCACGCCGGGAGTGTATCATCGGATCGATTTCCCCAAACGCGATTCCCGATGCGCAATCTCCTGCTGGTCGCCGCCGTTGCCCTGTCCACCACGGGCTGCGGCATCATCTATAAGCAACCCATCTATCAGGGCAACCTGGTCCGGGAAGATGCCGTGTCCAAGCTGCAGGTCGGGCAGAGCAAGCAGCAGGTCAACGCCCTGCTGGGCACCCCCTCGGTGGCCGACCCGTTCCATGCCCAGCGCTGGGACTACATGGCCAGCCAGCGCATTGATCGCGTGGGCCGTACCGAGACGAAGAACTTCACCGTGTACTTCGAAAACGATGCGGTCACCCGCTGGGAAGGCGATTACTTCCCGGCCCAGGATTCCAAGCTGGCCACCCAGACCGTGCGTCAGTTCGGCCGCAACCTGCCGAAGGAAAAGAAGAAAGGCGGCGGCGGCTGAGCCGGTAGTGACGGCCGCTGGCCGTCAAACCGCTCCAACCTGAACCTGGTGGGTGATGCCCAGCCTGGTGGGTGATGCTGAACCTGGTGGGTGACGACCGTTGGTCGTCACAGCCTCAGCGCCCACCTACCTGGGCTGCGCCTTCGCCCGCCGCCGACGGTTGTCCTTCGGGTCGGCCAGCAGCGGGCGGAGCAGCTCTACCCGGTCGCCGTCCTGCAGTACCTGGTCGGCACGCGCCACGACGCCGTGAACCGCCACCGCCGGGCATGCGTGGCCACCTTCCAGCGCCGCAGCCGCGATGGCTTCGGCCACCGTAGCGCCTTCAGCCAGCTCCAGCGTGCGATCAAGCACCCGCTCCGGCCAGGCCAGCACCACCTGAACCCGGATCACCCGCTCATTCCTGCTCGTCAGCCACGCGCACGAAATCGTTGACCATGCGGTCGGCCAGCCCTTGGAACCCCAGCGCCAGCGCGGGCGCCAGCAACCGTGACTTCGGTTCGAATTCCAGTTCCAGGCTGACCTTGCAGGCGTCTTCGGCCAGCGAATGGAAGTCCCAACGCCCGTGCAGGCGCTTGAACGGACCATCACGCAGCTTCATGTCGATGGATGCAGGGCGTGCCAGGGTGTTCTCGGTCATGAACCAGGTCGAGAACGAGCCCAGTCCAAGGTCCAGGCGGGCGACCAGGCGCTGGTCGCCTTCTTCCAGGATCTGCGCGGCCGAACACCAACGGAAACGACGCGGATAGGCGGCGATATCGTTGACCAGATCAAACATGCGCGCCGCGGAGTGTTCAACCAGGGCGCTTCGACGGATGGTAGGCATTTCAGATTCGGCTGCAGGTGATCGACCGGGCGGGCCCGAATCGGAGACAATACGGGAATGAGCAAGAACAGCAGCAAGGATAAAGCAAAGAACGCGACGGCCAACAAAACCATCGCGTTGAACAAGCGTGCCCGGCACGAGTACCACATCGAGGAGCGCTTCGAGGCGGGCCTCGCCCTGCAGGGCTGGGAAGTGAAATCGATCCGTGCAGGCCGCGGCAACATCGTGGACGCCTATGCCTATGTGAAACAGGGTGAGATCTTCCTGATCGGCGCGCAGATCACCCCGTTGATCCAGGCGTCCACCCACGTGGTGGCCGAAGACCGCCGCGAGCGCAAGCTGCTGCTGCATCGGAGCGAGATCGACAAGCTTGTCGGCAAGGTGGAGCGCGATGGCTACACCATCGTCCCCACCGCGATGTACTGGAGCAAGAACAAGATCAAGCTGGAAGTGGCGCTAGCCAAGGGCAAGCAGGACCACGACAAGCGTGACGCCGCCAAGGACCGCGAATGGGCGATTGAAAAGTCGCGGGTCATGCGCCGCGGCAACCGAGACGCCTGACCGGTTGCGCACTTCTGGGGCCTTCGTAACGTAGGTGACGACCGCAGGTCGTCACGCTGTTGCTGTCGCCCTTGCAGCCACGCTCGCCGAGCATGGCTCGGCGCCACCACCCGGATAGTCCGGTAGTGACGGCCGCTGGCCGTCAATGCGTCGTTTCGGTGGGTGACGGACGTTGGTCATCACGCCCTCCCCTCCTCAGACGTCCACTGCGCCACCCGGCTTGCGCGGCGACAACGCCGCGTGCATCACCGCCAAGTGCATCACCACGGCCAGCTCGTCAGCATGACTGTCATCACCCGCGCGCCAGCGATTAGCCAGCGTCGCCGCCTCGCCCGGCAGCAACGCCAGCAGCCGCGAGTCATCCATCGCATCGGCCGCCTGCTGGAGACGGCGCGACAACCGACGCGCCTGCAGCACGTGGGTCAGTGCACTCACCATGGCCAACGCCAGCAGCGCGATCGCCAAGCCATGCTCGAACCATTGGGACAGGATGTCCGGCTCCGGGGCCCACGCCAGCACCGCCAGCAACAGCAGGCCCAGCAGCCGCCAATAGCCCAGCGAGGGTCGCTTGCGGCGTGGCCAGTGCACCACCACCGCACTGGCCACCAAGGCCGCAGCTGCCGTCACCGGTAGTTCGATCAGGCACCCGGCCGCTACCAGGGCAACCAGCGCTGTCCACACCCACGGCGGCGGCACGGCCCTGCGCAGGTAGCCCATTCCCACCGGGCCGACCAACTGCCGAAGGCTGCGCTTGTTGCTTACGTCCACCTGTAACCTCGCCTGCAGAGCCAGTCCCCATGCTTGCCCGGCGGGCGTCGCAAAGAGGTCGGGAAGACGTTAACAGTTCAAGATGCATGCTTGCTACCGGAAAAACGCGCGTTTGCGTGACTGTTCAGCCGGATTGGCGTAGCATCATCCGCGTTGGGCAGCCCTGCTCCAAGTCAGCGGAACCGGGCCAGTACTTGCAAGCACTTGTTTGAAACCGGGGGTGCATTGGTTTCGACGGGGGTTGTGAAGTCGCTTGGCGCATGCCGAGGGGGTAGCTTTCCTCGTAAATCCAGCTGCAAAACTCTAGTTGCCAACGACGACAACTACGCTCCGGTCGCACTCGCAGCCTAAAAGCTGTTGAGTTAGACCTTCTGCCGACTTAGGCGGAGCCTCGAAACTGCTTGTGTCCATGCTCGCAGCGTAGAGTCATTATCATGGAATCGAGCTGGGCGGCTGCCTGTCAGTCCAGCACTAGAACGCAACAGGCTTGTTCTGGGATGTGCTTCGCACACCGTGCTGTTCCGGGACGAGACTCAACGGTGAGCTAAGCATGTAGAGCTGGGGATGGAGTGCCTTCGGACGGCGGTTCAATTCCGCCCACCTCCACCATTGAAGGGACCGAGAAGGTCCGCGAGAGCCCGGAAACCCCCGCAATCCAAGGGTTTCCGGGCTTTTTCGTTTATTGCTTCACTCGTCTTCCTGCAGCGAACCACGATGGATGCGCGACAGCCTCCAGCCCGCATGGGAGCGGAAATACCCGGTGTCGCCGGTCAGGACATAACGGAATGCCACCCAGGCAGACACCAACGGAGACGCGCGCCATCTGCGGGCTTTTTCATACGCATAACGGACAGCACGCATCAGGCAATCGATCTCCTGACGGCATCACGCCGCACGCGTAGCTTCTTCCATACCAGAGTGGCCGCCTGCAGCACGACCAGCGTCGAGGCAAAGGCGGCGGCGATGCCGAGCAGCGCAATCATGAGCTCCATGAGTGAGTCCTGTGTGTGGGGGGTTCACGCCTACGCAGGCTTTCACCTCCGTGCAGAGTCCCCCTGCCGACCCTTCGCGCACCGTCAATTTGTCGACGCGACGGTTAAACCCGCGTGATTCTGACGCATTTGACACACCGGGAAGTTCAGGGTGGGAGGCCGGTCACAGAACAGCCTGAACGCGCATCCTGAAGCGTTAATATTAACCGTTCATCGGAGTACTGACAGCGGACCGGCCTCATGCAAATCTATGCGCCCCCCACGCCAGACCCGTGACGCTGGCGACTCGATCCTGAAGGACGCTGCATGAGAGACCTGCGACCGATACTGCTCGTAGAAGACAGCCTGCAGGACGCAGAGCTGACCATCGCCGCATTGGCACGCTGCCAGTTGCTCAATCCCGTCATCCACGTGCGCGATGGCGAAGAAGCGCTGGATTACCTGCGCAGCACCGGACGCTACGCCGGGCAACATCACGGCGGGCCGGTGGTGGTGCTGCTGGACCTGAAGCTGCCGAAGTTGAATGGCCTGGAAGTGCTCGCCGAGATCCGTGGCGATGAGGCGCTACGACATACCCCGGTGGTGATGCTGACCGCCTCCCGACAGGACCGCGATCTGGTGAGAAGCTACGAGGTGGGCGTGAATGCGTTCGTGGTCAAGCCGCTCGCCTTCGATGAATTCGTATCCGCGGTGCAGGAGCTCGGCATGTTCTGGGGAATGACCAACCAGCCGCCGCCCCCGTTCGTGCCGGCCGCCTGAGGCGGACCGCCCGCGCAGTCAGGTCTGCACCCGTCGCAGCGCCGGAGCCGAGCCACCGCTATGCTCGCTGTCCGATCCCCACAGCGATGTCCGATGTTCCACCATCTTTCTCTGGGCGTAGGCGACCTCACCCGCGCCGGCCGCTTCTACGACGCCGCCCTCGGCGCACTGGGTTATCGCCGCGTCTTCGATGGCGAGCACTCCATCGGCTATGGCCTGGTTGACAACCAGGACCTGTTGCTGCTCAACCTCACTGACGATGCCGCCCTGCCGCGTGACGGCTTCCACATCGCGTTTGCCGCGAGATCGCAGGAGGCAGTTGATGCCTTCCATCGTGACGGTCTTACCGCCGGCGGCCAGGACAATGGCGCGCCCGGGCCCCGCCCCGATTACGGCCCCCACTACTACGCGGCCTTCCTCATCGATCCCGACGGGCACCACGTGGAAGCGGTGCTCAACAGGCCCGGCATCGGCTGATCCCCGCCCAATCAAAAAGCCGCATCGTCACCGATGCGGCTTTTTCATTGCACGCCCGCCAAAAGACCGGTCAGGTCACTTTCTTGGCGATCGTCATGCCGAGCAGGAACAGCACCACGGCGATGATGATGCCCGCCCAGAAAAGGAACTTGGCGATGCCGACAGACGCACCGGCGATGCCGCCGAAGCCGAGGGCACCGGCGATGAGGCCGATGATGGCGAAGATGATGGCCCACTTGATCATGACAGTCCTTTCCGACAGGGAGTTACGTGTTGGCCCAAGCGTAGCGGGACACATGTCGTGCGCTGGTGATCCTGTCGATTGCGTCGGGTGAAGAGGCTCGACAGGCATTGCCGACGACGTTGCACGGAAACCACTACCGCCTGCCCCGCACAATGTCGTGTTCGGAACAAACCGGCCCCGGCCATCAGAACTTTCCAAACAAAATGCCGAGCGCGTTGCGACACTTTATGAAATCAAAAGCACAGAGATGACGGCTTGGACATTATGTCTATACCTTGACGATTAACACTGTGACCGACCGCACACCCGCTGCGCGACTCCACAACTAAGGTCGCACTTCCTACATTCACGCGGTCACAGTTTGAATGAATGCCTCCGACGTTGCGCAGCATGCGGCCCACGCCCTTCCGGCGCTGGAAAATAATTCGACACCGGCTGCAGGAAAATCAAACAGGGTAGAAAGCGTCCTCGCCGTTCGCCATTGGAACGACAGCCTTTTCAGTTTCACCACGACCCGCTCACCATCGTTCCGGTTTGAAACCGGCCAGTTCGTGATGGTGGGGCTGCAACGCCAAGGACGCCCGCTGATGCGCGCCTACAGCCTGGCCAGTCCCAGCCATGAAGAGCATCTGGAATTCTTCAGCATCAAGGTGCCCGGCGGCCCGCTCACCACTGAACTCCAGCATCTGCAGCCGGGCGATGGGGTGCTGGTGGGTAACAAACCGACCGGCACGTTGATTCTTTCCGACCTGCGGCCAGGCCGGGTGCTTTACCTGCTCTGCACCGGCACCGGACTGGCCCCATTCCTTGGCCTGGCAGGCGACCCGGAAACCTACGCCGCATTCGAAAAAGTGGTACTGGTGCACGGCGTGCGCAGGGCGGCCGACCTCGCCTATCGCGAATATCTGCAGGAAGAGTTGCCGCGCCACGATTATCTCGGCGAGGAGGTCCGTTCGAAACTGGTGTATTACCCGACTGTCACCCGCGAGCCCTTCCTGCACCAGGGTCGCATTACCGACCTGATCGCCAACAACCGGCTCTGCGATGACATTGGCCTGCCTGCGCTTTCGCCGGGCAGCGACAGGGTAATGATCTGCGGCGGGCCGGCAATGCTGGCAGAAACACGCGCCCTGCTCGATGCCCGTGGCTTCGCCGTTTCGCCAGGACGCGGTCACCCCGGCGACTACGTCGTGGAACGCGCCTTTGCAGATGCCTGATACCCGATTGCCGCCATCACGCGGCGACACCCCATGCCCCTTGCTGCAGGAGACCAGCACCATGGATATGCCCGTTACCCCGCGCCCGCGCCGCGTCGCCATCACCGGCTACGGCGCCATCAGTTCGATGGGCGCCAACGCCGATGCGATTTGGCAAGCGATCATGGCCTACCGCGTGGGCTACAAGCGATACACCCACGATGATCCAGCCATCACTGCGCGCTATTTCGGCTTCATCGATGACTTCGGACGCGAGCAGATGCGGCCGTTCCCGAAGAAGACCTCCAAGATGCTGCCGCTGTTCGCCAAGTACTGCCTGGTCGCGGCCGAGGAGGCCATCGGCATGGCATTCGGCGACACCGGGCTCGACGACATCTGCACGCCGTTCGACCGTGGCGTGATGCTCGGCACCGGCTGGGGAGGCCTGGATACCGCCAACGCAAACAACAATGACTACCGCCAGACCGGCGTGGCGACCTCATTCGCTACGGTCATGTCGATGTGCAACGCGGCAACTGCTGGTGTCACCATGAACTGGAACTTCCGCGGCGTGCAGAACAGTCCGGTGGCCGCCTGCGCAACGGGCACCATCGCCATCGGCGAAGCCTACGAGGCCATCCGTAGCGGGCGCGCCAAGGTCATGCTGGCCGGCGGCAGCGAGTCGTTGAAAGAGCAGTTCAACGTCTGGTCGGTCGATGTGATCCAGGCCCTGAGCAAGGAACAGGACGACATCCGCCGCGCCTGCTGTCCGTTCAGCCAGGACCGCAGTGGCTTCGTGCTTTCCGAAGGCGCAGCCGTGCTGTGCCTGGAGGACTACGAACTGGCACGGCAGCGTGGCGCCCGCATCCTCGGCGAGATCACCGGCTACGCGAACTTCTCCGACGCCTACGACATGACCGCACCGGCCGAGGACATGCAGGCGCGTGTGCAGGTGATCCGCCAGGTGTGCGTGCAGGCCGGCGTGGCACCCGAAGACATCGGCTACGTGAACCTGCATGGCACCTCCACGCCGCTCAATGATGTCAACGAAACCAACGCGCTGAAGGAGGCACTGGGCCAGGCCGCGCATGCAATCCCGATGTCCAGCACCAAGTCCTATACCGGCCACCTGATCGGTGCAGCCGGTGCGCTGGAGGCGGTGCTGTGCCTGAAGGCCATCGAGCATCGCACCATCCCCGCGACGATCCACCTGGACCGCCCCGACCCCGAGTGCGATCTGAACTACGTGGCCAACCAGCACCTGCAGGGCCAGGACATCCACAACGCCCTGAACCTGAGCTTCGGCTTCGGCGGCGCCAACGCGGGCGTGATGATCGCCCGGGCGGAGTAAGCATGGACCTTCGTTTCGACAGCCAGGACATCGAGGCCTGGGCGCGGCTCTCAGGCGACCGCAACCCCATCCATTTCGACCGTGAAGCCGCCCTGCGCATGAATGCCGCCGATGTGGTGGTCCACGGCATGCTGGCGATGCTGCCGATCAAACAAGCGCTGGGTCGCGCGGCGGCTGCGGATCCGGGGCAGGCCGCCGCCCCCTGGATCCATTTCAAGACGCTGTTGAAGGCGCCTGTCCTGCGTGACCGCGACGTCAGCCTGGCGCTGGTCCATCGCGTGGACCGGACCGGATTCAAACTGCGTCCCTGCACCGGCACTGCGGAGCACTTCATCGGCGGTGCACGCCGTATCCAGCCGCCTGCCTGGGAGTCCGACGCGCGCCGCATCACCCTTCCGGTGGGCGAAACCGAAGCCTGGCTGCGCCACTTCGAAGACGGCCTCGGCAAGCAACTGGATCAATGGGTCGCGCTGGATGCGCTGGTATTCGGTGACTTCATCCGGTACCGCCTGTGCACCGCATTCGATCGGCTTGGACCGGCCTTGCGGCTGGACGAACAGCTCGAGCACATCCAGGACCTGAGCTCGCACCTGCTGGTGCAGACCACGCACCAGACCGTATTTGCCGGCGAACTCTGCTGCGCCGGTGCGCTTCCCCCCGTCGTCGATTACCAGATCGACAACATCGACCTGGTCGAAAGTGACGATGAAGCAGTGGGCACGCTGGATCTCGGCGTACACCTGCAGCAGCGCCACGTCATGACCATCACCTTGGGCCTGATGATCCGGAAACTGGCCCACCCACAGGAGAACGATACCCATGAACACCACTGAATCCGTATTCAACGTCATCCGCGAGCTGATCTTGGAACTGAAGGATGACGAGATCGAGAACATCACCTTGGAGAGCACCATCGAAGGCCTGGACCTGGACAGCCTGGACTTCGTGGAAATGCAGGTGGTGGTGAGAAAGAAGCTTGGCGTGGCGATGGATCCCAAGGCATTCGCCAGCCGCAACATCGGCACGCTCCAGGCGCTTTGCGACTACATCGTGGAACTCACCCAGGCAGCGCAGGCACCGGCTTGACCGGGTGTTGTTTCCCGCCTGACCAAAGCGCCTCAAAGGAACCACCATGCAGACAGAAACCACGCTCACCATCGCCCCGTCCCGGATCGGGAAAGTGCTCCGCCTCAGCGAAGCCTCGCACCTGGATACGATGGACCACGCCACGGTACTGCCGTGGAATGAGCCGATCGACAAGGGCATCGCGCCGAAGAACCTGGACCACTTGTGGATCGCCGGCACGCCCTTCGCCGGGGCATTGACCGAGGCCAACCGGCTCGAACTGGCCTGGCTGGAAACAGCGCGCGACATCTCCATGTTCATCTGGCTGGAACAGACCCTGCCACCGTTGTACATGGGCTACATCACCCGCCACCACGCACGCATAGCGCCTGAGCTGCAGGAATACCTGATGGTCTTCTCCAAGGAGGAAATCGTCCATACGCTGACCTTCAAGCGCTTCATGGCCAAGGCCGGCCTGCCTCTGTTCCAGCCGCCGCAGGGACTGTATTCGCTGCTCACCGACACGCTGCCGGCCATGGCGCCACCGGTGGGCGTGCTGTTCACCCTGCTGCTGGAATGGGTGGCGGAGATGGGCGCGATGCATACGACCCAGGGTCCGGACGTGGAGCCGATGACCCGCACCCTGTTCCGCGCACACCATCACGACGAAGCACGGCATATCGCCTTCGGTCGCTGGATCGCCGAATCCTACTTCGAAACCGCCAGCGCGGAGGAAGTCGACCAGGTGCGTGCGATGACCCGGCAGATCTTCCCGCGGCTGGTCGACATGTACACCTACAATCCTGAGATCGCGCTGCACACCTCGTTCGAGTTCCCGGTCCAGCCGGACGATCCCGAGGCGATCGAAACGGTGTGGCGCTCCGAGCACAACGCCCGCCTGAACCTCGAACGTTTCTCCGCGCTGTATGCGTGGATGGACAAACTGGGCCTGCGTTGATGACACAGCAACGCTGGGACGCCATCTTCGTGGGCACCGGAATCACCAGCCTGGCCTGTGCGGCCTTGCTGGTGAAGCAGGACCCCTCCGCGCGGCTGCTGCTGATCGACAAGCACATCGTCGCCGGCGGCTATGCGTCCACGTTCTCACGCCCGCGCCTGGAGGCCACGTTCGACTGCAGCCTGCACAAGCTCAGCGGCATGGACGAGGAAGGCAACCTGCTGCGGATCCTGCGAAGCCTGGGCCTGGAGGCAGAGCTTGGGCTGGTGCGACCGGCTGACTATTTCTGCGCCCGCCGTGCCGGGCAGAGCCTGGTACTACCCAATGATGCGGCCGGCGTACAAGCCTTGCTGACCGCACGCTTCCCTCGCCAGGAGGCGGGCATCGCTGCCTTCTTCGAGCATGTGCTGACACATGGCCGCAATGGCTATTATCAGTTCCAGATGCAGGACGGCAGCTTCGAACCGGACATGGCGCAGCTGCGACATGCCCACCGTCACCTGAAATCCAGAACCGTGTACGAAGGCCTGGCCGAGCTGGTAGACGATCCCTTCCTGGTCGAACTGCTGGCCGCCCCGGGAATCTACGTGGGCGGCTACCCAGAAGATCTCGGCTACCTGTACTACCTGCATGTGGTGTATGCCACCTTGTGTCGGGGCAACGCCTACGTCACCGGCTCCTCGCAGCACCTGTCCAACCTGCTGGCGCAGCAGGTGATCGATGCCGGTGGTCAACTGCTGCTCGGCACGGCAGTCGAGCAGGTGCTCACCGATGGGAGCGGACAGGTGACCGGGGTGCGCACCCGGCGTGGCGTGTTTCATGCCGACCGGGTCTACATCAACGCATCCCCCCACTACGCTGCGGGCAACCTGTTCGGCGAGGAGGTGGCGCTGGGGGACACGGTCTGCAGGCTGGCCGCGCTCAAGCCTGCGCGTTCGACCACCACGGTCTACCTGGTCACCGACGTGGACCCGTCCACGCTGGGACTTCCCCACACCGAATCGATGCTGTTCGCCGACGACCCGTCTGCGGCATTCAGCGCGCGCAGGACCGCGACGCAGGGGGATGCCGGCGAGGCTGCCAGCGAACATGCGTATTGGCAGTGCTCGCCCATGGAGGTCACCAATTACCGGGCGCTGGATGCGCGGGGCGGCAACGTGCTGTGCCTGAACGTGCTTGACTCGGCCGCGCACTGGCCGCCACGGCGCACGCCCGCCTATCGGGAGAAGAAGGCCCGCGCTGCGGCGGTGCTGGTTGAACGGTTGATGCAACAGGCGCCCGCGCTGTGCGGGCACGTGCTCCACACCGAAGTGGCGACGCCGCATACCTATGCCCGGTTCACCAACAACACCGAGGGTTCGGGCTACGGGGCGATGGTCGGCACCAGCCTGAAGGGCCACACGTTCCACCACGGGTTCCCCGTACGCGGCGTCCATTTCCTCAGCGCGTGGGTTGCCGGGCCGAGCTACGAAGCGGCATTCGGCTATGCCGAAATGACCGCCAGGCAGTGGACCAGGCCGGCCGCCCGCGCATGACCGCCGCAGCATCCAGCAACGCGCAACGCACTTCACAACGAGTCGAACGGGAGACGGACATGCAGACACTCACTTCATCCACCTGCGCCTGGGTGCTGGTTACCGGCGGCAGCCGCGGCATCGGCAAGGGCCTGGTGAGAGCGCTCGCCACCGAAGGCTATACCGTGGCCTTCACCTACCAGTCCTCCGCCGAAGCGGCCGGACTGCTTGAACAGGAGGTCGCCGCTGCGGGCGGGCACGCGCACGGCATCCAGTGCGATGGCCGCGACGCTGCCGCGGTGGAGCAGGCCTGCGAACGGCTCATCGAACGCTTCGGCGAGCCGTATGGCCTGATCAACAACATGGGCATCACCGGCGACCAGTTGATGTTCAACCTGGACGTCGAACGCTATCGCGACGTGGTGG
>Ga0265780_10006090_pt1 | contig 15084 bp, 16 predicted proteins | sample P1T30metagenome_FD_192432 | JGI IMG/M metagenome (GOLD analysis project Ga0265780, IMG submission 192432) | Plant litter microbial communities from East Loma Ridge, Irvine, California - P1 T30 | ecosystem: Environmental > Terrestrial > Plant litter > Unclassified | place: USA: California... | reverse complement strand
GAAAAGTTGAAGGCATGAGAGTATCGTCTCAGCAGATTCGATTCATCTACGCCAAACCCCGGGTACAGATCTTGCAGCCCCCTTGCTGCCTCAATGAACAAGGCCTTGTCTTCTTCGGATGGCACAAGGCCATGCTTTGGGTGGGAAACATGCAAACTCTCGTTCGCATTCCAATTGTATTGCCGGCTTTCTGGAAGGTTGAGTTCCCTGATGTACCACCCTAGTCGAGGGTTTGCTATTACGTCTCTCAAGGTCTCCCAAAGAAACGTACGAGCATCGGTCGTGTCGATGACCTTCCATTTCGCAAGTAGTCGTGCATGATGTCTCAACAAAGATTTGAATAGTGTCGCATGGTCTTTGCAGGTAAGGGCAAAATTGAGAGTCGAGTCCGGGTCCAAGCTGTCAGCTATGTTTAGCTTGAGCTCCGGTGGCAGCGTGATGAGAGCCATGCTGGTGTCGAGATGGGATGGCTCTCAACGGACACGCTGCACGCCATGCTTTATATCGCGACGAGCAGAGCTTCTGGGCGGATTGCTAGAGCTGTACAAGCCTAGCGCAAGGCTGCGACGAGATGCCGTGCTCCCTGGGGAGTGGTGGAACAGCGCCGTGGCATGCGTAGCCGGCCCGCCGTCCAGCGCGCATCGCTGCACTGGGGGCCTGACGCCTGCCTGGAGCCCTCGCGGCTTGACTGGACATCTCAGTTCACGCGCAGGGTTGCAAATCCTTTAAACATAGTGTCTTTCATTGAGCAGTGGCACAGACAGGGTGAACAAAGAAGATGCAAACGCGGTGGGGCAGAGCAGCCTGCACCTGGGCATCGCCCCGCGCGCGAAACTGACGCGTCTTGCGGCACGTGGCGCCAACTTCATCTCTACCTAGGCACCATTGCCACTCGCTGTACGAGTTTCGTGTCTAGACAATCCAACACGTTTCTATTCAACGTTCTACAAACGTAAGGTCCCTCGCAGGCATGCTACCCATCTATCTTCCGACACTCTGGCGCCTTCTCGTCGTCAACAGCGAATTTGGCAGCTAGACCAGCTGCTCCACCAACGTCAGGCTTTGCCTCATCGTCACACTCAGACCAGCAAGTCCACCTTGTCTGATCCACCTCGTCGTCGCCATATCCGTCTTCATCCTCCACATCGTCCGAAGCAGAAAGATGCAAGTCCAACACCACATCGTCTTCGCCAATGAGCACTATGAGTGCATCGGCCACGCTGATCATCTCGAGCATCTCTTCCCTCGCCGTTTCCGCCCCTTGTAAGAACTGGTTGGCAAACGCGGAGATTGGTCCTATACCGGGGTGAAGGCCTAGTATACCCTGATAGCGACTAGGTGGTCTGAGAGACGAGTCGTCCACCAAGGCATCATATTCAGCCTGAATACAGGTTGTGTATACCTTCAGGTTCAGGAGATCTGCTATAGAAGAGGACATTCGCGATGTGTCAATCCACTCTAAGCCAAGTGGAGCAGCATGTCTACCAGGTTGGTAACTGTGGCGCTGCGCCAGGTTGCGACAAAACCAGGCGTTGCTGCGGGTGGGCCAGGTAATGATGTCAGGTGTGAAAGTGACGTGTTTCTTCACTCGAGCCTTAGCGACTTTCGCTCTCGCAACATCGAACGACGACAGCTTTCGCTTTACTGCAAGCCTGGGAATGGCGTCCGTCAGCACAGCTGGGTATTTCGTTCGCATCTGGGCATTACGTATCGCTTTCGAGGAGCTGTTGGTCGTCCACATACACCCTACGTCGTTTGGATGTCCTTTCTCCCAAGCTTCCTCGTACTTTTGCTAGCATTCCAGAAGCTCCACAAGCTCGACCAACTGATAGCGCGCCAGGTGCCAACACTGTCTGACTAGGACGAACTCATTGCGAACGCGCGCTTGCTGCCAAGGGCCACCGCATCTCTGGAATACCTGTGCAAGCGCATCAAGGAATTCGAGACACATTTCCACTTCGCAGACTGGGCAATATTCGCCGGTGATGATGTCCGAAGGATGCAACCCATGCCCGCACATGGTCGCAGGGTTTCTATTCCGCGTCCGTGTGTTGCCGCGCTTGAGCTTTTTGTTGTCTTCGTCAGTGCGTCGATATGCAAGAAACTCGCAGTACTCTGTGGCATTTCGAACAATACCCGGCAGCGAGCCTACTCCGTGCTCTTTCTGCCACTTAGTGAAGTGCTGTAAGTCTTCAGGCGAGAAGAGAATGGCTGCGGGAACGTACTCGGCTATGGAAGAGTGCATGATGTGGAAGGTTGCTTTGATGTGAATGAGTGAGTATTAGAGGATCGTAAGACATTGCCAGAAAGCCCGTGCTTGTTCCCGAGTTTGTTTCGGTGGACTACTCTGGAAGTGAATGCGCGATAGCGAATGGCAAGTGGAAGATCTACTGAGAACAGGGTGTTTACACAGTGCGCAGTCATGGGTGTTTGGGTCATTGCGATGAATCATTCAAGAAGAGTCAGGGCACTAACAATGCATTGTAGGATGAATGCATCAGCTTCAGTTGAGAGCGCTACATCTACGTCATATTCAATTGGTCGTTGCTGAGATCAATGCGCGTCACATCGTAACCATCCACATATCCTCTCGTTACAGTTGGCTCAGCAAAACCTCCTAGAGCCTAGGTATTGTTTGTAACGGTTCTGGCGTTCAATCCCTCGTGTCTGAGATTCCAACACCCTCGCCATCTTCCTACTTACGCCCATTACTTTCCGTCCTAGTCGCACCTCCAGCACATTCGTATGTACTCCAGATCTCATCACGACATTCCTCCGGCATGACTTCTAGATGTGACGTCCAGCCTTTATTCTCCATCACGCGAACCTCTTCCGCACCATCTCCCGGACGATTCTCAATATCTCTTGTTGTATACGGGATAACATGCGTGACCTGATCTTTCTCATCAGTCTTCACGAGTAAGTAATCCGCCGTCTTCAGACTTTTCATAAACGTGTCGTTCGGCACCTCGTCTTTTCCATCGTGTATACGCGATATCTTATCCCCGATCTCGGGCCACCGAGGATGCAGTTCTGCAATACCCTCATGATTGGACAAAGCGATGGCGTCGACCAGCTCGATGTTCCAAGGGCAGTCGAACTCCCTGATGACCTTGAGCTGTCGAACGTTGTAGCGGTTGATGAGCATGTTCGAAGTATTGACTAGGGTGCTCGACGAGGGTGCTGCGTGTTTTCCCGGTACGTATGCCTTCGTGCTGCGGTGGAAACTTGCACGGGGTCGACTGATTTTGAAGTTCGTGTCGGACGCGAATTGGACGCGCTTTGTCTTTGGAGCTTCTGTTTTCGGTAAAGAGGTTTGACAGTTTGGAGTCGCTCCAGGCAACATTGTTGGAGTGCCGGTGCGGCAGTCTGGACCTGCGCTGTTGCCAGTCCTTACACTGGCGGGATACCTCGACATGGCACGCGCAATGACCACGGCATTGCCTGCTGAGCATGTCTTCCGAGCCGCTTCAACTCCTTCCGGGTGCTCTTGTTCCCAACGCTTTTCTTTCTCTGCATCGTCTTCATAGCGCATCACAAGCTGTGCAAGCTCAAGTCTTCTTTTGTGCCAGATGTGGCAGTAAGCGTCTCGATTCTCAGTACTTTGACCTGTTAGTGGCCTCCAAGGGCCCCCCCTTTACCATCCCAATCTTTAGTGATGCGCCGAAGTAGATTCAGATAAGCTACGACTCTGCATACTGGGCAGTATTCGTCATCGTCGGCTGTGCTGGAGTGAAGGACATGACCGCATCTAGTCCCGACGCGACGACCATTGCCATCGAGGTTCCTAAATTTTCCGGGGGTATCGTTAAACTTAAGACGTGGATGGCTTTCCGCGGCGGAGGGTTGTACTTCATTGAGGGGATGGCGGGTATAATCATCTTGAGTAGGGGAGGCGGACTGCGTTACTTGAAGTTTGTCTTGAAGTAAGCCTGCCAACAACATGGCATTTACTGCCGGCGTTCCAGCTGACATTGTTGGTCACTGTGGTAATTGAGTTTGTGTCAACTAACAGTGTATGTGATTCTGGAGTGGTTGTACTTGAAATGTGTTCAGGAACACAAAGTGATCTTTCAGTTGGGGTCGCGCAACAAAGTTCGAGTGAGCCCTGTCGTTCACTATGTTTTTTGCCATCGGTATGTAGCCAACGCAACTGAGGCGACATGAGCTCAAACTTGAATGAGTTGCAGCGCTGAAGCTACATGCCATTGTTGCCACATCCACTGAGTGCATCACTGGCTTCACACTCATGACTCTAGTTTTTTCACTGTCACATTGTATATCCCTCACAGACCAAATACTTACTGCGCATCCTCATCTAACCCGCACATCTCAACAAAACAATCATCCCTCCACTTCATCAACCTAGCCATCTTCGGCAAGCCGACATTATTCTTAGGCACAGTCCGCTGCAACTCAAGTATCCACTCATGAGCTTCTTGGTCCTCCTTCGCATCATTAACAAACTGAAAGGTCACAGACTTATCCCTCCGATCCTGATAAAGAACCATCCCTTTCGCCCTCGTCCAGTCGTCTCCAGTAAGGCTAGAAAAAGCGACACCACCTTCAGTCAGGTCCTTGTAGATCTTGAAAACTTCAAAACCAAGCGGATGGTCTCTTAGAAGTGTTTCGGAGCCGGGAAGCAGCGGCAGACCTGCTCGCATTTGCGCGTGGAAGGAATTGTGTAGGACGTCGATTTCGTCTGCGTTGCGGACGTGGAAGATGGCGTGGACTTTGAAGTTGAGAAGCTGTTCCAGTTCGTTGCTCATTAAACTGGTGTCCAGCCAGGCTCCGACATCTGGTGGGCAACTGTACTTCCCCGCTGAGTACGTGGCGCTTGAGCGCTTCCACTGATGTGTAGCCCGGCCAGGCTCAAAGTTGGTCTCAGGGCTGAAGCTTACGGATTTCTTTCGGCGATGCGGCTTGGACGTGGACTGGCTTTTTGCAAACATGGTATTGAGGTCAGGCATACCAAGGTATGCACGACAGGCGCTGAAGAGAATGAGAGATTATTTCACCTAGTTCATGAAAAGTGGGCGGCAATATATCACTTCTCGTGACTTCAATGCATGTGACATTGTGTATGTGAATGTACAACAAAGGTCAAAGCAATCTAACAGTGTTCTCCAGCGCAGGATGATGATGGGAAGCTCAAGATAGCAATACTCGACGAAGCACATGTCGACTCAATAGGCATCCAAGGGTTGTACCACTCCTCGTTCCGCGTCTCTCAAAATCTAGGTAAGTGTCGCAAGTGCTGACCATAAGCCAAATACATAACTCCAGCGCCTTGTATGCTCTTTCCTCCTCACCAGGCGTATCCTACAAAGCATGTCCTGCATCACTGCATCACTAGATTCCATCCCCAGGAGGTTGACCTGTTGCTCTACACGGCAGCATAGCCTCCTCTGCTTCCGCCTCCCTGCACAGTCCCCATGACCTTCCTCGCGAAATCTTTCGCAATGTACGGGATGTCGCGGATCGTGTCTCCATGGGGCAAAAGGTCCCATCCGCGCGCTCCGTACCTGTTATAGTTGAGCCAGGAGCCGAAGATGAGGTAGGCAGCGATTGCGAGGAAGAGACTAGATAGTTGTTAGAACACTGTGAGAATGTATAAATGAGGTCATGCAACTCACATGATGAAGAACCAGCCAAAGAAGCCCCAGTGGGAGCCACCGTCCGGCGACGGCGCATCTGCACAGGCGTACTTGGTTCGCCATTGCAGTCGCAATGTCTGAACTTTCTTGTCTTTCTCTTCCGTCTCCATGTCGTAGCCACAGAAGCGCAGACTGTTGTCGTTGTCCTCACACTTGCTCTTGCCGCTCTCTTCTCTCCTCCTCAGCTTTTCTTCTTTCTTGTCATCGCCCTCCTTCTTGTCATCCCCTTTGTCGCCTCCGTCATCTTCCTTATCGTCATCCTGGTGCGGGCTCTTGTCCATCTCGTCACCCTCCAGTCCTGTCCTCTCCTTGTCGCAGACGAATTCGATGATCGCACGCTGGTTAATGCCTTCCTTTTTGTCGTTGAACGGGAATCTGCCTCCGTTCAGCGTTGCCCTCACCCCCTCTAATCCTGCATCGTTGTTGCTCTTGGAGTGGCCTAAGTTCTCAAACTTGGCATCGATGCTCCTCCCGTTCTGCGTCGCATATGTTCCGGCGATTTCGATGGGCGTGATAGTGGAGTTGTCGTCACTGCTCAAATCGATATTCTCTCTGATTCCACACACCCTAGACCCGTGATGGCACTCGGTTGCCAGACTACCGCCTTTGTGCCATTTGAGGTTGCTGCAGATGTCGATGGTAAAGTTGTACTTCCACTCGAGTTCTTTGGCGATATCAGACTCCTTGTAATGGACTACGTGCGGGCCGCCAAGCTCTTTGAAGTTGAAGTGCTGGCCATCTGCGAGGATGTCTTTGCAGTCAAAGGCATAGGTTGTGTAGGGAAGGAGGGATGTGAGGGCGAGAATTGAGAGCAGTGGCGCTCGGGACCGCGATGGTGCCATGGTGGCGCTGGTAGGTGATGCGAGTGTCGTGGTTGATGGAAGGACGACGGCGGAGCTTCGGGGACGGATACGCCGTTACGGAGATGATGAGGATCAGGGAGGCAGCCGTGGGCGGTTGTGCGACTGTCGCGACGTCGAGCGGGAAGGCACGAGGCGTTCGGTGGATGGATAACACGTGAAACAGATCACTTGATCAGGGCAGCAATGTCGCGATGTCGCGTGAACCGACTCGGAGAGGAAAGATGGCGCGAATGACGCTGCACGACTCAAACGGCCGCTGCTTAGTCAGATCGGCGCATCAATCTCCGCCCACCAGATCGTCCATGATCAACCCTCACCTTCCCAGCCTCCCAGCACCTTTCAGTGAACGATATCATCATAAGAGCTCGTGCGCCAAGGCAATCATGCGAATGCTGGGCTGCCGGGCATCTCTACTCCTTCAGCTCGGGGATGAGACGCCGGACTTATCACCGCCTCACATTCGGCAATGGAGGTACCTTCTGCAGCGCGGTATTGGCTCTTCATGCAATCCACATCGCTTAGCTCTCGACTGTCATTTTCGATAGCCAGGTCGTATGTACAGCACGGGTGGCTGTCAGTATCGTATCTTTCAACTCCACGGAGCCGCCTTTTGGATACGGGCTGCAATACCTGGGCAGACCTAAAAATAGAACGTCACGAGAAATAGCTTGGAAGTATCTTGTACATTTTTCGAGCTAACAGCTATCTAGTGTCTAGTCTACAGATCTATCCCCACACACCGTAACTCCAGAGGATGCAAGAATAGATATCGTGAGGATTCAGAACGGGTTTTACGAGAGTGGCCGAAGTACCTGCCCTGGAGTTCTCTCGTATCGAGCCGCGCCCATACAATCGATAGCCAACGCGCTAGTACAAACGCCAACGGCCCGAATGTAAAGGATGTGTGAAGTCGATCGGATCGCGAAGTGACAGTTACAGTGCAGGAGAAACCAAACGCCACCCATGCGAGCTGGTCTAAACGAGAGGAGCTTTGACCAAGCCGTATGAACCCACTCCAAAGCGACAGTGAGATGCGGAAAATGAGTGAAAGAAGAGGAAAATTGGCAAACAGCAGATAGAACCACAATGTCGAGCGAGAAATGAGTGTAGGATGCGCCATAGAAAGACCGACATAGAGAATCTAAAGAAGAAGAGGGTATTCCCGACGCCGAAAGTGCGATGTCTTCATGCCATGCAATACCGGGGCGAGACTAGAAATCTTGAGACATTGGAAGAAGATTGGCACACAGTGAGCCATTGATGTGCAAAAGGGGATTCGTGTCCGTCAGACCGCTGAAGCCAAGAGATGTCGTGCATGCGATACAGTAGTGTAGCAAGGGCGAAGACATCTATTTGCCTTGGCCCGAACCTCTAGGGTTGGCAGGCATCGGATACGGGAATGGAGCATACGGGAGCTGCCCAGATCCGGAGTTGCTACCGGCAGTCGAGGTACCTGATGGGGAGGATCCAGAGGAAGACATGGCGGTATTGGCTGTGGTAGTTCTGGTTTCAAATGGCTCTGACTGAGATCGTCGTGGACGTTCGTGAAGGCTAGAAGAGGCTTGAGGTCTTGGTGGCTGTGGACTCGAGGTATATCCTGAGTGATAGCGTAAAGCTAAGGGACGACTTTTTCGAGCACTGGTATCTGGAGTTGGCGTGCGTGAGGTGGGTGATCCTGTGATGACGATCGTAGGCGTTGAGAAGGATTGTTCAGTCGTGGATTGAGGAGTTTCCGTCGAGTCTTGGTTTGACGTAGAAGAGATGGTTGTCTGAGTTGCTTCTGTGGTAGTACAGGTACTGATAGACTTTGGGGAATTTGATGGACTGTGTGTGTCGGATGGGCGATTGCTCATATATTGGAAGAGAAGACAGCTGTGCTTATGCTTGACTCTGACAGTTGATAAGGTGTGCTTGTGACGTCGTTGCTGACCGAGTTTTGTCACGAATCTGGTGAGAGAGGCGAAAGAGTGTTGGTGGTACTGTTGATTGGAGTGTTGTTGTTGGTGATGAGACCTTGAGTTGAAGGTTTCCAGATCTTATATCTCCAATTCCTCTTCCCTGGCCCCTAGTTTTGAACTTATGAAGGCCCGGCTCTACGATCACCGAAGGTCGAAAATAGCAAGACTGGTGTCTAAACAGAGGAATTATCGAAGGTTGCGAGCCGATCCCGTGGTGCATAATCCAGAATGTGGCTTGTTCCTACACGCTTCGGAGCCAAGCGCGTTGTTGCTCTAAGTAGGCGATCCAAGCGTCCGTAGTGTCGGTACTGTAAGTTCGGTATTGTGTCATAAGGTTGTATCCGACCAGTTGGAAAAGGTAGTGACACTGCGGCGGGACCGGTGAGTGGGTATCGAGCGTGCACGGAGAGACCTTTTTTAGACGTGTGGCGCCCGGATTATGTCCTTCTTGAGGAATTGTGTAGACACCGGTAGCGACTGTGCAGCGGGAATACTGTAGGACTGCTGTCGTCAGATGCTTATTTGAGCCGCAAGCACAACAACTGGCACGTGTATGTAGAGGAATGTTATGTGTGGTGAGATCAATCCACCTATTGACATGCGTAAGAGGAAGTCTTTAACACAATGTGTGACAGATCTGTATTGCGGTACAGCTTGTTAGCGTATCGTTGTTCACTTCGCCGAAGATATACACGATCAAGTTTCCTTCTGGTGTCTTCTCGTATCGGGTGGCTCTCCAAGGAACCACCATGTCTTCACTCTGGTAAGCATTGCAAATAGTCAGGTACGGTAAAGAGCCGGCCGAAGGTTTAACGCGGGTCGTATTCGTGACTTGAGGCGCTCACGCGACTTTGCCGTTGCGCATTTGGCGGGACCCCGGTTAGCGACTACTACGCTCGGTATGGCCGATGGACAGTTTCGATTTGTGATGATCATTTTGGCGCATTTCAAAACTCCATTGGAAAAGTAGGTGGTTAGTCCAATAGAATCGATACCTGTAATGTTCGTGTCGAATGCGCCGACGAGTCAGAGGCACTAACGGTCGCTAATATTAGCTGGTAACACGAGGTGTAGTCACTACGGAAGGATGTTACTCAGCTCCCGCCAAGCTGGCACTCTAGGCCGCGCGCCCGCATCCTGTTATGCAGAAATCTGTGACCCGATCTGTATGCATGAAGTCATCGCCGTCGCATGAAAGGATAGCTACGAGGTGGTGGTGTCCAATGAAGCGTGTGGGCGTGGTGTTCGGAGAGTTTGTCAGCGATAGGGTTGCGCTCGCTTGATGAGTTAGTGGATGACCTTTGGCAGGGATGCCACTTTGTGGACTGTTCCTTCCTTCCAGAAGATTACCAAAGGCGGATGCAAGGCACGCCATTCAATGCGACCTTCCACGATGGCGGCCATCTGATCTCAGATATCGGGTTGCTACGGGTCTCGAGGAATTTGGACAGCGGTGAGGATGCCGTCATACAGCCACATATACTACAGAGCCCGCCCGTGAATCTGGTGCACCTCAAGGGAAGCAGTCGGCATATGCAAATCGCACAAGCCATATGCTATTCCCATATTCACCCTAACATGTCCATCGGTGACCAGAGCCGAGAGATCTGACCTCAAGTTGACCGACTTCAGCTGTTGCGGAGATGTGTCGGGCTCCGGGTTAGCCAAGAAGGGCCCTTAATTAGCCTTGACTGCAGCAAATCTCTCTTAATTACCGGACTTTGCGATTGCTTCAAGTGAGTGCTCAACATATGCTTACACAATCGCGTTTCGCGGCAGGACAAGTTTAGTATTTGTGTTCACCGCGAAACAAACTTCCCCTGCTTACAGAATGCGTCTATGGCTAATGTAATCGCCTGCGACAGTCATCGAAAGGCGGCGAGAAGCGATCGTGGGTAGGTGAGTCACCGCTCGAAGACGTGTGGCATACACAGCGCCGATGTACAAGTAAATTGTACACACTGCGCCGCGGTATTGACGAGACAACAACCTGAACGTACGTCTTCATACTCACACTGTTTACATGTTAGCCGTTGCAATGAAAACGACTGCGCTCCAAGCTGCTCCTCGACACGAGGATATCCGTTGGTAGTGAGAACTTCCTCGCGCAGCTGAAGTATTTCGTGATATTGCTAATAAGCGGTGTGGAGATCTCCAAACAACAATAAGAGACCGCGCGTTCGTCATCTTTGATAGAACCATGTATCGATATGAGCACATGCGCGAGTGTCAATAGGCATCTGCGAACACCGTCTTACCGTTGAGTTGCCCTTCGTGACACAGAAGTTGTAGTGAGGTTATTGTTTCGGGCGCGAGATACTGGTCTTGGTACGCAACAGTCGTGGTCAGCACACTCGTGGTGCGAGGGAGATGGAAGATCGCGAAGCGAACAATCGCTGGGCCGCCGATATAGTCGGCAAGCTTCGCCATTGCGGGTCATACCGTCTTTACGAATGGCGATGCAATCTTGCAAGCCGTGCCAAGGATGGTTCTCCAGGCGCCAGAAGGTGTTCTCTTGAATACAACATGAAGTGATCTTGTCTTGGAACCGAGAGACATGTAGAGTGACGACACAACACTTCCAAGCTTGCACGTGTAGGGCTCTGTACCGGGGTCTCGTGCGGCTTGACTGAGAAGGCAGACCATCTGTGGGGCCAAGATCATGTCGTTAGCGATACAACAGACGATTTGGGAAGTTGCCTCAAGCTATTGTGCGAGGGGAGGCCTGCTGAAAGGGTATTGCGAAGTCGTGAGAACGAGAACGACGCACGCACGTGACGTAGTCTAGTAGGACTGTCTCTGTTCAGACGATCAGTAAACAGAATGCCATCTTCCCCTAGACGCGTTCCGCTTTCCCGCATTTCGCGAATCGAGGTGTCACGGCTAAGCCGCAGCTAGTCGGTGTGCGATGAAGTGTCAGCCTGGACGCACAGATGCTGGTCAGAGCTGTGGCATGACGAACACGATGACGGACGAGCAAAAGCAATACTGCGCTTGCAGTAACATGCCGCTGTGAGTCAAGAGATCTTTGCAGGAACGGTGAGCATACCAGACGCCATGGGAGGTGTTGATCGCGATGGTTGAGCGGTCTGGACGCGAGATTCATGCAGCAGTCACGCTAGCATCGCGTTCGCGTTGACGCCAGATCACATGCACGCGTCAATGACGTCAACCATGCTATTCAGTCACATCGCTTCTTTGTCCAAAGTGCATTGCGAGGTTCGGAGCGTTGCAGTAGAGTTTCGACTAGTACATCTAGATGCTCTTCCCGTGCCTATGGCGACATACCTCTGCATACTAATCGGGAACCTGCATGTTAGATCTAAGATCGATCGCCTAGTGAGTGGAGTCTCCAGGAACTAGAGAGATGGCATTTGCTATTGACCATGAGGTAGATGGCTGTGCCCTGAAACTTCCCCATGTTCCGGTCCACTTGGTAGCCACACTCTTCGACGGCTCGCCCTGAACTATCACGGATCGAGAGGAGTTCCTGAACGACCCCTTTAATCATGACCTCTTCACTCAACGCAAACGGCTAGTGACAGCAACAGCGTGCCTGGAGCCCAGACTTCCCAGCCTGCGCGGCAGCGGGTAACGCAGTGAGACTAGAGATCTGCTAACCTCAGGCCTATCTAAGCATGCAAAACTCCGATCGTTGACGTAGCAAACACCATGACATGGACGTCGATCGAACGATACCTCGCATTGCGGACTTGGAGGCGTAGGACACACGCTATGTCGAGGCAGCTGGATGTGTATAAGAACACCTAGGTTCGCCCTTTCATATCCATCATCCAACTCAACAACTCAGCCATCTTCTCAACTTCCACAACACACTTCCAATCAACCCTTTCCCACAAATCCATCAACATGTCTGCCAACCCAGGAAACGTCGTCGGAGGCCACAAGGCCAACCTCAACAACCCCAGTACGTACTCCACTTCCTCTGTTTGAAGTTCAAAACTGACATACTCCAGACACTTCCGACGAGTCCAAGCAGCACTCCAAGGAGGTGCTTCAGGACATCGAGAACGGTGGTGACGCCAACGCTGTCTCCTCCTCCGGTGGTGACAAGAACCCCAACAACGTCGCCGGTGGCCTCAAGGCTACCCTGAACAACCCCAACACCTCTGACGAGGCCAAGCAGAGCGCTAAGGAGAGGCTTGGCCAGGAGTAAGCAGCTATGAAGTTATGATAGAGGCCTTGACGCCTAAAGGCGGATCGAAGAGGAGGGAGGCTTTAAGCCTAGACTTGCGACTCTGATCGTGTAGCTTTATCCATGAATGATACCATCAACACCATCTTGTTCACCTGCATCTGGTCGTGGTAAACCCCTAATTTGCAGCCCTTGCCCGCCCCAGCCGCAATGTGACCATGCATGAATCTGCTCAATACACCAACTGTAGAGCTTTAGTAGGCTTTCTTCCACGAGTTCAACGGAAGAGAGCCAACTAAAGCTCTACAATTCGTGTATTTAGCAAATTCATGCGGCCATGTATAGAACCACTTCAGACCCTGCTAGCCCTGCCTACTCTTGCTCCTTCTTCAGCAGCCCCATCACGACCTCGACCACCCTCCTGAACCCCTCCATCTCTTCCTCGACTGTCCCTCCCATACCCGCACTCGCGAAGCTTGAAGAGTTGCCCACATATACCGGCTTTCCCGTCTTGCGTGCGAGGACCTTGGATAATCGAGTCGCGAAATCTAGTGTTCCGCCGTGGGTGTAGAGGGGTGTGCTGAGGGTTTCGGCTGGTTTGGCTCTCTGCGAACACGCGTTAGCACATGCACTTGTGGGGGGTGAGCACAGTATGTGAGATGACTTACATTTGGCATCGCGTATACGAAGGAGCCGAGTGGTGCAGAGGACGCGGATTCGGCAGTCGCGGTAGTGAGGAAGAGCAGTATGTTTGGGCCATTGTTGGTGAGCTGAAGGTGGATGTTCGTGTGTGGCGCCTTTGGAAGCGGGAACGAGACTTCTATAGGCGCGGGCGACGCGTTGGTATCCGTGGTCGAAGCAGCCATTGCGGGTGTTGGCTGGGAGCGTGGAGAGGGAAGTTGCGATGATGGCCGGAGGCAGGTGGGGCAACATCGCGAACCTCACCCGCGAGATTGTCCCCGCAACAAGAAACAATAAGACAGCAGCCTAATCGCGTTGCATGTCACTACGTGTACCTATAGAACTCCAAGATTAAGATACGAACAACGACATCTGTTTCCACTCCATATCACCGGTACCAAACAAAATTCTCGAAGAAGATCAGGCTATTGTGCGAAAGAGTCGAAACAGGAAAAGAGCTGCAGATTCAGGGGAGTTACTTTACAATCGTTGATTTGAACAAACCATGGAAGCCGAGATGCAAGAGCCCTACGACCCGTCCAACGACCCAGAGGAACAAAAGCTCATTATCTCAGTCCTAGACTCCTTCCGGTACACACCCACGTGCCTCACCAACACAAGCCAAAAGCAAAAGTACTGATATTGCAACAGCTCATACCGCCGCCTCGCTCACTACAACGGAACACATCTCCGCCGACGCGCCTTCTACTCCCTACCCCAAGCCCACTGGACACTGCTATCGCGCCCACCCTTCTCTATCCTATCAACGCTCTCCCAAGTAGACGACTTAATCGACAGCAATGCCGAACTCGCTGAAGCCATCTTTGTAGCAGGTTTCAAAGCCTTCTTAGCACCGACCCTGGATAGTGAATGGGTCGCTTCGATAGTCCCCGAGAAGTATGCACACGACGAGTACAAGATCTTCAACATCGTCATGGACGAGCTAGGAGCAAAGACCAGCCAAGGCGACGCGGAAAAAGCGCGAAGTTGCGTCAACCAGTTCTGGAGAGAATGGAGTCAAGAGGGGGCAGTGGAGAGGACCAAGTGCTTCGATCCTGTTGTAGCGGCGCTGGAGCAAGAGTTCGCGTCACGCACTGGAACAACTTCAGATTCAGATCGCGCGAACCTCAAAGTTTCGGTCCCAGGTGTTGGATTGGGCCGTTTGGTCTTCGATATCTGCAGTGCTGGGTTCAGCGTTGAGGGGAACGAGATCTCGTACCATATGCTCATGGCGAGCGCGTTGGTTCTGAACGAGACGAAGGGAGCTGGACAGTTCAAGATTGCTCCTTGGGCGCTGAATAGCTCGAATCACGTTTCTCGGGAAGACCAACTGAGAACGGTCACAGTGCCGGATGTACATCCAGCAACCGAGCTGGCGAAAGAGGGAACTTCGAAAGTGCCGGCAAGTGAGCGGATGAGTATGTCAACGGGCGACTTTTGCGTCGTGTATGGCCGGGAAGACTACGCGGGAGAATTCGATGCTGTAGCGACCGTTTTCTTTATTGACACTGCACCGAACATTATCCGCTACATCGAGGCTGTTCACAACTGCCTAAAGTCCGGTGGTCTCTGGATCAACCTTGGTCCTCTGCTGTGGCATGCGCCACCACGGAGAGACGATGGTGAAGACGAGGCAGCAGAGGATGAAAGGAGAAGAGCCGATGTTGATGCAGGAATTGGCGATCCAGGTTCAGTGGAACTCACAAACGAGGAGGTGGTAGCACTGGTCGAACACTTTGGTTTTGTGATGGAGAAGCAAGAGCATGGGA
>Ga0265780_10006089_pt1 | contig 15085 bp, 16 predicted proteins | sample P1T30metagenome_FD_192432 | JGI IMG/M metagenome (GOLD analysis project Ga0265780, IMG submission 192432) | Plant litter microbial communities from East Loma Ridge, Irvine, California - P1 T30 | ecosystem: Environmental > Terrestrial > Plant litter > Unclassified | place: USA: California... | reverse complement strand
TGCCCTGGCGTGTATTGCCTAGTAATTTTTGTGAGCGCGTCTGCGGGGGACAACATCACGGCTGCGCATAGCTCCACGATACCCACCACACGACTTCTCGGGGCCACTTCGATTCTTTTGCGATCTCTGTATACTGCGCTTGAAGTTCCATCGATTCGAGCTCAGCAACCAAATGTCGTTCGGCGGCCAAACACCCACTATTGTGGTGCTGCGGGAGGGTAGGTGCCGCGAAGCTCTCAGCATGCATTGTAACTAACATCCGCAGGTACCGATCAGTCACAAGGACGCGGTCAGGTGATATCCAACATAAATGCCTGCCTCGCAGTGCAGTCGACCATCAAGGGCACGCTAGGCCCCTACGGTGGTGACCTTCTGATGGTAGACGAGAACGGCAGGCAGACTATCACAAACGATGGCGCCACAGTCATGAAGGTAACCATGTCCTTCCTAGATGGCAAGCACAGTTACTAAACCATTCCAGCTTCTCGACATCGTCCACCCCGCCGCCCGCATCCTCACCGATATCGCCCGTTCGCAAGACGCCGAGGTTGGTGACGGTACGACATCCGTGGTCGTGCTTGCTGGAGAGATCTTGAAGGAGATCAAGGACTTCGTTGAGCAGGGTGTCAGCAGTCAGACCATCATCAAGGGTCTGCGGAGAGCGTCGAACCTTGCGGTGAATAAGATTATGGAGATTGCGGTCGACACAGCGGAGGGCAACCAGAGGGATACACTTCAGAAGCTCGCAGCGACAGCCATGAGCAGCAAGCTGATTCACCGAAACTCCAAGTTCTTCACCAAGATGGTTGTCGACGCAGTGCTGTCACTGGACCAGGACGAGCTGAACGAGAGGCTCATTGGCGTAAAGAAGATCACTGGTGGCGCGCTACAGGACTCGCTTTTCGTCAACGGTGTTGCCTTCAAGAAGACCTTCTCCTACGCCGGTTTCGAGCAGCAGCCCAAGTCGTTCAAGAACCCCAAGATCGTATGTCTCAACGTCGAGCTCGAGCTCAAGAGCGAAAAGGACAACGCCGAAGTCCGAGTCGAACAAGTATCCGAGTACCAAGCGATTGTAGACGCGGAGTGGCAGATCATCTACAACAAGATGGAGGCACTATACAAGACTGGCGCAAAGATCGTGCTTAGCAAGCTGCCGATCGGCGACTTGGCAACACAGTTCTTCGCAGACCGCGATGTTTTCTGTGCCGGACGAGTAGCAGCTGACGACCTTGACCGTGTCTGCAGAGCAACTGGCGCCAGCCTCCAGTCGACCTGCACAGACATCCAGGAGAAGCACCTTGGGACTTGCGAGTCTTTCGATGAGAGGCAAATAGGTGGCGAGCGCTTCAACTTCTTCGAGGGCTGCCCTGAGGCCAGGACTTGCACATTGGTCCTCCGTGGAGGTGCCGAGCAGTTTATTGCAGAGGTCGAGCGCAGCTTACACGACGCCATCATGATCGTCAAGCGCGCGATCAAAAACCGAAACATTGTCGCTGGAGGTGGTGCAGTCGAGATGGAGATCTCATCATACCTGCACAATTATGCCGACGCCAACATCCCCCACAAGCAACAGCCGATCATCAAGGCGTTCGCAAAGGCATTGGAGGTCATTCCAAGGCAACTATGTGACAACGCCGGTGTTGATGCTACAGACATTCTCAACCGTCTGAGGGTGGAGCACAAGAAGGGCAACATCTGGGCCGGTGTCGACTTCTCAACTGAGAGCATCGCAAACAACATGGAGAAGTTTGTGTGGGAGCCGAGTCTGGTCAAGGTCAACGCTCTGCAGGCAGCGACGGAGGCGGCTTGCCTGATCTTGAGCGTTGACGAGACTATCAGTAAGCCACTTCATCATCCATATTAATCGAGACCAAATTACTAACAAATGGACAGAGAACCAAGAGTCACAGGCACCACAAGCACCCAACAGGCCGCTGCCTCAGGGCGCCGCACAGAGGGCCCTGGGTATGCGCGGACGCGGAAGGGGAATGCCCAGGCGATAGAAAGTCAATGGGAAGAAACGATGAAGATGACGACTAAGACATAGACGCCAACGCCGCGCTGACATGTCTACGATAATGCAAAAAAGAATAAGATCAAGCGACATCATGTCCAATTGCTCCTCGCAGTGACGTGACCGTACTCTGCCACACCCTGCAATATTTACAATAATGCCTTCCAAACGGCCTCCAGCCTACCCATGTCTCCTCTTCTTCTTATCCTCGCCCGCACCCAAATTCATCCCGCTCTCCTCCCAACTCATCCCATAACTCCTGACCCTCGACCAATAAAACGCGCGATCATTCTTCAGCCCAAACTCGCCCCAATCATCCGTCAACCGGTTATAGCTCCAATACCCCTGCCACGTGAGCTTGTTGTTCTTCGCGCCCTTGCCCGCCGTGCCCAGCCCCAGGACCATTTTATACATGTACTTGGGCGTGACGCCGGCCGTCTCGACGATCAGCGTGCCCTCCGTCTCGCTGGGTTCGGGGCCGGTAAGGCGCCAGCGGCCAAGCAGCGCGTCTTTCATTGGCGCGGAGGGCAGCGAGCTGTGGTGCTTGTGCATGTGTTCGGTGTAGAGGTATGGCACGACGTCTGCAGGTTCGGAAGTGGTGAGCAGCGAAATACATGTGCCATCGCGCAGGAAGCGGATGTAGCGGTAGTACGTTACGATGTGGATGGGGGAGTTCCAGGTTATGCTAGTCGGGGACGCTTGGCCTGCGCGCGTGTAGTTTACGGTGCTGATGTAGCAGCCGTTGAAGCGGATGCGGGGGCGGCGTTGGAAGAGGGTGCGGAAGGTTGGGTAGGGGGAGGGCACGAGGAGGGATGTTATGGCTGTGGGGGATAGGGTGGGTTCGTCGGAGTCGTTGTCGGAATCGGTGCCTAGGTAGATGCCGCCTTCGCCGTCGTCGCCGAGGGGTTTGCCGTCGACTTGACATGTCCACGTGTAGTGCATGGCGGCGAAACCGTATTCATGGCCGAGGGCGAGGCATTTCCACACGCGGTCTTCGGTTGCAACGAGGTAAGCTAGGCGCTTGCAGACTTGGGCTAGACGGACGAAGGAGGCGATGTCGCGGATAGCTACTTGCTCAAGGATCTCGACGATGATTTCCTCGGGGACGCTGGCGATGGGACATGGTGGTGCGGGACTGAGGTCGGTTGGCGGTGGTTCACCTTGGATGGATAGACTTGAGAAGTCGCCGATGAGATGTTGCAAAGGGGCGGAGAGACCATGTAGGGAGTGGTGGGCGGTATTGGGCACTGTCTCCGAGGCGTTTGAAGGATTAGGGTCCTGTGGCTTCGGTATTGGTGCTGGTGCAGTGGACGATATGGATGCTGAAGCTGCTAGATTTGAAGTCTTCTTCTTCCTGGCTTCGAAGTATGATGGCGGGAAGTGTTTTGCTTTGTAGATCTTGTCCACAGAGTCGTCAAGCTAATGTTTGTCATTATCAAATTTCCGCGGATTAAACGTGCGTGTACTGACCTTGAAAGCCCTTCGATACAGACTCAGACTGTCTCCTAACCGGCCCTCGCTCTCCTTCTCTACAGCCTTTTCATAGTGCTCCAGAGCAGATACTGGTTCTCGACTGGCAGCAAGTGCAGCGGCGGTCTCGGCAGCGGTTTCATCCAGCTTCCGGCCATGCTGCTTCTCACCTAGATCCTGATACACGTGAGGCGCTACATCATCTGCCTCTTCCAGGCTCCTTTGCCGTGTTTGGGTTGGGGTTGATACGTCCGGCGCATTGCTCCTAGATGGCCGAGGTTTGCTCGATGACGGGCCAGTATTCGCAGGTGCTGCAGAAGATACAGGCGCCTTGCCCTTAGTCCGGGCAGTCACTTCTTCTCTCCATTTCTGGCGGAAGGATTCGAGCTCAGCTTCAGTGTTCGTTGGTTGATCTTTTGGGTCCATGGATGCGATGTCCGAGAAGAGCGGATATACGCGGTTCAGCGTTTAGTGGAGGATCCGATTTCGCAGTGCGTCAAGCAAAAGAAATTTGATACAGGGTGCGCTGCCAGTTGTCTAATAGGAATACATGTCTAAAGGTGTGTGTGAATCTTGAGTGAATTCCGGTCTTCGCCGTCGCAGCGCGGCCAATTGTGCATGCGATGTTGGAGTCACAGCCATGACGTCCGCCACCCACGGTTCCGTCGCCTCGCTTCCGCGTCTGATAAGGCCGTCGACGATCGCAGCCAATAGGAGTAGGCACGCCCACCGATGCCGCTAAAGATTTGTAGTTTCTAGAGCTAGACCGCCCTTACCTCATTGCCCGTCACCTTCGTCACCACTCTAAAGGTCTCAAGACGATGCCAACGCCGCCCTTTTCGCGTTCCTTGGGTATACACAGCGCATCTCGTCCCGATTCGAGGTGATACAGCCACTTTCCTGCAGAAGGGCGAAATGGCGACCGCCACGCAACGAGCCGAGGATGCGGACCAAAGCGCGGGCCTGGGTGAAGTGTCACTCGGGCAAAAGATGTTGTCTGCCGTGTCAGGCAGCATCCTGACTTCATTATTAGGTGTGTATATCAATTTTCCTAGGGCATTCCTGAAGCGCAAATACGATGTGTTCATATGAGTACCCGAACAACGCATGAAGATACTGACTCCTACAGTGACACCGCTCGATGTCGTCCGCGTTCGCCTACAATCACAAGAAACCGTTCCCACCGCCTCATCATCACAACCGCGCGTCTTCAATGGCGCAACACTCACACAATTCCGCGACCTGCCACCGAACATGGGTATATCGGCGTGTTGCAGAGAGGTCTTCTGGATGAACAACAAGGCACCATTCTGTGTGGCCGGCCCGACCATGTCGCCCATCAACCCCGTAGACGTTGGATGCGCAGTAGAAGAGGTAGAGCGAAGAACAATCAACAGCACATGGGATGGACTGCGGAAGATTGCACAGAATGAAGGGCCCCGAACACTGTGGAGAGGACTTTCCCCAACATTAGTCATGGCTGTACCTGCCAATGTCATCTACTTTGCTGGATATGACTGGCTGCGAACGGCCCAAAAATCGCCATTCAGGAACACCATACCAGATGCATACACACCCTTGGTGGCCGGTGCGACAGCACGAGTGATGGCCGCAATCGTCGTCAGTCCGATCGAAATGTTCCGAACCAGAATGCAAGCAGCCAACCACACCGCCACTGCTGCTGGGCACTTCCGCGAAACAATGGATGGGCTCCGGACTATGGTCGGAACAGAAGGCGTTTTCAGTCTCTGGAGGGGTCTTACATTGACTCTTTGGCGAGACGTGCCCTTCTCCGCCATATATTGGTGGGGCTACGAAGCGACGCGGAACCAGCTCATCGACATTCGAGGGAGAAGAGAAGCAAGGAACGACGGATTCGAGTTCCGGATAGGCCGTGGCGATGAGAGAGTGCAAAGACGGAGTCGGTCAAGAAGTCGAGAGAACCGGAAAGACACAATCGTCGACAGTTTTGTTGCCGGAGCTGCCTCTGGAGCTGTTGCCGCCTTTGTAACGACACCGTTTGATGTTGGAAAAACAAGGCAGCAAGTCTACCGACATGCTGGAGAAGCCGCCAAAGATTCCACAAAAGCACTGGCACCTGAAGAACAAACCATGCCTCGATTCCTGACTCACATCTACCGCGAGCAAGGAGTCTCGGGTCTCTTCAGAGGCTGGGGAGCAAGATGTCTCAAGATCGCGCCAGCGTGTGCTATCATGATAAGTTGTTACGAGCTTGGTAAGAAGATGGCAACCGATATGAATGAGCGAAGAGAAAAAGAAAGAGAACGGGCATGATCTGCATTTAACGACATGTCGTACCTTCTTGTATATTTTGCATGGCCTATGTTTTGGGGTTATGGATGACGACCCCTCTCCTTTTGCATTGCATCGCAAGGCGTTCTGGCGGGAATTGGGACAGACATTTGTTTGCGGCGGGCAAAATCTGTTAAAGATACCAGCGTTTGCTTTAAAAGCCTACACATGTACAATAACTGACACATACTTCAATCCTACACGATTGCATGATACATATTCCTGATCTCATATTCATACATGACGTATTGATCACTTGAAACTTCTGGTAGCTGAAATCGTAAGACCCAGTCTGTTTACCTTCACGATCGTCTATAGTACACTCTGGCAGAGGAAAATTACAGCGTGATGATACTCTACTCATCAGAATACAAATAGAATTTGCGCTCTATCTCAAATTGACTTCATCACTTCCATCTGTGATATGTTCTCGGCGCGTCAACAGCGTGCCAAGCCTTTTACGCTAGTACGTTCACATGACAGCGCGGAACGTGCGTCCGACACGTCAACCCCAGCTTCTTTACGCGATCGCGACCCCACCTCGATTCTCCCGAAAGAACGACAGATCCAGTCGCAATGCTCGACATAGAAGACTTTGAGAGCGCTTTTCCCGACGGTGTTACCTATTCCGATGGTGTTGTGCAATCGGTACAAGAGTTCCAACATGCGCTCGGCGGAAAGACATTCTTTGAACGGTTGCTGGTGTTGCTAAAGGTGCAAGGTACGTCACGTGGACATTGTGCCAGTGAAGATTACTGATAGATTTCGACAGGACGAAAGCTTTACCCACCTAGAAACACCCAGCAGCTTCGAGACCTGCACGAGCGCATCATCAATGCCGATACCTCCCTACACAACAAGCATTGCTTGATCTTCTACCTCCTCAAAGACCTGTCGCCGCAACATCATGGACCGACGGAGCTTGCGACAAAATTTGCGCTCGGTGTGCACCTTGAGAAGCGCTTCTGGACGTTCATCGAAGGGTTATGGGCGCTCGATCACCTCGAGTTCAGGACTGCCGTCGAAAATCTTACACACCCGAGCATCATACCGACGTTCCCCGACGAGATCATGCTCACACTGCTCAAAGGCCGCGAGAAGCTAGGCAGTGTGGGTGTGCAGAAGGCACCCGAAGACGACATCCTGCCGCTAGCATACTACAACTGCGTCAAACCGCCGCTAGAGGACCAGAAAGTGCGCAACGAGTTCGCCAAGTATCTCTCGCTGCGCAATGTCACCGAGACGTACTCCTGGATCCGGGACCGACCTGAGTACGAGCAGAAGCCACTGCTTGAGATACTGATGGAGCAGACGCTGGAGCGTAGCAACTGGTCGGGCGTTGGCGAGAAGGACTCGTACCCTCGCTCAGACAAGGCGGTGGAATTTGTCAGCTTGCCCTTCAGCGAAGAAGAGGAGGAATTCGTTGAGAAGTTCTTGACTGAGGGCAAGGGCCGGAATTTCCAGGGCGCGCAGGATACAGTGCTGATGCGCAGGGTTGCCATGGGGAGGCTGGCTGATGTTGCAAATGACCATGATACGCGCGGAAGGAGAGTTGATGGCGTCACGTGGGACTTGCTGAAAGACGGGGTCAGTCATGGTCTGGGTCCAAGGAAAGACGAGGAGAGCTTCGTGGTTTGAAGAGCCGGTTTTCTGCAGGCGAGATAATGCATAGCGGACGGCGTTTTGGCAATTACATCAGTCTCATAAGGCTTTTGACAGAACTCGGAACCCGTAGTATGGGTCCCGCTTATCCCACTTCCCTCTTTCCGACATCAACACTTCCCGCATTTTCGTGACAGCCTAAGTGATCACGACACATATTCAAGACTCGTTACGCTTCTTTGTAGTGTTGCCAAAAGCACCTCAACCCAAATCGCTATCAAAATTGAGTCCAAAGCATCATCATGTATTTTCCAATCCTAACTCTCCTTCTATTACGCAGCCACGGCCCCTTCAACCAATCTCTCCACCCGCGTAACCTGTCTCAAAATATCGCTCTTCCCTAGAACATCCACTCTCTGCTGTTTCCACACCTCCACCTCCTGTCCACCTCGAAGCACACCCACCCTCATCGTCGACAACAAATTATGCGCCGCATTACTATGCTCATACACGCCTCCATTAAACATCCCTGTCGCGTCTTTGCCTATCGCACTCCGAATCAAACTCCTGCCACCTGGGTGATCCTCAATGAACTGGCTGACGTCGTGAATCACACCTGCGACAGCGACCAGCATCTCGCCCGACTCTTTACAGCGCGTTTGAAAGTCATCCCAGGAGATAACAGGGAGCTGGGAGAGAGGCAGACCCCAATCGAGCGCTGAGCGTTTCTTATCCAGAGCCTTTTGCTGCTGTTGCAATCGCCCTTTTTCAATCTCATTAGAGCGGAAAGTCTTGAGCGAGTACGCGAGCGGAAATGGCCCGAGGGAGAAGAGGTAAATGAGCCATTTCGTCGGGTCGTATTGGTACCAAACAATCGCGTTGCGATAGTCGCTAGGAAACTCGTGGTGGAAATTGTGATACCCTTCCCCCATCGTTACTAGCGCTGTCAAAACATGATCTCGCGGTGACCGCCGGTCGTCGAACGGCTGCTCGCCGATCCAATGCGCGAGAGAATTCACGCAGAATGTCGCCTGCTGCACGAAACATGCGCGAATGATGCCCGCGTACACAAGGCCGCCCCACCAATCTCCCCACCCGAGGCCGGCTACGATCATGGGGAATATCCACGCGGCGAAGAGTAGACACTTGCCGTAGTGTTTGTGCTGCCATACGACAACCGGGTCGCTATCGAGATCACTGACGTCCGTCCGGCCTTTGACTTTCGGGTCGCTGTTCAGGACCATCCAGCCGATGTGCGAGAACAACAGGCCGCGCATGACAGAGTATGGGTCTTTCATTGTGTCGGTCCAGCGGTGGTGCGCGCGGTGGTTTGCGCTCCACCACCGAGCGCTACCCTGGATGGCTCCGGCGCCTGTGAAAGCGAGGAATAAGCGTAGCGGCAGGCGAGCGGAGTAGCAGCGATGGCTCCATAGTCGATGATACCCGCCTGTGATGCCAAACGCTGTGCAGAAATAGTACAGGACAGACCAGAGGAGCGTCGGTCGTGTAAGTGGTGTAGAGCGTGTCAGATAGAGACCCAGAGCGGGTATGAGGACCACCAGCGTAGTGTTGAGCCAATTGATCTTCTTGTGCCAGTTCCGTAGGGTGACGTCTTGATATTGGATGTGAGTTGGTTTCGACGGGATGGCTTTACCCTCTGGTATGCTGTCCAAGGCCGCCATTGCGAAGATCAATCCAGCACCTCAACGAGAAACAACAATAAGCGCACTGTCAACATTTCCGATCCCGGCTGCAGTCATCATCTACTTATACCTTACCCTTATCAAGCGGCTGCTTCCGGAACACGCTGTCCAGTCCAGTCCACCACCAACAAACGGCTGCCTAACCAGCGGGGCAAGCGCTGGCAATGACAAAATTCCTGTGCATCTTGCGAGGCTCACGCTTGTTCCCTGCATATTGAGCTTCTTTAGACTGAAGGAATCGGGCGGTGGAGTGATGTTCGTCGACTGGTGCATCCGCGGAACAGGTAAATGCTAGACTGCTTTGGGTCAGGCTTGCGAAACTCGGGCTTACTGCAATGTTGCGTGCTGACCCTGCGTCAATTTTGCATGTTTGAGTGTAAGTAGGTTTTGACCGTATTTTGGGGGGGATGGCAACGTGGAATTGTCTTGGCTGTGAGAATGGAGGCCGCGGGGTCCGAAGTCATCTGGCTATTAGCGCCATTCCATTGGACGATGGTTGGTAGTTTGCCTAATGTAAGTTCTTATGCTACAGGTTATCAGCTAAGGCGGAAAGACAGTGTCTATAGTATGGACTACTGCTTGTCGCACTTATCTAAGGGTCCAGTAGAAAAACGAGTTGCTGACATGGTGCGTATGGCATAGAGACAAGGTATATTAGAGCTGTGCGAATGACAGTTCTAGCTGTCTATAAACTCAGAGCGAAGAGCAGTAGCATTCACTGCCGCTGTATGTTCCGTCGAACAAAAAGACATTACAAATTAACTTTCTAACATTCTGACCGTTCAGGAACCGTTCAGTTCCCTCAATCTCCAAGCATGATATCCACTTGCATGGTCAGCGTCCATACCGAATTTCTCCTTCATATCTTCCATATCCTCCATGTTGCATGTCGTGATTTTCTCATAATGGCCATGGGCTCCAAACACAGCCTGAGACTCCCTAATAACATCCACTAGAAACTTCGGCTTGTACAGGCTAAGAATCCTATCTTCGTCCATCCAATTCGGCCGCCTTGCATATATTCCAGCCATGAAGCGACGGAGGGGCGAGTTTGAACCGGTGTATTTGTAGACATCGGCTACAATGATGTGATCGGGGTACAATCCAATTTCCTCTAATATTTCGAGACCGGCCACGAGTAGTGCGGTGCAGAATTTGTCGTCTCCAATCTTAGCTCCCAGGACGTACGTAATTACGAATTGCTTCCAGATGCCGTTTGTGATCGAATCCTCGTTTTCATGTTGGAAACAAATATGTCGTCGGTACAACCACTCCAGGTAGACATTGAAGGCACGCCTTCTCCATCTAGGAAAGTTGTACTCCTTGATAACATTTTCTTCGTTGCTCCAGACGTTTCGGCACATCGGGCATGTCTTCAGTGCTGGAGTCTTGTCCTTTAGCCACGCCTTCATGCATTCCCGATGGAATGTGGTACCACACTCGCCAGCGCAATACGTAAGGTTCTGGGTACTATGATCAAGCGACTCATAGCATATAGAGCAGTCTTTGCCATGCTCGTCGCTACTCAGCCTACGATTAGGTTGCAGGAGCTGGCGGAAGAAGGGCGAGTTCTGGCACAGCAGATCTTCGTGAATCGTGTGCTCCTCGGCCTGGGCCGATTCACCGACATACAAGCGGACAATCTTGGCTCCAAACTTGGTGTTAGACTTCTTCAAGACGCCCGTTGGCTTCTTCTGTGGTGACGGTGTGACCTTTCTCGATAGCGCCGGGATGCGTGGTCTTGACGGGGCCATCTTCGGTAACTTGGTGAAATTGAAGTAAGTGAAGTTGATAGTCGGAGTAGTGGGTTTTGCTGGGTGATGGCCAGGAGGAGAACGTGTGAGTTCGAGGCAGTGGGTATTCTATATCAAGGGGGGCGCCAAAGGTGCCGATCTTGGCGCTGCAGCGGACGTGAAAAGGTGCCTAGGCAATGATACGGTCGCGGCGTGCCTACTATCACCTCAATCGGTAGTAATAGATGACGCACTATAAATACCTTGGCACTCCGAACGAGAGACAGGGAGCGCTCTCGAGCTAGGGCGAGGAGCTAGCATAGGTAGGTACAGAGTTGTATAAGAAACCGGCATTCGAATGACACCATAGACAGATTCATACACCCCGCTCCCATTCTAAATAATTTTCACAAAAACATGTAGAATACTAACATTTGCAGAATACTAACAGTTCACTTGAATGGCAGAACGCGGTGAGTATTGGTGAGTATCGATTGTGTTGTAATTTCTTGAATGTACTACAGTAGACATGATGCTAGCTATCGACGATTTTGTCAAAAATGAGGAACTGCTATTGTAGGGCAAAGAAAGCTATGACGTTGCCATTCTCGTCGGCACGTGCATAGTTCTTGTTAGATCTAGTGGAAAGCCAGTGTTCTCAATCTTCGCCATCGCTGTCGCTGGCGATCCTACATCCGCCGGCATGGTCCGCATTTTCAATGCAAAGATCCGCCTCAGTCTGGTCTGAATTCCAGTCAGCATTTGGAGTACCAGCTCTCGCCAAAGTGATCGTCTCACTAATCACGGCGGCCAGAAATTCTCGAGGCAGGCTAGCGTCGACTTTGTCACCCTCGTCGACTTCAAGCGACGGATCTGTGGATATTTTGACGTACAGCCCCACAAGAAAGTGTCGAAGCGGTGAAGCAGGAGTAGTGTGCTCGTAGGCATAGCAAATGATTTCTTCGCTTGGCTGGACGTTGTCCTCGATGAAAAGTTCGAGCCCGCCTCGGAGGACGGCATCGCAAAAGACATTGTCCTCGATGTGCGCACCGAAGATATAGGCTTCTGCCCATTTTTGCGGATCCACAATCTCTTTGCCGTCAAAATCAAGTGTGATGCAGATTTGGCCGTAGTACAACCATTCTTGGTAGACGCTGTAGCCGACACTGCTAAGCTGAGGGAATTTGCGAGAAGGTAGAAGCTCCTGTTGAGGCCAGTCCTTGCGGCAGATGGGACACGTTGGAGTGCCACCGTCCCGCGAGTTTGCAAGCCAACTATCCATACACGACGAGTGGAAAGATCGTCCACACTGGATGCTGCAGTACACCAGCTCTTGAACTCCCGGCTCAAGTGCATCCAAGCAGATAGGACAACTCATGTCCTGACCAGAGTCTAAGGCTCTACGATTTGGCTGCAATTTTCTGCGAAAATAGGGCGAGTTTAAGCAGAGAAGGTCCTCATGAGTAGTGAAGTACTTGCATTTTTGACTGATGCACACTTGTACAGTGCTTCGGCCGAACTTGGATGTGCGTTGTTTCCGCGTGCTGAAGCGCAATTTGGATGAGCTGGTGTCTTCCCTGACCATGACCAAGTCTATATCGGCTTTTCGAATTCAATCTGGTCGGAGAATACGAACGTGTTAGCGACGAGTCTGATTCGGATGGAGGGGTGGATGACAACACAGGGGCCAGGAGGAATCTTATATGAGGGAGAACGTCAGTGATGGTGTTTTTGGTGATTTCTGTAGACGACGACTGCCGTGTGTCCACACAGCAAACTTCGAGATGGAACAATGACTTGCAGTGTAAGGGAAGGAGTGGCAGAACACTGTGCGACCTACATAGCATGTGGTCAGAATAATTGCAATTCTCACAATGTATGAGATAGGCATGAAGTGAAATGAAGGCATACATTGGACTTTGCTATGAAAACCTGCTGATTTCGCTCGTCTCTTTCGCGCAACTATCGATGTTTGCTGTAATCACGGCACTCAAAGCACAAATTATATGTCCATTACAAGCACAAACAGACTATCCTGCCAGGCTTGCTATTAAAACCACCTGGCCAAATACACTCCCATAAAGTCTTGTCGTCGCCATGATCTGCAATGTTTGGTGCGTTGCTGCCGAGAACGCATTGGAGTCGAGATCTGCACATTGAAGCGCTTATTCGCCCACCTCGTCCGGCCAGATCCGACGACATAACGGACACTTGGAGATTTGTGATCTTGCAAACTTTTCTTCCTTCCAGCTCTTCATGCAGTCATAGTCCATGTTAGCTCAACATCCTTGAGCGCAGAACGCGATCTCTTTCTTGCAAGTGTCAGCACTCTAACAGAGGGCGCGCCTCTAGCGCCTATAGCAGGCCTAGCATAGATGCTAAGAGAATAGTATATAGAGTAAAGAGAGAATTACTTCTTAATAGTAGTAATTTATCTATTTTTCTTAATAATCTTATTAAATACTTTTATATTACTTATTTTTTAGCTATAACTACTAATATTATTTTAATATTTAAATTACTTACTTTATATAGTATAAAGAAAAAGTAAATATATTATTTAACTTTCTATATACTTTTATTACTAGAGTAGTAGCTATATAAAACTAAAGCTTACTATTTTATAACTATTAGAAAAAAAGCGCTATAGTATAGACTAAGCTAGTAAATAAGTATAGTTAAGGCTAATATAAGTTATATTATATAAGACTCTAACTTAACCTTACTATTAACTTATCTATTTGCGCTAGTAGTAAGTTAAGAATAGGTTAAGTTAATAAATTAGTAGGTATAGTTAAGTCTATTATAACTAAGTTAATATAAGTCTTACTAATTATATATATATATATTATTATAGCAGTTTATTACATAGAATAGTATATATATTCTTAATTTGTTTATTTATAGCTAAATTATGCTAACTAGTAAAGTAGCTTATATCTATAATCTTCTAAAATATACTACTTTTTATTAGGTTTCTATAGTATTAAATAGCTAAGTAGCTATTTTTTGCCTAAATAGTAACTCGCTTAGTATAAATAGTATTAACGTTATAATTTAGCAATATTAGCATAGACTATAGAAGTAAATAAGAGATTATACCTTTAAAGTAACTAATAAAAAATGCTTTAAGCGCCTTCTAAATAGCACTAAGCGCAGACTTCTAAAAGCAGAAAGATTTAAACCTATTATAGAGTTCTTAGCAGATTTCTCTAATTAAGCGCAATAGAGATAGCTTATAGATAAGAAGTTTAGTAAATTTCTAGTAGCAGTAGATTTTGCGCAGAGTAATAGCTACTTATTATTAGCATATATATATAATAATAAGCTGTAATAATATACTTCTTAGCTTATAGTAGTAAGGTTTCTTTCTAGTAGTAGCAGCCTTAGCTTTCTTAGTCTTGCGTATAGCCTTTAAAGTAAGATCTTTTTTAGAAGCTTTGCTGCTAGTTACAGTATAACGCTTAGTCTCTTACTCTACTTTAGAGATACTGCTTTTATTAGTATAAGCTATAATAATATAGTTAGCGTAGTATTTAGTATTATTAATAGTATTTTAGTAAGTTAATATATATAAGAAACTTATATTATTAAAGAAGATATATGCGCTTGCTAGTGTATCTAAAGCTCTGCTAGCGCGTTTTAGGTAGTATAGCTACGCAATTAACTATTTAATAATAGAGACTACTGCAGCTATAATAATAAACTATAATAATTTCTTATTTGCTACTATAAAGCTTTAGCTTTCTGCTTATACTAAAATAAATAAGATATACGCAAAATTAAAGAAAGTAGTAGCGTTGCAGTATAAAATCTGCTTATTTATATATAAAATTAGATTTTTAGTAGTATACTAGCGCACTAACTAGAATAGTGCTATGCACTATTTGCTATATAATAATAAAATATAATAACTTATAAGATTATAGAACTTAGAGCTAGCTTTTTAATAATCCTATTTGCGCAAAGATCTAACTTATATATAATATTATATATATATTAAGGTTTTTCGCGCTAGCAGTAAAGCTCCTATAAGTATATAATATAATAGCAAATGCGCTATATAGGTAAATTTTCGCTTTTCTATACTTCTAGTTAGCAATACCTATCTTTATTATATAACTTTATTACGCAATTTATCTAGTTAATATATTCTTGCTTAAGAAAGAGCTTCTTAATAAACTAGAGAGTCTGCTGCTAAATTCTAAGCTTATTATATCTAATAATTTTAATACTAAGAAGTAGAGCGC
>Ga0265780_10006087_pt1 | contig 15094 bp, 12 predicted proteins | sample P1T30metagenome_FD_192432 | JGI IMG/M metagenome (GOLD analysis project Ga0265780, IMG submission 192432) | Plant litter microbial communities from East Loma Ridge, Irvine, California - P1 T30 | ecosystem: Environmental > Terrestrial > Plant litter > Unclassified | place: USA: California... | reverse complement strand
AGGTTTTGGCGAAAGCGAGCCTAAAGTGGACTGCAAAGAAAACTGTACGGAAGAAGACCATGCTAAAAACAGAAGAAACGAATTCCTTATCGTAAAAAAATAAAGAATAGTTTTCAAATAACTAAAAGAGCGGCCGATTAGGCCGCTCTTTTTTTATTGTTCGATAACCAGTTTAAATCCGATTCGTGGTATGTTTTCAATCCGGATGTGTTCTTCCTCCTTAAATATTTTGCGGAGCCTTGAAATAAAAACATCCAGGCTTCTTCCCATAAAATAGTCGTCATCACCCCAAAGTGCCGTCAATATTTTCTCCCGCTTTAAAACCTCATTCTTGTTGTCTAGAAACAATTTCAGCAATGCTGATTCTCGCTCTGTCAGATGTATTTTGTCCTTGTTTTTTAAAAGGCAGTAGTCATTAGGGTAAAATTCGAAACTTCCGATCTGAAAAGTCTTGATAACAGCAACCGGCGTTTTTTGACTGCGTTTTAAAAATACTTCAATTTTCAAATTCAATTCTTCAAGGCTGAAAGGTTTTACTAAAAAATCATCGGCACCCAATTTCAAGCCCTTAATGCGATCTTCCTTTAAAGACTTGGCCGAAAGAAATAATATCGGAATTTCAGCATTGGAATTTCTAATCTCCTGTGCAATTTCAAATCCGTCTTTTTTGGGAAGCATCACATCTAAAATGCAAAGGTCAAAAGCAGTTTTATGGAAGTTTTTAATCGCTTCATCACCATCAGAAAAGTGGGTGATATCATAAAATTGTTCCAGATAATCGATGGTCAGAAAAGCCAGCGTGGGATCATCTTCTACATAAAAAATACTGCTTTTGTTCATGTGTTATCGTTTTAAAAGTAAGGAAACCGTTGTTCCTGAATTCGCTTCATTCTTTTTGATGCTTATTTTCCATCCATGCATCACGCAGCCCGAGTCCAAAACCGCCTACCTCATTGCGTTTTGCGGTTGAAATTCGGTAGAACTTGTCAAAAATAGCATTTAATTCTGAAGGTTCGATGCCTATTCCGTTATCCGAAAACTGAAGACTAATTTCTTTTTCAAGACGGCTGATTTCTATTTTAATTTCAGGTTCGTTGTCGTTGTATTTTACCGCATTGTCAATGATATTGTAGACTACGTTTGAAAAATGAAACTCGTCTGCTTCAATCCAATACTCTTGTTCTGAGGCTTCCAGTTGTATGGAAATCGGCTTGTTGTATTTTAAAAGCAAAGTGTCTTTTGCGTTTAAAATGGTTTCAATAAGATTAAATCGTGTTTTCTCCAAAACCATGGCATTCGAATCGCTCTTGGCAATATGCAATATTTTTTCAATGTGCTGGTTCAGCTTGTTGCTTTGCTCAATTATTATATTCATGTACTTCGAAAGCTTCGGATTTTGTACTATTTCTTCTTGATTTCGGGCATAATTAGAAGCGATCAAAATGGATGAAATCGGCGTCTTGAATTCATGTGTCATATTATTGATAAAGTCGGTCTGAAGTTCTGTATATTTCTTCTGCTTCAACAACAACAGCACAGAATAGACATAAATTACCAACACCAAAATCAAAACTCCTGTATAGATCCAATATTGGTTTAGTGAGGCCACATAATTGTACTTCATCTGCGGAAATCGAACCGCAAAATAATAAACAAGTCCGGCTTTTTTTGAAAAGCACTTTTCACATTTTGTCTGCTTCGCATCTGATGCCGAAACATAGTCGCCATACATCATTTCGTCAGATCCGCAGTTGTAGATGGCATATTCAAAATCAACGTTGAGCTTGACTTTTTGAAATTCGGTCTTCAGGTAATATTCTAAAACGGTCGCGTCAAAAGCATCATTTACATTGACGATGTAATAATCTTCAGAAATTTTCTTGATCTGGCTTTCCAACGGAATTTCAGTTCCATTGTCCTTATGTATTTTGGTAACCACATCCTGCAGTGCAAAGTGAATCTTCTCACCCAGTTCTTTCTTTTCGAATGCATAAGCCTGCGTCAGCGTTAACAGCTGCATGAATAGCACGCCCACGATCGCCAGAAGCCCGATGAAAATAATGGTATTTAATCTGTTGAATTTCAAGGTATATAGTTTAGATGGCACGATATTACTATTAATTCAATTAGCAAACAACCCATTAACAACTCATTAACAAGAGTTGTAAGATGGTTAACACGAATGTGAAAATTTATAAATATATTTGTAGTGTTCTTATTGAACCAAGAAACCATACTATTTAAATCATACAATTATGAAATCATTAAAATTGACATTTTTCGCTTTGGCCGGAGCCTTATTATTAGCAGCAGCGCCAGCACATGCACAGAAAGCAGCGCCTGCAGCTCCAGCAACCGCAGCTCCAGCAGGAAAACCATCGTTGATCGCTTGGACAGCTGATTCTCACGATTTTGGAGACATCAAAAAAGGAGTTCCAGCTTCTCACGATTTTACATTCAAAAACACTACAAAGCAGACCATTTTGATCACTAATGTGAAGGCGGCTTGTGGATGTACTGCAACAAATTACACAAAAACTCCAATCAAACCAGGAGAAACAGGAAGCGTAACTGCTACTTACAATGCTGCTAATCCAGGAGCTTTTTCAAAAACAGTTACGGTAACGACTAATGATACTGATGTTCCAAAAATCTTGAGCATCAAAGGAAAAGTAGTAGAGCCACAGTCATAATTGCTTTTTTTTCATAGCATTTTAAAGCCATCTTCGGATGGCTTTTTTTGTTTTTTATACTTTTGACTTTATCATTTTTAGTTCATGCTAGGAAATAGTTTACAAAAAAGCAGCGCTTTTTGATTGCCGAAGCTTTTTTTTCATAACTTTAATTCCTAAACAAAAGAAATGCTACACGCCTATATCAAAACACCCTTGGGAATTGCCGCAATAACAGGCGATGAAAATGGCATTGCCAGTGTTTGTGTTTTAGATAAAGAGTTAGACGATTTTCCGCAAATTCCTGCTGTACTGCAAGAAGCCGTTTCACAAATAGAAGCTTATTTTTTAGGCAAAAGAACCGAATTTACCTTCAAGCTAAATCCCTCCGGAACTGAATTTCAGAAAAAAGTATGGGCCGCGCTTCTCAAAGTTCCTTTTGGAAAAACAATATCTTATCAACAACTTTCTATCCAATTAGGTGATGTAAAAGCCATTCGCGCTGTAGCGGCGGCAAATGGAAAAAATCCGCTCTGGATTGTCGTTCCCTGCCACCGAATCATAGGAACTGATGGTTCATTAACAGGATATGCCGGAGGAATATGGCGAAAGAAATGGCTTCTCGAACATGAAAATCCCTTAAAACAACAAAGCTTATTTTAAAGACACGCTTATGAAATCAGTATTTAAATTTTTTTTATGGTTCATTGCCGCATTTGCAGCCTTAATTGCACTCTTATACATCTTCAATGTTGATTACCTGATTCGTGCTGTAAATACTGTTTATTTCAACGGACATACGACGGCTTTTCTCAGTGATTATACTGAATTTCCCAACAGAAAGATTGCAAAAGGAAAACCGCAGCCTTGGCATATAAGTAAAGAATATAACAAAGTGAAAGCTACTGAAAAGCTCTCTGAAACCAATTCCAAGTTTAAGACAGTTGCTTTTCTTATTATTAAAAACGACAGCATCTGGCATGAAAGTTATTTTGATGATTATACTAAAGACACAAAATCCAATTCCTTTTCTATGGCCAAAAGTGTCGTGACAATGGCCCTGGGAAAAGCAATAATGCAAGGCAAAATTAAAAGTCTTGACCAAAAAGTAACTGATTTTTATCCAGAATTTGCTGGGAAATTTGGCGACAAGCTGACCGTGGGCGATTTATCTTCAATGTCTTCTGGCTTGAGCTGGGATGAAAAATATTACAGTCCATTTTCAATTACCACCAGAGCTTACTTTGACAACGATTTGCGCAAAATAATTCTCGGCTTAGAAATTACCAGTGAGCCGGGCAAGGAAATGAAATACTTAAGTGGCAATACGCAGTTGCTGGCTATGGTTATTGAAAAAGCAACAGGCGAACACTTGTCTGATTATGTTTCAAAGCATTTTTGGCAGCCTATGGGAGCTGAAAATGATGCGCTTTGGCAAGTCGATGATCCCGGAGGCATTGAAAAAGCTTATTGTTGTATTGCCAGCAACGCTAGAGATTTTGCGCGTTTTGGAAAATTGTACAAGCAAAAAGGAAGGTGGAATGGACAGCAGCTTCTGGATGCTTCTTTTGTAGAAAAGTGCGTTACACCACGATTTTCAGATGCTCTTTTTTATGGATACGGCTGGTGGCTCAGCGATCACAAGGGCAAGCAGATTTATTATATGCAGGGGCATTTAGGGCAGTATGTAATTGTAATTCCTGAAGATGATTTGATCATAGTTCGCCTTGGACATCTGCGTGATGAAAGGGCTGATGGCGATTTTCATCGAAATGATTTTTATGTCTATATTGACGAAACTTATAAAATGCTAGAAGGTGATAGAAAAAATTAATCTCGAAAACATTCTTTTTCTCGATATTGAAACGGTTCCTGAAGTGGAAAATTTTGCCGATCTAGATGAAGAAAAACAATATCTTTTCGACCTGAAAACACAATATCAGCGGAAAGAGGACTATACGCCAGAAGAATTCTATGACCGTGCGGGAATTTGGGCTGAGTTCGGTAAGATCGTCTGCATTTCTGTTGGATATTTTACTTTTAAAGGTGATATAAGGCACTTTAGAGTAACGACTTTTTTTGGTGAAGAAAAAAAGATTTTGACAGATTTCAGTACTCTTTTGAACACTTATTTTAACCAGCCACAGCACATCATGTGCGGTCATAATGCAAAAGAATTTGATTTTCCATTTATCGCCAGACGGATGATTATCAACCAAGTCCAAATTCCGAACAAGCTCAACTTATTTGGAAAAAAGCCATGGGAAGTTCCCCATCTGGATACCTTGGAGATGTGGAAATTTGGCGATTTCAAGCACTACACCTCCTTAAAATTATTGACTAAAGTATTAAATGTTCCTTCACCCAAAGACGATATCAGTGGCAACGAAGTAGCACGCGTTTATTATATTGACAAAGATATTGACCGCATTATCATCTATTGTGAAAAAGATGTCATTGCCGTCGCCCAAATTTTCTTGAGGCTCAGAAGAGAAGAACTTTTGATTGAAGAAGAAATTATACACATATAAAAAGCCCTAAAAAATCAGGGCTTTTGGTATTTAATCGTATTTCTATTATTGCTTTTTCAATTCTTTTTCGTCTAGTTTTCCGTCCGCAGTTTTATAATAGTAGTTGTCATTTTGGCCATAGTTTGAAGTATATCCGTTATAATGTGAACCGCTGCTTTGAGCTAAAGAGCTTCTGCCGTTAACGGTTCCTACCATATCAATAATCTGGCCTCGTCTGTTGTATATAATTTGCAGGTTCCCAACTCTGGTCAAGGCCAAATTGCTGTAAGTCATGTACACTGAACCGATTCTTTTAATTCGATCTTTTGAATCATAGTTTACAAAAACATTTCCAATTCTTCGAACTCTTCCTTTATAATCGTGTTCTATTTTTACGCCGGAAAGGTTGGTATTTGCAGGAGCTCCATAAGTAGCATTCACGCTGCCACGTCTCGCGTTTCTATAATATTCTTCTCCTTGAGATGGCGCGGTATTAAAATCAAATTGTCCGTCAGGAAAGATGTAAAATTCGATGCCTCGTTCCACAAATGTGATTGGCTCGTCATCACTGAAAGTTCTAAAATTCGCTATATCAGAAAATTTGTTTATTTCTGAAGCATTTGCAAAGCCTCCAAAAAATAAGAAGCTTGCCACTAAAAAAGTAAAATTTTTCATAATCAAAAGTATTAGAGTTTGCTTACTCTTCCGATTTTCAGCATCTTCGAATCTTGATGTATTCAAGGTTATTTTGCTATATCCAATTTATGTGCCAAAACTTTTTCTGTACTAAGATTACAAAAAGGCATTATATAAAAAATCCCGAATGCAATTTGCAAACGGGATTTAGTATCAGCTAGTTATAATTTTAAAATAGACTTGGACTATCTGTTTAAAATTATTTTCTTCGTAGTTTTAAGATGACCATTTTGAATGGAAAGCATGTAAATTCCATCTGAAAGATTTTCAATATTTAGCGTCTCCTTAGCATTTGAACTTTCTTTGGAAAGGATATTTCTACCTTGGATATCAAAAAGACGCAGCATGGTTTTTTCAGGTCTGTTTTCTGGAAGCTGGATAGTCAAAATTCCCTGGGTCGGATTTGGATATACAATAACATTCGCCAATTCATTTGCTTGCACATTCAAAAGTGAAGATGTAACGTTGCAAAAATTAAGGCTGAAACCATTTATTCTGCCACCATCACCCGCTTCATTATCAATCGCATAAAGCGTCCAGATACCTTGGGCAGGTAGGTTGTTGTAGCGCGTCAACGTTTCAAATGGCTTGACCGTTCCTGTAATGGAAGGAACTGCATTCGCACAAACATAAGCCTCGCCTGAATCGCTCAAAGTAGCGGCAATATTTTCATTATCACCACAAGGTTCTTTGAAGAGATATACTCGTGGCGAACCAATTTCAGCTGGACCTTCAAGATACACAGTCATTTCCTGCATATAAGTATGCGAAATATTGACGCTGGCCGTCAGATTTCCGATGGTGATATTGCCGGTTACTGTTACTGGCACTTTTGCAAGCGCATTTTCTTGAGTAGAGATGGTCGCATTTAAGAAATTTGTAGCTGTAAAAACGTTATCACACGATAAAACTCCAGTAGTGAAATTAAACTGACTAGCATTTGTAGCTTCGCCACAAGAATTAGAAGGCAATATCCTCCAGTAATATTTTGTCGCTTCAGAAAGTCCGGTTACCACATATTTCGATTCAGAAGTCAATTGATTGATAACCAAATTTGAAAATGCCTCGTCAGAAGCAACTTGAACTCTGTAAGAAACTGTATTTACATCAGGCACCCAAGCCAGCTCTACGTTTGTTGGAACTCTGTCTTGTGCATTTGTAGGCGAAGTAAGCGTCAAATTTTGAAAATTTGCATCATACAATTTCATCTTTACGTTTTTGGTCTTTGTCCCGGTGGCATTTGTTGCTGTTATTCCAATAATATAGTCGCCAGGCAGTGCATTTTGAAGATTTGAAATTGTCATCACCACTTCGCCATTTGAAGTTAAAGAAGGACTGCTAAAGGTAGCCAGCGCTCCGTTTGGAAGATTTGTTGCCGTGAAGGTTGTAATGTCAGTATTTGTAGTAATATATCTAAACGTATAAGCCGCTGCTTCAGTGCTGCAGATCGTCTTGTCATCCATAATCGGCATGATAGCGAATGTTGATGTCACGCCAGTAACAATGATTGAAAAATTTTGAGCACCTGACTGCAGCGTTCCTTTGTGGTTTACTGTGATGGTATAGGTTCCTGTTGCCCCCGGAATATTTACTTTTTCAACATTATCTACATTATTATCGCCTGTTTTAATTGCGTTTGCACCTGCGTTGCTCGTCATTTTCCAAGGAAAATAACTAATAAATGATTTTCTTACGCGTATATCTAAATCATTTACCAGAGCAGGAGTAGTGCTGTTCAGTATGCCACTATTGGCATTTCCAGGGGCGTCTGTCCAAACAATAGTAGCGTCCAGCGGCTCTGTTCCACTCGCATTTACTGTCATTGTAAAAGATTCGCCTTGGCGCAAAGTTTCTTCAGAAATTACGGTAGTCAAGCCATTTGCCGTAATTGTTTCAGCGGCTTTTTTTGCGTTCAATAGTCCCCAACCAAAAACTACATCTGGACCTGGCCGTCCTGCATCATCTGCAGTATGGCACGCCAGCGCTTTTAATGTTGCCGCTTTCATAAACTTTGTATTTGTATTTTTATAATGCTGTTGCAATAAAAGCAAAGTTCCGGTCACGTTTGGAGCAGACATTGAGGTGCCAGACAAACTTCCATAAGCGGTGTCACTCGTTTCTAAAGTAGAAAATAATCCTGTTCCATTTCCAGTGATATCGGGCTTGATTCTAAGATCATCAGCCGGACCTTGACTGCTTCCCGAATTGATAAAAACGCTTGTCAGATTTCCATTTGCTGCTATGTTGGCATCTTGCGCGTTGGCAATTACCAGATTATTTTTGCTGACTTTGTTTCCTGTCAGCTTGTCAAAACCTGTAGTCGAAGGACTCTGATTGGTATCGGTTCCGTTATTTCCGGCAGACGCCACCATCAGATAATAAGGAGCGTTGTAAAGCAACTCATCCCAAGATCTCGATTCTGCAGAATATGCGCCAATATACCAGCTTGCGATGGCAACCCCGCTATTATTAATAATCGGAACACCATACGAGTGGTTTGATACCAACATCCCATTTTGTGCTTCAAATGCCGCTTCAGATAAATCATCTGTCCAGTTAAAAGTCCGCACTTGAGCTAACGGTGCCATACCTTTTGCGCTAGCATTTACGCCTGATGCGGTAATAGTTCCGGTCACGTGCGTTGCATGAAAATTATTTCCGGAAGTGCTTGGAACATCGTCATTGACGGTCACTCGATTTCCAAATTCTTGATGAGAAGCACGAACTTTTCCTCCGTCCCAAACGCGAGCCGTCATCCCTTGTCCGTCAAGCGCAAGACCTAAACCGCCGCCAGAATTTAAAAAATTTGCGCGTGTCGATTTTGCCGCATTGACATTGTCGACACTGTAATAAAGAGGCTGGCCGTCAGGCGTCAATTTCATGAGTTCATCAACAGAGCCATTTTTATTAGCACGAAATTCAGGCCAGTTGTTTTCTTTAGCCGCTTTTAAAGCTGCCACTTTTTCTGCTTTTGCTTGAAGGTGGTATTTCTCTTGAAGGGCTGCTAATTTCTTCAAATCATACTCTTTTACGATAGAAGCTATTTCATCTTTATTTTGGCTGTAACCAGAAAAAAATGAAAAAAATAGTAACGTCAATAAGAATGTTTTGAAAGCAGTAGAATAGTTTTTTTTCACAATAAGGTGCGTGATAGATTTATAAAAAATAGTTCTCAAAGATAAGCGATGTTCTTTTTTATTATCAATCTACAAAAGTTAAATTTTTAAAAGTCACTGCCTTACTGAAAAAAGTGTGGAATTGCAGCAATGCGTTTTAGCCCTTAAAAACTTTTCACTACTTTTATTCAGTATGAAACAGATTTTAGAAATTAATAATCTTGAAATTTCCTTTCGCAAAGATGGCATTTACACTCCTGTGAACAAGCAGATTTCGTATGCCTTATATCCGAATGAAATTCTTGGAATCGTGGGGGAATCAGGTTCGGGGAAATCAGTTTCCTCGTTGGCAATCATGGGACTTTTGCCGGTCAAGATTTCTAAAATATCCAATGGCGAAATTCTTTTTCAAGGAAAAAATGTCGCACTTCTTTCTAAAAAAGAATTGCAAGATCTGAGAGGAGCAGCAGTTTCAATGATTTTTCAAGAACCGATGAGTTCGCTGAATCCTTCGCTAAAATGCGGTTTTCAAGTAGGGGAAATTTTACAGCAGCACACCACGCTTTCTAAAAAAGAAATCAAGGCAGAAGTGTTGCAGTTGTTTGAAAGAGTAAAGCTGCCAGATCCTGAAAAAATGTATGGCCGTTATCCGCATGAAATTTCGGGTGGGCAAAAACAGCGCGTGATGATTGCTATGGCCATTGCCTGCAAGCCAAAAATATTGATTGCTGATGAACCCACGACCGCATTAGACGTCACGGTTCAAAAAGAAATTATTCAACTGTTGCAAGACATACAGCGAGAAACCGGCATGAGCATTATTTTTATTTCGCACGATCTGTCACTGGTTTCAGAAATTGCCGACCGGGTTTTGGTAATGTACAAAGGTGAAATTGTGGAACAAGGCGAGGCAATGGATGTTTTTCATAATCCAAAACATATCTATACCAAAGCCCTGATCAGTTCAAGGCCTTCGTTAGAGGTTCGATTGAAAAGGCTTCCGACGATCAAGGATTATTTGGAAAATGCTGTAAATTCTGAAATTATTTCTTCGGAAGAAAGACAAAAATCACACGGAAAATTATACAGTCAAGATCCGATTTTGGAAGTTAGAAATGTAGAGAAAGAATATTTTTCAACGGCTGGCTTCTTCGGAAAAAAAACTGGATTTAAGGCTGTCAATGATGTCAGTTTTAAAATATATGAAGGAGAAACTTTAGGTTTGGTCGGAGAATCAGGCTGCGGAAAATCTACTTTAGGAAACACAATTCTGCAATTAGACAAAGCAACTGCCGGACAGATTTTTTACCGAGGTGTTGATATTACAAAGCTTCCGTCGAAAGACATCAGAAGTTTGCGAAAAGAAATTCAAATTATTTTTCAAGATCCTTATTCATCTTTGAATCCCAGAATTCCGGTTGGTAAAGCCATTATGGAACCGATGAAAGTGCATAAATTGTATAAAAATGACGCCGAGCGCAAAGCAAAAACCATTGAAATTTTAGAAAGAGTAGGGTTGGGCGAAGAATTTTTCAACCGATATCCGCACGAGTTTTCTGGAGGACAACGCCAAAGAATTGGAATTGCCAGAACCATTGCCTTGCAACCAAAATTGATTGTTTGTGACGAATCGGTTTCGGCTTTGGACATTTCGGTTCAAGCCCAAGTATTGAATCTATTGAATGAATTAAAAGAAAATTTCGGATTTACGTATATCTTTATTTCCCACGATTTGGCCGTTGTAAAATACATGTCTGACCAAGTTTTGGTGATGAACAGAGGAAAAATTGAAGAATTGGCTGATGCCGATGTGCTGTATGAAAATCCGCAAAAAGAGTATACGAAGAAATTAATTGCTGCAATTCCGAAAGGATAAAAAAATCGAATATGTTGTTTACCGAAACTTTTTCTGAATTTTATGAAAAATTCAAGACCAGTCTTTCTGACGGAACTTTTGCCAAACTTACTTTTGCCAAAACAATCGGACAGGCCGAACTAAAAAATATTTTTATCCGTCCCGTTTTAGAAGAAAATGAATTGAAATTGGAACTGAAATTCCGATTCCAGCAGGAAGAATTGTTTGAAATACATTCCGTTGATAGTGCTTTTGACCGTTTGCTTCCGTTTGTAAATAATCCTTTTTTATCGGTTATTTTATTTACGACGGAATTTGATTTGACTTATAAATTGAATAAAAAACGAAGTGTTAGCGTAACGGATCAACCGCCAACTTTTGGCAATGCGAGCGAAGTATTGTTAGAATATTTGAAGAAATAAAGAACCAAAGAACCAAAAAATAAGAGGAGGGTCATGTTCATTTGACAATCCTCTTATTTTTTTAATCAATAACCATCTCTGGGATTTCTCCTTCAATAATTAAATTTCCTTCCGTTGCTTTTATAATTTCTTCGACTGAAACGCCTGGAGCTCTTTCTAAAAGTTTAAAACCTTCCGGAACAATTTCCAAAACAGCCAATTCCGTAACTACTTTTTTAACGCATCCGACACCGGTTAGTGGCAATGAACATCGTTTTAAAAGCTTTGATTCTCCCGCTTTGTTGACATGCATCATCGCTACGATAATATTTTCTGCCGAAGCGACCAAATCCATCGCGCCACCCATTCCTTTAACCATCTTTCCCGGGATTTTCCAGTTGGCGATGTCACCGTTTTCGGCAACTTCCATCGCTCCGAGAATGGTCAAATCCACTTTTTGGCTACGAATCATCCCGAAACTGAACGCGGAATCAAAGAAACTTGCGCCAGGAAGCGTTGTAATCGTTTGTTTTCCCGCATTAATAACATCAGCATCTTCTTCTCCTTCAAAAGGAAACGGACCCATGCCAAGTACGCCATTTTCGCTTTGGAATTCAACCGAAATATCTTCACGAACATAATTGGCAACCAAAGTTGGAATCCCGATTCCAAGATTAACGAAATATTTGTCTTTAACTTCTTTTGCTATTCTTTTTGCAATATCTTCTTTTGATAACATACTACTCTAATGTGTTAATTTGGTAATCAGAAAATTAGACAATGCTTCGCAAAGTCTTTAAAATTATCTAATTATTACATTTTCTAATTTTCTAATTTTTTCTCACTGTTCGTTGTTCAATTCTTTTCTCAAATTTCTCGCCTTGAAAAATTCGCTGTACCATGATGCCCGGAATGTGAATTTGGTTTGGATCCAAGCTTCCAGCAGGAACTAATTCTTCAACTTCGGCAATAGTAATTTTAGCAGCACCAGCCATTACAGCATTAAAATTTCGAGCCGTTCCTTTAAAGATGAGGTTTCCGGCTTCATCGCCTTTCCATGCTTTGACGATAGCAAAATCAGCTTTGAAAGCTTCTTCCATTATGTGCATTTTTCCGTTGAATTCTCTGGCTTCTTTGCCTTCGGCTATTTCGGTACCGTAACCTGCCGGTGTAAAAAACGCAGGAATTCCGGCTTGTGCGGCGCGGCATTTCTCGGCTAAAGTTCCTTGTGGTGTCAGTTCAACATCTAATTCCCCCGATAGCATCTGGCGTTCAAACTCGGCATTTTCTCCTACATACGAAGAAATCATTTTTTTGATCTGGCGCTTTTGAAGCAGTAATCCCAATCCGAAGTCATCGACTCCGGCATTGTTAGAAATACAAGTCAAGTCGGTTCTTCCTAATTTTACCAGTTCGGCAATGCTGTTTTCAGGAATGCCGCAAAGACCGAAACCGCCGAGCATGATCGTCTGTCCGTCTTGAATATCTTTCAGTGCATCGCTCACCGATGCGACTTTTTTATTGATCATATAATGAATGTTTGTTTTGGAGCATAAATATATAAAAAAACGCCTTAAAAAAGGCGTTCTATTAAAAATCAAATTCATCGGTATCTTGTTCGGGTTCGACAGCCGTGGAGTCTTTTTTGACAGGAGGCGTCCAGCAATCTACTTTAATCGATAAATTTTTAGGTCTCTCGAAAGCTTCTTTTGAAACAGAAAGCGCCTTGTCTTCATAGCATTTTTTCATGAACAATCCCCAAATTGGCAATGCCATGACGGCACCTTGCCCATAAGTAATGCTTTTAAAGTGTGCCGAACGGTCTTCGTTACCCACCCAGACTCCTGTTGCCAGATTCGGAACCATTCCCACAAACCAACCGTCAGATTGGTTCTGCGTCGTTCCTGTTTTTCCTGCAATCGGGTTTCTCAAGACATAAGGATATCCGGTCATCATTTCATAGCCATAACCGCCGCCGTCAGTTCTCAAGCGTCCTCCAGAGCCAAATTCAGTAACTCCTTCAAGAAGTTTAATCACGGCATAAGCGATATCTTGGTTTAAAACATCGTGGGAAACAGGCGTTGATTCGTATAAAACAACTCCGTTTTTATCTTCAATTCTTGTAATTACTTGTGGTTTTACGTAAACGCCTTTGTTGGCAAATGTGCTGTAAGCGGCCACCATGTCTTCTACTGTAATTTCAACAGCGCCCAAGGCGATTGAAGGCTGTGACGGAATTTTTGATTCCACGCCTAATTTTTTTACCAAATCGATAACCGCATCCGGACCTACCTTGTCAATCAATTTCGCAGAAACTGTGTTGATCGAATTGGCAAGCGCAGATTTTAAGGTAACCATACCTTTATAAGTTCCATTTGAATTTCGGGGCGTCCAAGTTTCGGTCACGTTGTGCCTTCCTTTCGGGATCGTGTAAGGGGCGTCAATAATCGAATCGCATGGCGAATATCCTTGCTGTTCAATTGCTGCCGCATAAACGAACGGCTTGAAAGTGGAACCCACCTGACGTGCGCCCTGACCCACGTGGTCGTACTGAAAATGCTTGTAATTTATACCGCCAACCCACGCTTTCACATGACCTGTCTGCGGTTCCATTGCCATGACTCCTGTCTGTAGGAAATGTTTGTAATATCTAATGGAATCATTTGGCGTCATGATCGTGTCTCTTTCGCCTTTCCAAGTAAAGACCGTCATATCTGTTTTTACGCTGAACGATTTGGTGATTTCCTCATCGCTTTTTCCCTGAGCGCTCATTTGTCTCCATCTTTCTGAAGCTTTTCTGGCGCTATCCATCAACGAATTTGTCTCGGCGTCAGACAGTTTTATGAAAGGCGCATTTTTATTGCCTTTTGACTGTTTGAAGAATTCTTTCTGCAGGTTTGCCAAATGTGCCGTAACCGCTTCTTCAGCGTGCATTTGCATCCTTGAATCAATCGTAGTATAAATTTTTAGGCCGTCGCGATAAATGTCATAATCGCCGCTTCCGTCTTTCTTCGGATTTTCTTTTGCCCACGTTTTCATGAAATCACGCAGGTATTCTCTGAAATAAGTAGCAATTCCTTCGTTATGGCTTTCGGGATGGTAATCTAAAACCAATGGTTTTTTTGATAAAGATTCTCTTGCCGCTTCTTCTAAATGGCCGTTTTTTACCATTTGCCCCAAAACAGTATTTCGTCGGTCAAAAACTTTTTGCTTTCTTTTTTCTTTTATAGGATTAAAAAGCGACGGATTTTTTAGCATTCCTACCAAAACAGCACCTTCTTCGATTTTCAAGTCCCGTGGTTCTTTGCCAAAATACACTTTCGCGGCCGAACGGATTCCAACTGCATTGTTCACAAAATCAGCTTTATTGAAGTACATCGCAATAATTTCCTGCTTGGTATATTGTCTTTCCAAACGAATGGCGATAATCCATTCTTTTACCTTTTGAACCATACGGAAAGGCAAAAATTTTGAACCTTCGCCGTGGAATAAAAGTTTGGCAAGCTGCTGTGTAATCGTACTCGCACCGCCACTGGTTCCAAAACTGCTGACAGCCCTCAATGTTCCTCTTCCGTCGATTCCTGAATGTTCATAGAAACGCTCGTCTTCGGTAGAAACCAAGGCATCAACCAAATGTTTTGGAAGATCAGAATATTTGATTGCCGTTCTATTTTCGTTGTAAAATTTACCGATCGTTTCTCCATCCGAAGAAATGATTTCTGTAGCTAGGTTGGATTCTGGATTTTCCAATTCTTCAAAGGAAGGCATCGATCCAAAAAGTCCCCAGGATGCAAAAAGGAAAAAAAGAATTACCGCTCCGACGCCGTATAAAAAGATGCGCCAG
>Ga0265780_10006086_pt1 | contig 15096 bp, 8 predicted proteins | sample P1T30metagenome_FD_192432 | JGI IMG/M metagenome (GOLD analysis project Ga0265780, IMG submission 192432) | Plant litter microbial communities from East Loma Ridge, Irvine, California - P1 T30 | ecosystem: Environmental > Terrestrial > Plant litter > Unclassified | place: USA: California... | reverse complement strand
TGTCGTGATTGGCGGATTATTGACGGCTACAATTCTGACACTTATTATTCTCCCAATTTTATATTATTATTTTGAAAAAGGATTTATGAAAACTAAAAAAACAGCGGTGATTTCCATTCTGGTTTTGGCTTTCTTTTCAGGAAGCATGAATGCTCAGGAAACTCCGAAGAATCTTAGCTTAAAGGAAGCTTTAGAGTTCGCAAATAAAAATAACCTTACAATTCAATCCTCTGAACTAGAAAATAAGATGTATTCTGAATTAACAGGAACAGCATTTGACTTGCCAAAAACTGAAATCACTGGTCAATTCGGACAAATTAATACCAATGCCCAAGACAAAAATTTCAGCATTTCCCAAAGTTTCAGTCCGTTTCAATATGGCGCTAAAAAGAAGTTGTTAGTAGAAAATAGCAATTTGAGCCAATTAAAAACGGGCGTTACAAAACAGGAAATTTCGTTTAATATCCGCCAGTCTTGGAATGCGCTTTTGTATTATTCTGAATTGAATAAAATGTTGCAAAAACAAAACAATCTGATGCAAAAATTTGTGCGCTCGGCTTCGTTGCGTTTTCAAACAGGGGAAACCAATTCGCTAGAAAAAACTACGGCAGAAGCCAAACAGCAGGAATTGGAACAAAAAATCAAGCAAAATGACGCGATGATTTGGGTGGAAAAATCCAAAATAAAAACGTTTCTGAACCGTCAGGAAAACTTTGCTTCAAGCGATACTTCTTTTGTAGCCTTGCCGACTTTAGGGATTTTAGACAGTACTTTGGTCAAGGAAAATCCGAATGTAAAAATGGCTTCGCAACAAATAAATGTAGCCGAAGCCAATCGAAAAGTTGAAAAATCGACGCTACTACCTGATATTTCTGCGGGTTATTTTATCCAATCTCTTACAGGAAACCAAGAGGTAAATGGGCAAACGGTTTATTATGATGGCACACCTCGTTTTCAGGGGTTTTCGGTTGGGATTTCGCTTCCGATTTTTGCAGGGAGCACTATGTCGAAGATTCAGGCTTCCAAAACAAATATTGAAATGCAACAGAAGAACGCCGATTACCTGAAATTGGAATTGTCAAACCATTACCAACAGCAAATCCAGCAACTGAATACGTTTCAATCTCTGGTGGATTATTATAAAAATACCGCTTTGGCGAATGCCGAATTGATTACGAAAAACGCTGGAAAAGCGTACCAAAACGGCGATGTTTCTTATGTAGAATATGTGCAAGCCTTGGAAACCGCACTCGCAATCAGAACAAATTACATCAACGCAATCAATAATTTTAATCAGACTGTAATCAACTTGCAGTTTTTGGTAAATCAATAAAGATGAACAGAAAAAATATATTATACGGAAGCCTTGCGGTTATTGCAATTGCGATAATCGGATACTTTTCACTTCGACATTCTGATACTGACGGACACAATCACAGTGAAGAAAATGCAACCGAAACCGAAAAGCCGACAGCACAGACGCCAATTAAGGAAGTCGAGCTAAATGAAGCGCAATACAACGCTTCAGGGGTTGAGTTGGGAACCTTCTCGATGAAGAATTTGAGCGATGTGGTCAATGCCAACGGCTATACCAAATTGCCTCCGCAGAATCAAGCTGACGTTTCTGTGCATCTGACAGGAATCGTGAAATCTATCAATATTATCGAAGGGCAATCCGTAAAAAAAGGACAGGTTTTGGCCACGATTGAAAGCCCAGAATTTGCGAAGTTGCAGGAAGCTTATCTGACTTCGAAAAGCAATTTAGAATTTCTGACGTTGGAGTATGACAGGCAGAAAACATTGAGCGACGAGAATGTAAACTCTAAAAAAGTGTTTCAAAAGACAAAGGCAGAATTTGAAGTGGAAAAGGCGAGGTTCAGTTCGCTGAAACAGCAATTGGCAGTTTTAAATTTGAATGCAGGAAACAATACCAGTTCCATCATGCCGATTGTAGCTCCGATTTCAGGATTTATTACCGAGATAAATATCAAAATCGGGAGCAATGCTGAAGTTGGAAAACCGCTTTTGAACATAGTCGACAATTCGCAATTACATGTGGATTTGCTGGTTTATGAGAAAGATTTACAGAAAGTGAAACCCGGACAGAATATCCGTTTTGTATTGACAAACCAAGACAATACGGAAATCAACGGCAAGGTTTTTAATGTCGGGAAAGCCTTTGAAAATGAAACCAAATCGGTGGCCGTGCATGCTGATATTTCCAACAAAAGCCAGACGCTGATTCCCGGAATGTATGTCAATGCATTGATTGACGTTGGCGCTAGAAATGTACAGGCTTTGCCCGTCGATGCTGTCGTGAAAGCCGATGGAAGGGAATTTATTTTTATCTTGGAAGAAGGCCATGAAGAGGAAAGCCATGATGAAAAAGAAGGTCCTACTCACGAAGATGGCGATGTACATAAAGAGGTAGGAAAAACATTCCATTTTCAAAGGATTGAAGTAAAAACAGGCACATCGCAACTGGGATTCGTGCAGGTTTCTGTCTTGCATAAAATAGAAGAAAACGCTAAGATTGTATTGAAAGGCGCTTATTACATCCAGAGCCATTTGGTGAAAAATGAGGGCGGTGGCGGGCATTCGCATTAATTTTGATCAGCCATTTTTAAAAAGCCACTTGATGTGGCTTTTTTATTTTTGAAAACATATTGACTGGTTTGTGAAATTTGTATTTTTACGTGATTAAATTAATGATTATAAGGGAATTATTGCTATTATTGTAAGGTATATGTTATCTGATTTTGATTTATTAGATAATAATTTAATAAATAATAATTACATCAACTTGGAGTCTTGAATAATTTTTAAGCTCTTTCCAATTTGAGATTTTTCACAAATTAGTTTTGAATCTTTTAAACTTGAATCAATTATGCATAAAAAACTACTTTTATTCTTAAATTTTATTCCTGCAACTTTTTTTGCTCAAGCTGTGAGTCTAGATCCCACGCTTGTTGGTGGCACTTCTTTTAATAATGCCTCAACTGAAATTATAGCCATGCCTGACGGAAAAATACTTGTGGGTGGATGGTTTACCGGCTATAATGGAACTACTGTAAATCGCTTGGCGAAATTGAACAGCGATGGTTCTCTAGACTTGTCTTTTAACACTGGTACTGCTGTATCAAATGGAGGAGATGTCAATGAAATTTTGGTGCTTCCGGATGGTAAAATAATAGTTGCGGGAACTTTTGGCTATTTTAATGGGCTTGCGAAAAATTACATCGTAAGACTGCTTCCCACAGGAGAATTAGATACTTCTTTTGAAAATACGATTCCGAATATCTATTTGAATGCAGTGGCTTTGCAGGCTGATGGAAAATTGGTTGCAGGCGGGAATACAGGAAAACGAATCCATCGCCTAAATGCTGACGGAAGTGCTGATGCTTCCTTTAATGTAGGGAACGGTTTTGATAATATAGTGCATTCGTTGGCGGTTCAAAGCGATGGTAAAATTCTTGCGGGAGGATATTTTACCAATTTTGACGGCACTAGCGCCCAAAGTATCATTCGTCTAAATTCTGACGGAACAAGAGATGCCTCTTTTAATATGGGCACAGGCTTTTTTTACAATGCAACAACCACCCCTTTGATATCAAAAATTATTGTTCTTGATAATGGAAAAATACTGGTAGCGGGTCGATTTATTTCTTACAATGGTGTACTTTCAAAAAGCTTAATCCGTCTAGAAGCCAATGGAAATGTCGATGCTTCTTTTAACATCGGAGCAGGATTTGCTACTAGTGCGACTGCTGTTGGATCTGTTGCAGCTGTCAAAATAATGGCTGACGGAAAATATTTGGTTGGAGGTACTTTTAATCAATGTGACAATCAAAATCATAAAAGCATAGTGAAGCTTAATACTGACGGATCGATTGATTCTTCTATGAATTTTGGCTCAGGATTTGATACTACTGTTCGTGCAATTGATATTCAAGCTGACGGAAAGACTTTGGTTCTTGGTGATTTTATAGCTTATAATGGAAGCAATATACGGCGTTTAGCTCGACTAGAAACTAATCTTTTGAGCAGTGATGAATTTGTCCAGCTAAAGAAAATCATAATTTATCCAAATCCTTCTAGAGAATCTGTCTCTTTGCACTATGAAGGAGGAACTATTCAAGGCTATTCGATTATTGATTTTTCTGGTAAAGTCATACAGTCTGGCAATGAATCCGTGACAAGAATAAATATCAGTAGTCTCGCTTCTGGAAATTATATTCTGATGTTGAAAACTAACGACGGTAATATTTCAGAAAAATTAATTGTCCAATAATATTTGATATAAATATAATTTCAAGAGCTTTGCTTCTTTGCGATGGATAATTACTCACGAGGGCGCAAAAAAATAATATAGGTTATATTTTAACCTTCTAAAAACCAACATAAATCGCTAAATTGCAGTAACAGTTTTTAGTTATTAAGCTGTCACTACAATTATGGCACACGATCACAGCGAAATAGGGCATTCCCATAACCACAATAATAATCTTAAAACCTACTTTCCTGCTATATTCAGCTTTGCTTTATTAGTTTCCGGGATTATTTTCGAGCAGGCTGAAGTTGCGTTTTTCAACTATCCGATAAATTTAATTTGGTACATTGTTGCTTATGCTTTTGTAGGCTTAAAAGTCAACTATGAAGCGTTAAAAGAAATTCGCCACGGCAATGTGTTCTCTGAATTCTTCCTGATGTCAATTGCCACCATCGGAGCGTTTTTGATTGGAGAATATTCAGAAGGAGTAGCCGTCATGCTGTTTTATTCCATCGGAGAATTATTTCAAGACGCCGCAGTCGAAAGGGCTCAAAAAAGCATCAAGGCATTGTTGGATATTCGTCCGGATAAAGTTTCTGTGATTCGCAATGGAGAAGCTTTTGTGGTCAATCCATCCGAAGTGAAAATAGGCGAAATCATCCAAATAAAACCAGGAGAAAAAGTGGCTTTGGATGGCGAATTGCTGTCGGATTCGGCTTCTTTCAATACATCTGCCTTAACGGGAGAAAGCAAGCCTGATACCAAAAACAAAGGCGAAAAAGTCTTGGCGGGAATGATTAATCTGCAGACTTTGGCAGATGTAAAAGTGACGGCGCTGTTCAAAGACAGCAAGCTTTCGAGAATTCTGATTATGGTTCAAGAAGCTACCGCCAAGAAATCAAAAACGCAATTGTTTATATCCAAATTTGCTAAAATCTATACGCCGATAGTAGTCTTTCTCGCCATTGGAATTGTCTTTCTACCTTCCTTTTTTATAGAAAATTACATCTTCAACGAATGGCTGTATCGAGGATTGGTTTTCTTGGTAATTTCTTGTCCGTGTGCATTGGTAATCTCGATTCCGCTTGGTTATTTTGGAGGCATCGGCTTGGCTTCTAAAAATGGAATTCTATTTAAAGGAAGCAATTACCTAGACGTAATGACAAAAGTGGACACCGTCGTCATGGACAAAACCGGAACATTGACCAAAGGCGTTTTTAAAGTCCAAGAAGTGGTTTCGGTAGGAATTTCTGAAGAAGAATTGATACGATTTACCGCGACTTTAGAAAGCAAATCCACACACCCGATTGCCAACGCGATTGTTCAATATGCAAAAGACAATCCTAAAAATGCTTCCGTAGAAAATGTAGAAGAAATCGCAGGCCACGGCTTATCAGGAAAAATTGACGGCAGAAATATTTTGGCAGGAAATTTAAAACTTCTCAAAAAATACAATATCGATTATGATACTTCCCTAGAAAATAAAGTGGAAACTATCGTGGTTGTTGCCATTGAAAATAAATATGCCGGTTATTTTCTGATTGCTGATGAAATTAAAGAAGATGCCAAAGAAGCGATTTCAAAATTACACCAGCTCAATATCAAAACCGTAATGCTGAGCGGCGACAAGCAAAGCATCGTTGCTAAAGTCGCTAAAGAATTAAATATTGATACTGCTTTTGGAGATTTGCTACCCGAAAATAAAGTTGAAAAAGTTCAAGAATTAAAAAATCGAGGTCGCACAATTGTCTTTGTTGGTGATGGCGTAAACGATGCTCCAGTGATTGCCTTGGCAGATGCCGGAATCGCGATGGGCGGTTTGGGAAGCGATGCTACGATTGAAACCGCGGATATCGTAATCCAGAATGACCAGCCGAGTAAAATAGCTACTTCCATAAAAATCGGAAAACTGACCAGAAAAATTGTATTGCAAAATATTGCCTTGGCTTTTGGCGTTAAAGTTATTGTCTTAATTCTAGGCGCGGGAGGTGTTGCGACTTTGTGGGAAGCTGTTTTTGCTGATGTCGGCGTCGCACTTTTGGCAATATTAAATGCGGTGAGAATCCAAAAAATGAAAGTTTAAAAAGTATCTTTGCAAAAAATCTAGAACATGAAAACACTTTTGAAATGTTTGTTGCTATTTATCGGAATGATTGCCTTTTCGAATACCGCTTTTGCCCAAAAAACAAAAACGATTCAAACGGCTATGATCAAAACCGTAATTCATTGCGATCACTGCAAAGCTTGTGAGACTTGCGGGGAAAGATTCAACAAAACTTTGCTTCGTGAAAAAGGAGTACAGATGGTGGAATTGGATGAAAAAGCGATGACTATAAAAGTTGTTTTTAATTCGAAGAAGACTGATTTGACTAAAATCAAACAGGCAATCACAAAGTTAGGATATGACGCTGACGACTTTAAAGCGGATCCGGTTGCTTATAACGGACTTGACAATTGTTGTAAAGCTTAAAAATAAAATTGTGACAAACGAAGAAAAAGCAATTAAAGCAACCTATTTCAGCATCTTCGGGAATGCGGCTTTGGCGATAATCAAATGGCTGGCGGGATATTTTGGGAATTCGTATGCTTTGATTGCTGATGCTATCGAATCAACTTCAGATATTTTTGCGTCGTTTTTAGTCTTGTTCGGGATCAAATACGCAAGCCGTCCGGCAGATGAAAACCATCCTTATGGACATGGCAGGGCAGAGCCTCTGATCACTTTTTTGGTTGTGGGATTTCTGATTACTTCGGCCACCATAATTGCTTATGAAAGCATTGTCAATATCCAAACACCGCACGAGTTGCCAAAACCATGGACATTAATTGTACTTGGAGGAATTATTATTTGGAAGGAAATTTCGTTTCGATTAGTAATGAAAAGGAGCAGGGAAACTAAAAGTTCGTCTTTAGCCGCAGACGCTTGGCACCACAGAAGCGATGCGATAACTTCAGTTGCCGCTTTTATTGGAATTACAATTGCATTAGTTTTTGGTAAAGGATTTGAAGCGGCCGATGACTGGGCGGCTCTCTTTGCGTCTGGATTTATATTGTTCAACTGCTATAAAATTTTCCGTCCGGCTTTGGGGGAAATAATGGACGAGCATTTGTATGATGATCTGATGGAAGAAATCAGAATTGCTTCGGTTAAAGTAGAAGGCATTATTGATACTGAAAAATGTTTTATCCGCAAGGCAGGAATGAAGTACCACATCGAACTCCACGCCATTGTCAACGGAAATATTTCTGTCAAGGAAGGTCATCTTTTGGCACATAATTTAGAAGATTATCTGCGCATTGAAATACCTGAACTGGGACATATTTTGATTCATGTAGAGCCTGATTCTTATTAAAATATAAATAAAAAGTCCCAGTGTTATTGGGACTTTTTTATGAATGAAAGTTTATTTTTCAATTACTATAAAATCAGATCGTCTGTTGGCCAAATGTTGCGCTTCTGTACATTTAATGCCGTTGGCGCATTTGTTGGTCAGTCGGGTTTCGCCATAGCCAACGGCACTTTGGATTCGTGACATATCAATTCCTTTTGATAAAATATAGGTTTGCGTGGCTTTTGCTCTGTCGTCAGAAAGCTTTAGGTTATAGGCATCTTTACCGCGCGAATCAGTATGCGATTCGATTTTTATTTTGACATTAGGAAAGCGATTCATCACAAAAACGACCTTGTCCAACTCGACAGAAGCCTGAGCCGTAATCGTTGATTTGTCATAGTCAAAGAAAATAGGGTTGATGTCAATTGTTTCCTTATCGCCGTCTACTTTAACCAAATCTGAATAATTGCTTAATTCAAAATTGATGTTTTTTGTTTCAGTGCCGTCGAGACCGCTTGTTTCCGCTTCTTTCTGATCCGTGCTGTGACTGGTTTTGGTTGCTGTCACTTTTAATTTCCCGTTGCAGGGAACGGTTATTTTGTAAATTCCCTCGGCATTTGTGAGCGATTCGGCAACGGGATCCCCAAATTGATTCAGTACTTTAATAGTAGCTTGGGCAATAGGCAGTTTAGATTTTGAATTGATGACTCTGCCGGAAACCTGCTGGTTGCAGGCTGGTTTTTCTTTGGTAAAATAGTAAATATCATCATCGCCCTTGCCCATTGACCGGTTAGAAGAAAAATAGCCGTAACTGTCGGAAGCGTCAATAATATAGGCAAAATCATCCTTATTACTGTTGACGGGAGCTCCAAGGTTCCTAGGTTCTTAAAATTTCATATCGCCATAAAATTTACTTTCATAGATGTCTAAGCCGCCCCATCCATAATGGCCATCCGAAGAAAAATAAAGAATGCCGTTTGTGAAAGAAGGAAACATGTCGTTACCAACAGTATTGATTGTGGGTCCAAGATTTTTTGGAGTGCCGATAGTTCCGTCAGCTGCCACGGTGCTGACATACAAATCAGATTCTCCAAAGCCACCCGGCATATCTGAAGCAAAGAAAAGCCACTTTCCATCTTGACTCAAAGCAGGATGGCCAACGGAATAATCCTTACTGTTAAAAAACAATTTTTCAGGTTTGGCTAGCTTTCCATTCTCAATAATTCCTCTTGTAATTTGAAAATTATTGGTTCCTTGAGGGTCATTTACAAGTTTTCGCTTCCTTACAATATTATTTGAATAGTAGACCGTTTTCCAATCAGGACTGAACGCCATCGCCGCCTGATGGTACTTATCATCTACATTTGGCAAAAAGGGAGTGTCGTTAAAAAGATCTCCGTTGACGGCATTTCTTTCAGCGATGTATAATTTCAAGAAAGGCTGCTTGTTCCAGCTGTATAATTTATTTTTAAATTCAGTCGTATCCTTGCTGGAAGAATAGACAATCTTGTCTCCATAAAAAGCAGTTCCAAAATCAGATTTGCTTGAATTTATATCTAGATTTTTCACGGTATACAATGACTTTATTGCTGCCATGCTATCGCGCTGCCTTTTTTGATTGTTGTATCTTGAAATTAATTGTGGATCGCCCTTTTTGGCCAGAAATTCTTTAGTTACAATATCAGATTTGTCATAATCACCAACACCTTTCAAGGATTCTGTGTATCGAAGAAAATGCATATCGTTGATAGTAGTTCCTTGAACATCATACAGCTTTTGGTACCATCGCAAGGCATTTCTAAGGTCATCCACAAAATAATAAGAATCGCCCGCATTCTTAAGCGTCTGCGTTGCCGGAGATTTCTCTTTTTCAAGGTACTCGTCATATGCTTTTGCTGCGTCTAGAAAATGGTAGGTCTTGAAAAGCTTGTCGGCAGTTTTCAACTTGCTTTGCGCCATCAGCGACGAAAAGCTGCACATCAGGCAAAGTAAAAATAATTTTTTCATACGCTTTAGTATTAGAAGAATCGTGGGGATTTGATCTGATTAGATTTGGGCGACAGCTGAAAACGGAGTACGATTTCGTGCGAACCGTCGTTGTATTTATTGAGGTCAGTCGTGGTGTAGTCATAAGAATAGCCTACAAAGAAATTGCTGTTCAGTTGAAAGCCGGCCAATACGCTGACCGAATCCTCCCAGCGATAGCCCGCACCGATAGAAAATTTTTCATTGAATAAGAAATTGGCAGAAACATCTACTGAAATCGGAGCGCCACTGACGACTCTGCCCAGCATGGCAGGCTTGAATTTAATATGATCAGCAAGGTCAAAAACATAACCCGCCACCAAATAATAATGCAATCGTTCTACATTAATAGATTCTTTGACATCGTCATAATAATCGTTTTGTATAAAGTTCGGTATTGAAGTTCCTACATACCATTTTTCTCCATATAGATAAGCCCCTGCGCCAATTGATGGCGTAAGCTTGTTGTCGATATTCGAGTTTAAAAGTACGTCGGCATCATCATAAAAGCGTCCTTTTTGCCAATCGACGTTGAGCATCCTCGCGCCTGCTTTTACACCCAAAGCCAGTCGAGTCGTATAGCTCAAAAGCAAGGTATACGAAAAGTTGGCATCAAGATAAAGTTCGTTCGAAGGTCCGAGATTGTCATTTACCGCTGAAAATCCGAGTCCGATGCGATCATTTGCCAGCGGACTATGCAGTGTAAATGATTGGGTTGCGGGCGCGCCGTCGATCCCCGTCCACTGCGAACGGTGTATCAAAACGGCTTCCAAGGTTCCGGTGGCACCGGTATATCCTGAATTTACCGTAAGCGGGTTGTACATGTATTGGGTATATCCCGGATCTTGTTGCGCGGTTGCTTCCATTGAAAGGAACAAAAGAAGAAACGCCAGGCTGGTTTTATATAAATTGATTTTCATATCCTACAGTTTTTAGTTGAAATTATCCTTTCTGGAAATTATCGGATGATATAAATCCATCCTGTTTTAGCTTTCGTTCCATCGCCCAAATCAAGCGTATAATAGTATGTTCCGGTAGGAAGCTTATTGTCTTGATTGATCGGGGAATTCACATTTGCCGTTCCGTCCCAATCATTTTGATAGGCTCGTTTTCGATAAACTTCCACGCCATATCTGTTGTAAACAGCAAGCACGTTCGCAGGATAATTTTCAATGCAGTCAATTTTAAAAAGGTCATTGTCTCCGTCATTATTCGGACTAAATTCATTGTAAACCGTCAGGCACAAAGGTGCGGCAGTAACAGAAGCCTCGTTGTTTGTCGTGTCAGAATCTTCAGGTTCAGACGTTTCTACTGAGGCAGTGTTTGTGTAATCGCCAGTCGCTAAAACTTTTGCAGTAATGGTCAGCGTTGCAGAGGCGCCAGCGCTTAAAACTGGAATTGTCCACAAACCGGTCACGTTAGAATAATTTCCGACAGAAGCATTTGAACTGACATATTGATAACCGCTCGGCAATTGCTCTCGGACAAGAATATCGGTGAATTGGCTTTGACCGCTGTTCGTTACCAAAATTGTAAAGACCACATTGTCATCAATCATCGGTGTTGGATTGTCGACTGTTTTTGATATCGTAATATCTGAACAAACCACTAAGGCAATCGTTCGTGATGCCGTATTGCTTCCTGCACAACCCGTCGTGCCTGTAAATGAAACGCTTACCGTTCCTGTGCCGATGGTGTTCCAAAGAACGATTACAAAATTATCTGTTGGCGAGCCTCCAGCGGTTATGGTTCCAGAAGTCACGGTCCAGCTATAATTTGACATTCCTGGCAGGGTTGCATAAGTGACTGTTTCTGAATAGCATGCCTGATCGCCACCGCCCGTAATTGAAACCTCGCCAGTAGGAAAGAAAGAAACTGTAATAGGTAATCTTACACTGCTTTCGCAAGTTCCGTCTGTCAGCGCAACATAATAAGTCCCAGCGGTAAGAGGCGTGTTCAATGCCAAAGGCGTGCCACCTGTAGCAGTACTATAAAAAATGACGTTGCTTTCATTTACTTGCAGAGCAGCTACTGTTGGATTTGCTCCCTGACAGAAATCTTGCGTGGAATCTGCCGTGGTAGGTGTTGGAAGATCGGTGATAGTCACATCAATAGCCAATCGCGTGATGCTTTCACAACTTCCGGTTTGGATAACTGCATAATAAATGCCGTTTGCCAAAGGTGTCGTAGAAGCAATTGCTGTGCCTCCAGTCGGACTATTATAAAAAACAACTCCGGTTTCATTTACTTGCAGATCAGCAACTGTAGGGTTTGAAGCGCGGCAGAAAGATTGCGTGCCATCAAGGGTTGTCGGCGTGGAAGAATCTACGATAGAAACTGTAATAGCAAGTCTATCGTCACTTTCGCACAGACCATTTTGCAAGACTGCATAATAAATTCCGTTAGATAATGGCGCAGTGGAAGGAAGCGCAGTGCCCCCTGTCGGCGCGTCATAAAAAATAACGCCTGTTTCATTGACCTGTATATCGGCTACCGTAGCATTATTTGCCAAGCAGAAGTTTTGTGAATTAGCAGTAGTTGTTGGTATTCCTACAGCAGTAGTAGTGACCGTGATTGCTAATCTAAGCGAGCTTTCACAGTTATTCGCATCGACTAGAGCAGCATAATAAATACCGTTTGCTAGCAAATCTGTTGGCTGATAAGCAATCCCACCCGTTGGTGACGGATAAAAAATTACATTGGCTTCATTGACTTCAATGTCTGCTACCGTAGGATTTGCCGACAAGCAAAATTCTTGAGTAGCATCTGTTGTAGTTGGCGCATTTGGGTCGCTAACAGTTACATTAATGGCAAGTCTTGCAGCACTTTCGCAGGCATCATTTTGTAAAGAAGCGTAATAAGTGCCCGAACTTAAAGGTGTCGTAGGGGATAAGATACTACCGCCAGTTGCAGCATTATAAAAAACAACTCCAGTTTCATTTACTTGGATGTTCGCTACCGTAGGATTATTTACCAAGCAGAAATTTTGGTCAGCGCTTGCAGAAGTCGGCGTTCCGGGATCTGTAATGACTACATTTATCGCTAATCTTGTTTCGCTTTCACAAAGGCCATTTTGTAACGCCGCATAATAAGTACCGCTAACCAAAGCAAAGTTAGAAGAATAGATATTTCCTGCTGTCGGAGCATCATAAAAGACAACACCTGTTTCATTTACAAAAAGGTCCGCAATGGTTGCGTTGGCATCTTGACAGAAAGTTTGTGCGGTTTGGGTAGCAGTTGGAGTTCCTGCCAGAGTTAATGATACTGTAATTTCCAAGCGGTCGATGCTTTCACAGCCTGTTGCATCCAGTAGGCTCACATAATAAATACCGTTTTGGAGCGCATCCGTCAAGGCTAAAGGCGAACCGCCAGATGGCATGGTATAGAAGGCTAAATTGCTTTCATTTACATCTAAGTCAGCAATGGTGGGATTATTCGCCTGGCAAAAATTTTGTGCAGGATTGTCGGTTGTAGGTGCATCTGGATTGGCTATCGTAACCGTTATTGCAAGGCGGGTATCGCTTTCGCAAGTCCCGAGTTGTATTGCTGCATAATAAATCCCTGCAACTAATGGCGCAGTTGATGGAATTAAAGTTCCACCCGTTGGCGCGTCATAAAAAACAACTCCGGTTTCGTTGACTGCAATCGAAGCGACAGTCGGATTGCTTATCTGGCAAAAATTTTGCGTCAGGTCACTGGCTGTCGGCGTCATCGGATTTCCAAGCGTAACGGTAATTGCTAATCGCGTATCGCTTTGGCAACTGCCATCTACTTGTGCGGCATAATAGATGCCTGCAACCAGAGGTGTTGTTGGAGCTAAAATAACACCGCCAGTTGGAGCGTCATAGAAGACAACCCCAGTTTGGTTGACTTGCAAATCTGCAACTGTCGGGTTGGTTGACTGGCAGAAATTCTGAGTCGTATTATTTGATGTAGGAGGTTCCGGATTTCCAACAGTTACCGTCACTGCAAGCAGATTTCCAGCCGTGTTCAAACAGCTCGTATCGCTGGCTAAAGCAACATAATAAGTGTAAGGACTTCCGGTCGCGGTCAATCCAGTAATAGAAAGTGGGCCAGCAGCGTCAATAACATAGGTGGCGCCATTTATTACTGCGCCATTTGTGATCGGCTGCGTGGTGTCATTGGTCAGATAATATGAAAACACCGGATTTGGGAACGTGCTAGTTGGACTAATAACTGCCGTGCTGTTCAGGCAAACCGTGTCATTGGCGGCTTGAATATCAGTGGCAAGAGAGGATGGATAAATAGTAAAACTGACTTGAGTTCTTGCATCAATCGCAGTTTGACAAAAAGCATCTGCACTAATTCCTACGAAATACGTGTAAGTTCCTGGTGCAAGACCGTTCAATTGCAAAGTAGCGCCACTTTGGGACGGAACAACCTGTTGCGTGGTTCCGTTTAGAGTATACCAGTAAAATATAGGATTTAAGATTGCCAAATCAGGATTTAAAGTAGCTGTCAATGTTACGTCACCTGACGCAGAACAGAATGCAGTATCTGTACCGCCATTGATTTCAACTGATGCAATCGCATTTTCTGGAGCCGTGGCAGTCACGTTTACAGTAGCTGTTCCTCTGGCTAAAGATTGGCATCCAAATCGGACAGGCTGAATGTAGTAGGTATAAGTTCCAATTGCTAAATTTGCTGGAATAGTATAGGAATTTCCAGTTGCGATCACATTTCCACCAACCATAGAATCATACCATATAAAGGAAGTACAGGCAATCGGATCAGCCTGCAACGTGATCGTTTCACCTTGGCATGCGGTGATTTCATTAGCAGCATCAGCACCTATTAATTTTGTATTTGCTACTCTTTTGACATCATGCACCCTCAAAATATCCAGTACATTCACGGCGCCACCAAAACGAATTCTAATTTTATCAAACGATTGCGTTGGGGCAACGGTTATGATCGCCTGATCGCCATTGCCTAAAACTTGCAGATTCAACAGCGTACTGGTATTTTCGAAAAATGAACCAGAAAGCGCATCGTTTAAAATTGGCTGGATTGAAAGTCCGGCGAGGACATTAGCCGTAATTAAAGTGCCAGGTCTCGAAATGCTTATTTTTAAAGAATCTCCCGCAACAGAAGGTGTTCTGAAAACGACTGTCATTTCTGCAGCGGCTAAAACCCCGGCACCGCTAGCGAGAGTTGCAAATGAAGAAGGGCTGTTGTCTATCGCATTTTGCGGACTCTCCACGCCAACCAAAGTCGTTGCAACGCCGACTCCCAAATCTACTGCTCCAAACAACACGTCTTCAGCGTCATTCCCACAAGCAATTTGTGTTGCTGGAACTTCATAATATGCTTCATAAACTTTTGCACTTTGCACAAGGCTAACCAGCGAACTTATTACGATTCTAACGCCGTCATAAGCCTGAGGACCTGTGTTTGTTGAAGGAACGAATGTATATTCAAAGTTATTCTGGCCGGGAAGAAGGTTGA
>Ga0265780_10006085_pt1 | contig 15098 bp, 12 predicted proteins | sample P1T30metagenome_FD_192432 | JGI IMG/M metagenome (GOLD analysis project Ga0265780, IMG submission 192432) | Plant litter microbial communities from East Loma Ridge, Irvine, California - P1 T30 | ecosystem: Environmental > Terrestrial > Plant litter > Unclassified | place: USA: California... | reverse complement strand
GCGGCCCCGCGCAGGGCCCGCGCCGCTGACTGAGCTTCGTTATCGTCGTACGAGCGACCTGCTGGTTCACCCCAACGCCGTAACCGGAGAGGGCCCGCACCACAAGGTGCAAGGCCCTCGTTGTGTCATCCAGACGGTGGCGGAGTGCGACCTGAGTAGACCTTTTAGACTCCCGCCATGCACCTCATGGGATGCACTCTCAACGACAACCAGGCTAAATGCCTGACTTCCAACTTACGTACCTGCAATACATCTCAGCGTATCCGGTCTCTGGGAAGCTTCCCAGACCGTTGAGTCGGTTTCCAGTGACGGGGTGTGCGCGGGCTCCCTGGCTCCGGCCATGGTCCTGGCCCACCCTACTGTCAAGCCGCCGGCCGTAGCGGTGAACCAACAGGTTCAACCGGACACGTGCCACAATGTGTTGATCACGCGCTACCGTAAGCATTCGGGGTTAGCAAAGTTGAGGAGGAGTACTTCAGGTGGGTCTCACGGGCTACAGGCTGTTCGTCGGAACGGTGCACGACGGACAGAAGCATGACTACCGTAAGTTCGACGATCTGAAGGCAATCCCAAATACGGCCGCACCAACTGGCCGCGTAAAGCTTGACTACATTGATTCTTTGACGGCTGACTTGACCCCCAGGCTTAAAGAAGTCCTGAGGTTTGGCTCGAGCAGCGACGAAGACGAGGTTGAAGGCGTTGCCCGAAGTTCAGGCGGTTGTCTCAGGTTTACGGAAGTTAACCCGTCACCACTGTTGGTGGAGCTGAAATTTGACCAAGGTGTGGTGAATTCTGACGGTATCCTCGTGGACCCTAATGGACTTAATCCCGACCAGGACTTGAAAAACTTCTCCACCGTCTTTGGCTATCGCGCATTGATTACATACTTGCCAGATTCCGACCGGGCCATCATTGCTGTCGAGACTCGGGGTCGCAGCTGTCCCTATCAGGTGCTGCGGCGTGCTTTGCGAATGTCGTCGTCCAATCCGTGGCGAATTCAGACCCATCAAAATATTGCCGACCTTGCGGCAGTTCGCCAGTTCCTGCGAACTGCCGACATGGAGGAAGTCCGACTCAGGTCGTCCGGATACAATCGAGACGGCCAGCACGCGATGGGCGCCTCAATTCTCAACGTGGACGTTGACACTCAGAAGCTGTCCGATTTCCTGCGCCAGAAGATTACGTCATGGGCAGAGCACCAGCTCGGCGCACTAGAGCTTGACTCGGCTGCCGAAATTACTGCCGTCGCGACTGAAGTGGCTGGCGCTGGAACGAACTTGGACTTCAATGACGTGAAGATCCAGGCTCGCGGAAACCATGCCACCAAAACTCTCGGACCCAATAGCGATTACCGCAAATTTGTTTATGATCTCGGGCCTGACCTGGTGTCGGACTCTGATTTTTTTAATGAAGTAAGGACGTCGTGTGCTGCTTTGATCAACACTATTCAAGCATTTGCCAAGCCCAAGAAATAGCGCCGTGTCGGACCTGCCCACTAGAGTAGCCTCAAGGGTGGTGGTGGACTCATGTCTAAGTTCGATAGGTTCTCGCTCGGGGTTGTGTTCCGAGATTACTGGTATTCACTGACTATCTTCGGGTCCGAGCGCGTTGACGTATCGGCGCGACGGGTCATCACGTGGATACCAGTAGCGGTAGCCGGTGTCGCTTTTTGGCGGGAGGTTTCCCTGGCTGGCGTTACCACCTTGCTTCCTGCCGTGTCGCTGATGTCTGCTGGTCTTCTCTTCGTTGCCGGGCAGGTCATTTCGCTTCGAGACAAGATCAAAGAACCCGAAGACAGAATAAGGCGGCATTTTCGAGAGACCATCAGTGGGCTTCTGATCTCCGCCCTAGCTTGCGTACTACTTGGCGTCCTTCTTGCGATCTTGGGTGTCGTCAATAGTGCATTCCACCCATGGGTGGTACGTGTAATTTCTAGTGCAGCATGCGGAGTGGGGGCATACTTAGCCATCATGTTTGCGGCTAGCGCTCGGCGCTTGTATGCGTCTTACCTGGAAGCTTACGAGGGTGGCATGGAGCTAGATCCTCCTGCTGGACATAAGAGTCTCGTGAGGCGCTTGCTTCGTCAGTGACACCAAGCGCTCCAGCATCGCGGGTGTAGGACGTCTCCTCCTGCGTATCCTTGAGGTTGCGGAGTGGGACACCTCAAGCGCACGACTGATCTACGACAGCGTGAGACCCGAAAGCCCCGGCATGATCTCTCGAGCGACCGCGTCGCGGTCGAAGACCACTCCCTCGTGTTGACGGTCTGACGCATCGCAGAGCGCACGCTTGCGTGCGTTCGACGCCGCGCACGACGAGCCCGAGCGTCCGAGGCCTGCTTGGGCTGTCGTCGGACGGTGAGGGCACGATCGCAATCGAGGCGCGTCGGCATCGGCTTCTCCACCAGCCCGGGAAGTCTGAGCAGACCGGCAGGCTGTACGGCCTGACGGGTAGTGGTTCAGTTGTGTCGAGGCTTTCGAGCGTCCGCCCGCGCGGCAGCCGGCCGGGCTTGGCGAGGCGCTAACGGCTATTGGTCAGGGGCGTCCGAGCCCCTGACGGCCAGCTCCGACGACGCAGCAAAGGTCCCGTCACTAGAACCGGCTCAACGGCCTCTGAAAACTTTCTTGAGGTCGGAGGCGTTGAGATGTGTCGCAGGCCAACATGTTTGAGGTCTGACACCTGGCGGGTTGTCACTGAGCGTGCATCCCGTTGTGAGGCAATCGGTAAAGGGTGTCCGGGTTTGCCGCATGGCAAGGGGGCTATGACAGTTTCCCTGCCGAATGCGACCTAACTCTCAGTTCTCGCCCGCGATTGCGCCGAAACCGTCAAGACGATGACGTCGTCGCCTTGCTGAGAAGCTCGATGTCCGTTGTTGGTGCTGTGCGGAAGTTGTTGTGGCTCTGGCGGCAGTCCCCGATCCGGTACACCGCCATCAGCCGGGCCAGTAGGGGGGCGAGCCACCGGTCATGGAAGTAGAGCAGCGATGAGCTATCCGCCTGCGGTCCTGGTTGTTCCACGCCATCGGCGTCGACCACAGAAGGGCGAGCCTCGGTGGCCGCCTGCCGCCACGCTGCCCACAGCGCCGCAAGCTCCTCGGCGACCCCACGGTGCGCCGGCCAGCAAGTCGGAACCCTCATGTTGGGGCGCAGGTCGTAGGTGATGTGCAACCAGTCCACCCACTTCGCCAGTTCGTGCCAGTCCTTCTCGCTGGCGTAGTCCACCCAGGCCTGCGGTTTCGGACCGCTGTCCTTCCCCCCGGATCCCGCTGCTGCCGGTACGGGTTGAGGCGCCGCGGGGTCCATGTCGTCGAGGCGCTCGGTGAGCGCGAGTAGCCCCCGACCCAGGGCGTCGGTGTCCTCCCCCACCCCGTGTGCCACGGTACGGATGAGCGAGCTCAGCTGCTCGACTTCCCGGCGCAGACCGGCAACCTGCCCGGCGAGGTCGGTGTCGCTCATCCCCGCACCGTGACAGGGGCCTCGTCGGCGGTGGCGGTGTTGTCAGCGGTGACAGCAGTGGTGGTCTGGGCTGCTTCGATGCGCCGAGCCTCCGTCGCCGCGCGCTCAGCCTCCAGCTGCGCCCCGTCAGGGCGCTCGAACCATGGGCGCATGGTCATGATGACCGGCTTCGCCGCCCCGTAGATGAGCAGGGCCTGCTTGTCCTCGAGCATCCTGGCCTCCTCCGGGCGCAGGGCTCGACGGTCGGACATCTGGGCGCTACCGCTGGTCTCGCGCCCGGTGAGCGGGTCGTAGGTGTTCGACCACTCCGCCACCCGCACGTCGCCGACAAGGTTGGCGTAGCGCTCCAGGGTTTCGGGGTCTTTGTGCCCGCGCAGCAGGATCTCCGCGGCCATGTTCGCCAGCAGCGTGGACGCCCCATCCGCACTCCAGCGGATGCGGGCCTGGGTGACCGACTGCAGCGCGGCGAGCAGCTGCATCCCGTAGCCGCGGGTGTCGGTGGCCATCGCGGGGAACTTCGGCAGCGGAGCCACGTTGGCGATCTCGTCACCCACCAGGCGGATCGGCGGGTCGATGCGCGAGCCGGGGCGGCGCACCGCTTCCTGCTTCACGGTGTCCACGACGTCCTGCAGCAGCATCGAGCACAGCGGTGCGACGTTGGAGGAGGCGCTGTCGTCGGCGATGAGGAACAGCGTGTCGGTGGAGTTCACGAACGCGGTGGAGTCGAACTCCGGCACCCCCGGGGCCGGGGTGACCCACCGGGCGACGTCGCGGGTGGCGAGCACGTCGATGGACTGCTGTAGCGTCATCCGGGTGGCCGAGACCGTCTCCTCCGCCCCGGTGGCCAGGGAGGCGAGCATCCCCGGCCACGCCGTCTCCGCCTGCGGTGAGTCGGCGCCGCGGATGATCTCCTGGGGGACCTCGGCGCCGTTGCGGAGGTTGACCGCCCACTCGATGACGTCGCTCATCGGGCGGCCGTCGAGGTCAGCGGCGTGCAGGAGGTAGCGCAGCACGGCGGAGGCGTTGGCGCGGAAGAAGCCGGCGTTGGTGGTGGAGCCGTCGTCGGCGCCCATGCCGGTGGCGAAGGCCAGCGCACGGCTGGTCGCGACCTGCGCGTCAGCGCAGCCGGCCACTGGGTTCCACACCATCGGCTCCGGCCACCCGGTGCGGCCCAGCGGGTCGAAGACCCACACCCGCCCCCGTCGGGCCCGCCGTGCGGCGACGACGTCGAGGATGTCGGTGCGGGTGGAGGTGACGATCAGCGCCCCGGGCGCGTCCACCGCGGCGGGGATCATCAGATCCCGCGACTTCCCGGCCCCGGTGGGGGCGACGATCACGGCGAAGTCCTCCAGGCCCAGGACGACGTCCTGCCCGTCGACCTCCCCCAGACGGAGCCCGATCTCGGCGACGTCGACGCTGGCGCGTTCGCGCGCGCTCAGTCCAGGGCGAGACTGCTTCGCGCGGTCGCGGGCGCGGGCCTCACCGATGTTCTCGCGCACCACGGTGGCGTTCGCGAACCCTTTCAGCTGCCGGCGCTTGGCCTTGACCCCGGCCCGCCAGCCCAGCAGCAGGACGTAGGCGGCGAAGCAGAGGGCGTTGCCGCCCAGCCACACCACGAGGACCACCACCAGGTTCGGTGGTGTGCCGGGCAGGGCTGAGACCGGGTGCAGGTGAAACAGGGCCGTCAGGGTGGCCGTCACGTCGCCCAGACCGACCCCGGAGGCGGTGAGCGCAATGACGGGGTGCCAGGTGGCCGCCATCCAGGCGATGAACACCCCGACGGCGATGTTCGCCTTCTCAGTGCGGGTGAAGACACCCGGCAGGGAGTCCGAGCGGCCCTGGGTGGGGATGCTCACAGCCCACGCCCCGTCCCGGAGGCGACCATCGCCTCGTCGGTGTTGGTCAGCTGCCGCTCCAGGGCCGAGCGGACGTGCTGGACGTGAATCTCGGGCCGGTTGCCGATCTTGAGTAGGTGGTGCCCGGTCTCCAACGAGGACAGCGTCCGCTCAGCGCCGGCGTCGAGGTCGAAGGTGTCCAAGCACGCCTGGACGTCGTCGTCGCGGTCCTGGCGGTACAGGTGCACCGTCTGTGCTTCCTTGATCATGGCGATGGCGTCGTCGTCGGTGGGGACATCGGCCAGGTGGTGGATCGCGGCGATGTTCGACAGGCCCAGACCGCGGGCGAGCTTGGAGTTGCGGCGGAAGACCTTGCCGCCGGGTCCGCCGACCAGGTGCCAGCCTTCCTCGGCGACGTAGTTAGTGCGCAGCCCGCGGCGGTTGCGCAGCATCCCCATCAGCCACACGTTGGACACCGCGGTGACCATGCTGACCGCGGGTCCGTCGTCGGGCAGCTGGGAGATGTCGAAGACCGTGAGGCGGTCGGAGAGGTTGACGCCCGGGGAAGTGGGGCCGTTGAACAACCCCGACAGCTCCTCCGACAGCAGCTGGTTCATCAGCTCACGCACACCGAGCCCCGCCTCGTGGATCTCCTCCCTCGCACGCGCGGAGTAGTCGACGAATTCGGGGTGGTCGACCCGGCCCAGCTGCGGCAGCAAATCCTCCAGGTAGGGGTCACGACCCTCCTGCTCGGCGTGGCGCAGAGCCGCGCGGTGCGCTGCGCGCAGGGCCGGCTTCTCCTTCTTGCCGTCCAGGGGGACGTCGTTGTTCGCCAGCTCCGCGATCGCGGCGAGCAGGCGTGCTTGCCCGGCCACGCCGGAGCCGGCCAGGACCACGGGGTCCATGATGTTCAACCGGACGCCGCCGGCGCCCACGACGAAGCGCAGCGGCTCGGCGCCGAAGGTGCGGGCCAGCTCGGCGTACTCGCCTTCACCGCCCCGGTCCTTCTTGTCCATGACCACCACCCGCCGCTTGGCCAGGATCAGCGGGCGCAGCACATAGACGGTCTTGAGCAGCGAGGACTTCCCGGCGGAGATGGCACCCAGTGCCACGACGGCGGGGCTACCGATCTCACCGTTCTCGTAGGCGGTGAACGGGTCGTGGGCCACGAGGGTGTTGGACAGCTTGTCGCGGCCGATGATGATGCCCTCCACCCCGGTGGGGGCGGCGACGATGGCCGTGTTGAGGATCTGCGCCTGCCGGGTGGAGCTGAGCGCGGGTGCGGCCAGCGGCGCGTAGGCGCCGCGCTGCGCACGGCGGTGGGAGACGCGCACGCGGTACCCGCGCGGCTCGGGCAGCACCTGCACCCCGGGGCCGGACTCGGTCAGCCCGGCGCGGGTGGCGGCCTTGCGGGCGGCCTTCTCCCGGCGGCGCAGCGCGCGAGCGGACAGCTGCTGCTCGGTAAGAACCTCGTCCGCGTCGAGCTCGACACCTGCCTCGTCCTGGCCGGTGCCCTCGAGGATGGCGAAGCTGTTGGCGCCCTGGTGGGTGTGCGCGGCCGCCGGGAGATCGGACAGCTCGCTCTCGCCGCGACGTTGCTCACGGCTAAAGTTGCGGTGCTCGCGGCGGTCCTCACGGGCAGCTCGTCGCCGTTGCCGACGGAAAGGCTCGACCTGGCGAGTGCCTTCGTCGGGCGCGGGGGCAGGGCTGGCGCCGGGGTAGGCCGGAAGCTGGCGGCGGGCGTTAGCCGCCACGGCGAGGTCAGCGGGACGCCCGTCGACGATGACGCTGGAGTCTGCGTCAGGGTCGACGGTGAGGGTGTCGGCGAACTGCGCACGCTCCGCGGGCTCCATCTGCTCGCGGTAGCGGGCCACCCGGCGCCGGTAGGCACCGGAGGCGACCTCCACCTCGGCGGGAGTATCCAGGTCGATGCCCCGTGCTCGGCCCCGAGCACTGCGAGCACCACGTGCCTCACGGACAGGTTGAGGGCGTCCAGCCTCGGCCAGGTCCGACTTCGCGCCACGAGGGCTCACGGGTTCGCCTCCTCGCTGCTGGTGCCGAGGTAGGCCGGGGGTTCGAGGGGGTCCGCGACGGTGCCGGCACCGACGGCGCAGTCCACCAGCCTGCACCCGAGGGTGCGGGCTAGCTCGACGTACTCCCCCGCTCCGCTGTCGGCGTGCTTGCCGATGACCAGGACGGTGGGACTGCTGATCCCCGCGCCGTCCTGGTAAGCGGTGAACGGGTCGGACTTCGCCTCGTAGGGGCTCATGAGATCGCTTCCTTGCTGCCGGTGCCGGCGAGGAGGTCCTGCAGACGGGCCGCGCCCGAGCGGGACAGCGGTTGCATCCCGCGCGCCAGCGGCCAGGTCGAGGCCGCGGCGGCGGCCTGCTCACCGTCCAACCAGTGCAGGCGGGAGATGCCCGCATCGCCCGCGGCGGCGGTGACGGTGTCCACGGCGTCGGTGAGGTCTTCACGGTTGCGGCCGGAGACCGTGATGTGGCCAGCCCAGCCGACCCCGTGGTAGCCCGAGCCGACCGCGAGGTCGGCCAGGCGGGCGCGGGCGGCGATGGTGCGAGCCGCGAGTTCGGAGTCGTCGATGCTGCCCTTGCGTCGCTGGGCGTTCAGGTCGGCGAGGTCAGCGGTGAGGTCGGACAGTGCGGCGGTGCGGGCCACCGCCGCGGGCACCACCTCCACCTGCAGGGACAGGGTCCGAACGATCGGCGCCCCGAGCTGGCTCAGCAGGGGCGCGACCCACAGGGAGGTCCGCGGGCCGGTCTCGAAGGCGTCGATGGGTAGCTCCGCGGTGCGGTGCCACCACTGCTGCTCGTTGCCGTCGGGGCCCGGGGAGGTGACCACGGTCGCGGACAAGACGTCCGCGCTCGGCAACCACGGCGCGTCCACGTCGATGTCGTCGAGGTCGTCCAAGGGCCAGGAAGGGTTCTGCTGGTGTCGCAGCACCGCAGCGAGGTGGCGGGCGCTAAGCGTGCTGACCTCCATCGGAGTGGTCCCGGGGCGCACACGGCGCAGCTGCGCGGAGACGGTGGCGATCTCGGCGTTCATCAGCGCCCGCCATCCCTGCTGGGCCGAGCCACGCCGGGAGGCGGCCTTGAGGAAGGCGGGGGTGATGGGCCAGCGGATCACGACGAAGTGGCGTTGCATCAGTCCGAAGGAGCGCACCAGCTGCACGACCTCGTCGTAGGAGGCAACGAGGTTCATCATCGCCTTGTCGTCCTCAGCGATGGTGGGGTCCAGCTGTTCCCACACCCATGCCTCGTGCCGGGCGGAGTCCACGGGCAGGACGCGAGTCAGTGACTGCAGGCGGTTGGGCAGGGTGGTGACGTTGCCGAAGCGGTTGAGCACCCCGCCGAACGCCTGCATCGCATCGTCCAGGAAGGTGTCGGAGGCGATGCCCTGGACCTGCCCGTCGACGGAGAAGCACACCGACAGCCATGCCTCTTCCCCGGTGGGAACGTGCCAGGCAATGCCGGGCAGTCCCTCCTCGCGCTGCAGCCAGTGGAAGCCGTCTACACCGTCGGGGCACTCGCGCCAGCGACGTTCCGCACGTTCGTGTGCGCGGCGTTCACCCCGTGACGGCTTCGCTGCCTCCTCGCTGTCGTCCAAGGTGAGGGCTCGGGTAGCGATGGGGGCGAAGGACGCCGTGCCCAGGCGCTGACGCTCGCGCCAGCGCCGGGAGTGCGCGGCGCGCAGGAGGAGGGAGCCGCGGTGGGTTCGCAGTGTCAGGACCCACACCAGGCCCGCGGCGGCCAGGGTGGCGATGAGGCCGGGGGCTTGGGTGTAGACGGTGAGGAAGGCGCCCGCGACGGCCACGACAGCCAGGGCGATGGAGCGGGTCTTGTTGGAGGTGCCGCCGAAGAATCCCCGGCGTCCGGCCTCACCGCCGATGTTGCGCGTCTGCACGTTCAATCCCTCCGATTGTCCCGGCGCGGCCGAAGCTCGCCCTGGCCGTCGTCCTCGCCGTGTCGCATCTGGTCCTGCGTGAGGTCCACCGCGGCGTCCGCCACCTTCGCGACCTGCCCCACGCCCTGACTGGTTGCGCCGAGCACGAAGCCGGCCGCCATGATCGGCACACCGGCCAGGGCACCAATTCCAGTCGCGGAGGCGGCCGCACCGGTGGCTTCGGCTGCGGTCGCGGCCTCGGCAGCCGCACCAGCACCACCCGCGCCGCCGCCAGCACTGGCGCCGACCGGGGCGAGCTTGGGTGCAGCCGCTGCCGTCGACAGGCCCCCTCCGCCACCAGAGCTCGCGCCCGTCGACCCACCGCCACCAGCTGGGGTGAAACCTCCGGCTTCGATGCCCGAGACGCTGGACTCGCTCGCGCGAGACTTCACCCGGTCCGTCAGCGACGTCCCCGCTCCGGGGCCGCCCGGTGCTGAACCTTGCAAGCCCACCCCGCCGCCCGAGGAGGGCGCGGTGTCAGCGGGCGAGGAGTTCGAGCGTGAGGTCTGGGCGGTCGCGGAGTCCTGGGCGATACCTTGCAGCAGCCGTTCGCCAGCAGCAGGCATCGAAGGTGCTGGCATCCGCCCTCCGGAGTCGGGGCCGTTGCTGGGCATCACGGCGTTGCCGAACTTCATCAGGCTGAACGGAGAGAGGGTCGCCATGAACAGTGCGATCGCGGCCAGCAGAAGATTGGCGATTCCTTGCAGGCCGGCGCCCTGGAGGGCGATCGTCAGGCCGTTGACCATCTGGAACGCGGTACCGAGAAGGAAGAAGATCAGGACGTGGGCGAAGTTTAGTCCCAGCCACACCTTGATGAGGGTCATCCCCCGGCGGCGCTGGGTCGGACTGGTCAGCCACACCAGCGACAGCGGCACGAGCACGCCGGTGAGGTAGAGGGTGACGACGATGACGAGCAGCACCAGGAAGGTCAGCAGCAGCGAAACGATGAGGCACGCGTACAGCAGGATCGACGTCACCGCACCGAAGGCGGTGACCACCTGATCTCCGGCCGCGATAGCCAGGATGAGGTTCTGCGTCGTCATCTGCGCGTTAGAGGTGATGCCCCACAACACCAGTTGCTCGCTCAGCGCCCCCGACAGTGCCACCAGCATCGACCCGACCGCAGGACCAAGGATGGTGCCGAACAGGAACGCCGGGACGTAAAAGCTCAACGTCGAGACGACCTCGTCCCCTGAGACCTGACGCTGCGCCAGCTGCACCAGCTGGATCGCCAGCAGGATGACCATGACGAAGATCGCTATGCCGAAGGACACGGAGTAGGCGTTGCGGAACCACGCCACGCTGAGGTCCGGGTGAGTGATGTCCTGCAGACCCCCCAGCACCTCCTTCGCCAACCCAGCCGCGGCAAACTGCAGCTTCTGTGCGATGTAACCGAGCGGGTCGGTACCGAACTCAATGGCGTTCGCTGCGGCACCCGCCACCGCACCGGCTGCATCCCCGACGATGCACGCGGGGATGTACTTGGCTCCCGGCAGGTTGCAGGCAGCGGCCGCCACGTCGGGGATGACGGTGAGGGTTGGGGTCACGGGTCTAGCAGCCTCCGGTGTAGGGCGAGCTCACGGCCAGCAAGTCGCTTACGGATCGCTGAGTCGTCAGATCCTGAAAGTGCCACGTGCCGTTCTGTGCGGTCAGCGTGACCGCTCCCGAGATGGTCGCCGGCGTGACTGCGGTCCCGTCCTGGGTTCCTTGGAAGCGGCCCAGGAAGGACACCACCGCGCGAGTGGGGGTGTACGACTCGACGTAGAAGCGGCCAGTCGTGAAGTCCGCAGCCGAGGTTTGGTTCGCGGGGGTCTGGATAGCGACCTGGTCGCGGGCGATTGGGGAGGCATCGGTGGAGAGGATCTGCGATGCGGCGTCGGCCTTGTAGGCCGGTGCTGGCGCGGCGCTGGTCCAGCGAAGCAGGGTGGCGGTGAACGCGGCGGCTCCCTCGCTCGTCAGGGGTGCCTGCTCTTGGGCGGAGATGACGGCCCGGTTCAGCTCGATGGCGCCCCCCAGGCAACCGTCCGCCGTGATCTGCGCACTGGAGGGCGAGGGAGATGCCGTCGCTGTGGCCGACGGGGTCGCCACGGGAGTGCTGGCCGGCGTGGAAGGAAGGGCGTCGACGGCCTGGCGACCATGCGGGGCCATGATGAGCACCGTCGCGATCACGGCCACCAGCGCGACGATGACTGCGACCAGGGCGGTCACCAGGACGCTGCGCCCGCGCCCGCCGCGGCCTCCCTGCGAGGAGGTGGCCTTGAGCGGCTGGGAGTGGGGAGGGGTGGGCATGGTGGAGCCTTCGAGGTCAGTCGACGATGCGTCGGGGTGCCTGGGTACCGTCCTAGGTCGCCTACTCATCAGCGAGCCTCGTCTTGGGTCAGATGCTGAAAACGGCGAGTACGATCCCGACGACCGCCGCTAGAGCGACCAGTCCCCCTAGCGCGAGGCCGGAGTGCGCGGCGTCCTTCTTGGCTCCCTCCAAGGCGCCGGGGTGTGCACCCTGGCGTGCCTGAGCGATCGAGAGCACGCTGCGCCCCAGGTAGAAGATCGCGATGAGGATGCCGACTCCCCACAGGCCCGCGGCGAGCTTCTGCCACAGCGTGGTGAACTCCGCCCCGAAAATCGTGAAGCTCGGGACGACGCCGTCCAAGGGGTTGCCGACGGCGGCGGGTAGCGCCTGAATCAGGGAGGTCTGCAGCGGCATGAGCTTGTCCTTCGAGGGGCGTTGGGTGGTCGTCAGGCGGGCAGGTGGATCGAACGGGTCCACTCGGCAACGAGGTCCACGTCAAGGTGCGCGCTGCGCAGGAGCCCAACGGTCATCGCTGTGGCTCGGGTCCACGCGCGGGTCGAGCTCTCGCTGAGGTCGCCGAGCACGATCCCGCCGCCCTTGCGGATCGCGGGGTCGAAGGGGACTTCCACGAACGGCACGTAGAGCTCGCGCAGTCTGGCCTCGATCTGCGCCTGCAGACCCGCCGGCTCTGGCCCACCGTCGTGGCTGAGGACCACCATGACCCGCGAGGCCAGCCCGTCATCTGCCGACACTGCGCCGCCGGCGGTGTCGAGCACCTGCAGGATGTCCTCGGCCCCATCCAGGCTGTCCTGGTCGATGACGCAGGGAATGACGACGATGTCCGCGGTGTGCAGGGCTGCTTGGTAGGCCTGGTGGTAAGGGTTGTTCCCGGAGTCGGTCAAGGTGATGCGGGCGAACTGGTCCAGCAACTTGCGCAGCGCCAGCACGTCGGCAGCACTCAGCTCCTGGCGCGGACCGTCGGCAGCGAGAACGTCGGCGTGGGAAGTCTGGGGGGCGAAGAACGCGCTCAGCTTCCCGGCGGTGTCGATGGTCGGAACGTCGCGCAGGAGCTGTGAGAACTCCACCCCGCCCGGACCGTCGGAGCGGCGCGACAAGGTACCTGCGGCTTCGGAGGCTTCCCACACGGTCACGTAACCGCCGCGGATGTGACCCAGCATTCCCCCGATCACCAAGGAGGTTGGGGTTTTGCCGACCCCGCCCTTACGGTTGCTGATCAGGATGTTGACGGCCCGAGGGAAGGACGTCTCCCGGATGATCTTGAGGTTGTGGCGGTAGATGAGCTCGGCGGTGGTGGGCCGCCAGCGCACCACTCCCCCGCTCCAGCGGTGCGCTGCCCCGCGCCAACCCCAGCGGGCCGGGGCAACCGGAACGTGATCGTCAGCGACAGAACGACGAGGGGTGCCCTCTACGGTTCGGCGCACAACAGGAGTCACGGCCGGTTCGGGTGGCGGAAGGACCGCAGAGGGGGGGCCGGGATCGATGACCACGGGCGGTGCGGAGGTGACGTCCAGGTCGAGTTCGGGGGTCTGGTAGCGCCGCGCCCGTGAGCGTTCGGCCACGGGGGCAGAGCGGGCGTGGTCAGTTGTCGCCATGGTGGCTCCCGGGGTCAGCGTCGCTTCGTGCGTCACACCGTAACACTGACAGAGCTAACGACGGACTATGATCGTTCCAATAGAGCTAAACGGTGACCCCGACCGGGTGCCTGAACTGGAGCCGCCATGCACCCCGACGTCCTGACCCTGCAACAGACCTCAACCCTGGTCGCCATGCCCACAGCCGTCGTGCGCCGCCACGCGGCCTCCGGGGCCATCCCCGGGATCCGCATCGGCCGCCCCTGGCGGTTCTGGAGCCCCTCGGTCCTCCACGCAGTCACCGGAGTCCGACCGTCACCGCGCGGGGAACCTCCGAGCGTAGATGTGGTCGATGCGGCGGCCCTGGGATGGCTGCTGGGTATCCCCGAACGGACGGTCTGCGTCCTCCTGCGCCGGGGGGAGTTGCCCGGCCACAAGGTCGCCGGCCGTTGGCGGTCCCACTGGCCCACCATCGCCCACCACCTGCGCGAAGGGGTCGCCCTGCCCGGACCCCCCGCACCGCAACCGGTGCACACGACCCTGCCGGGACCACAGTGAAGACCCGAGCCGGGCTGCTCCTCTTCTGCTCAGGCGCCCTTCTGCTCACCGGCTGCAGTAATCAGGACACTCCAGGCCCAGCCCCGGTGACGGGCTCCGCGTCGATGACCGCGACTACCCCTGCCACGCAGGGCGACGAAGACGACAACGACCTGCAGACGGTCGGGCCACTGGGTGAGGTCACTCAACGGGACCAGGTCATGGCCCACGACAGTGCCATCGCGTTCCTGCGCGCCTTCACCGACACCGGCCAGGACGCCTCCACGTGGTGGGCCGCTCTGGCTCCCCTGCTGGCTCCGGCAGCGGTCGAGGACTACAGCTACATCGACCCCGCGCAGGTCCCCGCCATGAAGGTGACGGCCGGGCCGGTCGAGGACCTCCCCGGCGGCTCCGCCTCGTTGTGGCAGGCGCAGGTACCCACGACGCTGGGGCCCTGCACCGTCACCCTCACCCGCGATGCTGCCGCTGCACCCTGGCTGGTGGCGCGTGCGGACCTCCCGGCGCCGGCGCAGTGAGCGCCAAGGTCACCCTCGGCGCCCTCGTCCTCGCCCCGGTCCTGCTGATCGGGGGGTGTACGACCGTGCTACTCGTCGGTGGGGCGGGGGTGACCAACGCTCAGGCGGCCTGCTCGGTCGGCAGCAGTGTCACGGTCCAGGCCGGTGGCCCACCTGGATCGGTCGCCGGGTACCACGGTGTGCAGCTGGCCAACGCGGCCGCCATCATCAAGGCAGGCGCCGATCAGGGACTGGACGCCTACGGGCAGAGCGTCGGGGTGATGACCTCCATCGGAGAATCCACCCTGCGGGTCCTGGACACCGGAGACGCCGCCGGCCCGGACTCCCGTGGCCTCTTCCAACAACGAGCCAACGGTGCCTGGGGCAGCTACGGCGACCGGATGGACCCCTACACCTCGGCGAGGAACTTCTTCACTGCCTTGCAGCAGGTGCCCGGCTGGCGGGAACTGTCGCCCACCCAGGCCGCCCACCGCACCCAACGCAACGCCGACCCCAACCACTACGCGAAGTTCTGGCCTGCCGCGGTCCAGATCGTCGCCGCGCTCAGTGGCGACCCCGATCTGGTCGCACAGTTCGCCCAGAACGACGGCGAGCAGCCCTGCGGTGCACTGACCGCAGCCACCGGGGCCGTCGCAGAGGTCCAGAACGGGTGGGCGCGCCCCACCGCCGGAGCACTCACCAGCGACTTCGGGCCCCGCCGGGCCCCCACGGCCGGAGCCAGTACCTTCCACAAAGGCATCGACTTCGGCGGTGGATGTGGAGCCCCCATCTACGCCGCCGCCGCCGGACGGGTCGTCAACAGTGGCCCGGCGACCGGCTTCGGAGACTGGATCGTACTCGAGCACGCGGGGGGATACCGCACGGTCTACGGCCACATGCAAGCCAAGGATCTCTTG
>Ga0265780_10006084_pt1 | contig 15098 bp, 8 predicted proteins | sample P1T30metagenome_FD_192432 | JGI IMG/M metagenome (GOLD analysis project Ga0265780, IMG submission 192432) | Plant litter microbial communities from East Loma Ridge, Irvine, California - P1 T30 | ecosystem: Environmental > Terrestrial > Plant litter > Unclassified | place: USA: California... | reverse complement strand
GCACGCCCGACCTGTTGGCCGCTGTCGCGCCACTCGACTGCCTGCTGACGCTGGACGACCCGTTCCATTTGACCGCCGAGGTGCTGGCGCTGTTGCCCGCCGATCGCGTTGGTTTCGTGATCGACGCAAACGCGCTGGGCACCGATGGCGTGGCGCAAAAGCTCGTCGAACTGCATGCCTGCGGTTACCGCATCTGGCTGGATGGCGATATCCCTGACGGCGTCACCGCGCCGCCCGCACTGCGCTCGGTCGCGCGCAACTGCCGCGTCGCCCCGCTGCCGCCCGGGCGCCTGGTGGCCCTGTTCGCCCCACACATCGCGTACGGCGTCGATAGCGCGCGCCGCTTCTTCGGTTGCGAGATCGCGGGCTTCGACTGGTTCATCGGCGACTACGCCTACGATCCCGACATCGCGCCGTCGCCCGACGACGACGGCAGTTCGCGCCGCCGCATCCTTACGCTGCTCGGTCTGCTGGCGCGCGACGCCGATTCGTGCGAGCTCGAAGAGCAAGTCAAGCAGGATCCGGCGCTGGCCTACAATCTGCTCAAACTGGTCAATTCGGCCGCGTTCACCGTCACCACGCAAATAACCAGCTTCGCTCAAGCGATCACGGTGCTCGGCCGGCGCCAGTTGCAGCGCTGGCTGCAACTGCTGCTGTACGCGCGCCAGCAACCGGACGGCCTGCCCAACCTGCTGCTGCCGCTGGCCGCGCGCCGCGGCGCCCAGCTCGAAGCGCTCGCGCGCCTGCAGGGCGACGACCGCGATGCGCAAGACCTGGCCTTCATGACCGGCGTGTTCTCGTTGCTCGACCGGCTGCTGCACATGCCGATGTCCGAGATCGCAGCCGAGCTCTATCTGCCCGAGGACGTCTACGGCGCGCTCGTGCACCACAGCGGCCAGCTCGGCGCGTGGCTCGAACTGGTCGACGCCAGTCCGACCGAGGCGGTGCTGCAGGCTGCCGGCGTGAGCCTGGAGCACTGGTGGAGTAGCCAGCTGCACGCCTACCACTGGGCAATCGAGGTGGGCCGCAATGTCTGACGTACGCGAACTGGCCCCGACCGCTTTCGTCCAGGGCACGAGCGCCGTCTGCGACGCCGTCCTGCGCCTGCGCGGCGACGCGCTGGTGCTGGAGCTGAGCCGCCTGGTGCGCATTCTGACGGGCAGCGCGCAGGGCCGCTTCGTGCCCGGCCCGGGCCTGGTCGATCCGGGCGTGCCCGGCGGGCGCGTGCTGCGCCATGCGGTCGCCGTGGGCCTCGAGCAATTCGGCTGGTATGAAGTGAGCGGCTTTAACGACCATGCCGAGGCCAGCGCCCACGCGCTCGCCGCGCTCGCACAGCTGACGGCGAGCCTGATGCAGATGCACTCGCTGGCGCAGCGCTCGACCCACGCCTACGCCCAGATGGAAGCGCAACTGGCGCACCAGTCGCAGATCCTCGACCAGATCCACGAGTCGGTGCTGACGATGGACCAGATGGGCTACATCACCAGCTGGAACCGGGGCGCCGAACGCCTGTTCGGCTACACATCGTTCGAAGCGGTGGGCCGCAACATCCTGTTTTTGTACGCCGACGAAGACCTGGGCGACGAGGAGGGCGGCGCGCTGCCCGACCTGTTCGCGGAGCACGGCGGGCGCATGATGGAGGTGAAACGCCGCAAGAAGTCGGGCGACATCTTCTGGGCCAGCCTGTCGCTCTCGCCGCTGCGCGACCTGGCCGGCCGCCCGAACGGCCTGATCGCCTACCTGACCGACATCACCGAGCGCAAGCAGGCCGAAGAGCAGCTGCACCACCTGGCCTACTACGACGAGCTGACCGGCCTGCCGAACCGCACGCTGTTCGCGCGCCTGGTCGACCAGGCCCTGATGGTGGCGCAGCGCAACGAGACGGCCGGCTGCATCCTGTTCATCGACCTGAACCGCTTCAAGCGCGTCAATGACACGCTGGGCCGGCGCATCGGCGACGAACTGCTCAAGCAGGTCGGCCAGCGCTTCAAGGCCACGCTGCGCGACGAAGACCTGGTGGCGCGCCTGTCGGGCGACGAATACGCGGTGGGCCTGGCCGACGTGCGCCAGCACTTCGAAGCCACCACGGTGGCGCAGAAACTGCAGGCCGCGCTCGACGCACCGTTCATGATTGCCGGCCACGACCTGCGTGTGGGCGCCAGCATCGGCATCAGCGTCTACCCGCAGGATGGCAACGACGCCGAAACGCTGCTGGCGCTGGCCGACATCGCGATGGAACGGGCCAAGGGCGACGACGCCAACCCGGACCGCAGCGTCGCGTTCTACAGCCAGGACATGAACAAGGGCATGCAGGAACGCATGCGCATCGAATCTGGCCTGCGCCATGCGCTGGGCAACGGCGAGCTGGTGCTGTACTACCAGCCGAAGTTCGAAATCGCCAGCGGCCGCCTGGTGGGCGCGGAAGCGCTGGTGCGCTGGATGCATCCCGAGCGCGGCATCGTGCCGCCCGGCGAATTCATCCCGCTGGCCGAAACCACGGGCCTGATCGTGCAGGTGGGCGAGTGGGTGCTGGAAGAAGCCTGCGCGCAGGCCTCAATCTGGCAACGTTCGGGCATCGCCCCGTTCCGCGTCGCGGTGAACGTGTCGGCGCGCGAGTTCACGCCATCGCTGCCGGAGCGCGTGGCCACCACGCTGCGGCGCTATCAGCTCGATCCATCGTGGCTGGAGCTGGAGATCACCGAGAGCACGCTGATGCACGACGTGGATCGCGTGACGGCCATCATGGACCAGATCACGGCGCTGGGCGTGTCGCTGTCGCTGGACGACTTCGGGACCGGGTTCTCGAGCCTGTCGTATCTGAAGCGGTTCCCGATTCATACGTTGAAGATCGACCGGTCGTTCACGATGGGGATACCGGCGGATGGGAGTGACTGCGCGATTGCGGGGACCATCATCAGCATGGCGCGACAGTTGTGTTTGCGCGTGATTGCGGAGGGTGTCGAGACGCTGGACCAGCTGGCGTTCTTGCGCGGGGCAGGGTGTGACGAGGTGCAGGGGTATTTGTATGCGGCGCCGTTGCCGGCGTATGCGTTTGAGAAGGCGTTAAGGGAGAACTGGGCGTTGGTGGGGTGAGAGGACAGAACTCCCTCACACAGCCGATGATTATGTATAATGCCGTGCAACAGGAAGCGTGGCCGAGTGGTTGAAGGCAGCAGTCTTGAAAACTGCCGACGGTGTGAGCCGTTCGTGAGTTCGAATCTCACCGCTTCCGCCAAGAATACATCAACAAGCTCCTCTTACAAGGAGCTTTTTTTTGCATCTTCACAGGAAACATCAACGTTTGGCGTCCGCAGACCGCGCTGGCGCAGCATCTCGGCATTAGCTAGAGCCGCGTCTCCGCCATAGAACTCAATCCAGATCGATCAGCATAAAGTAGCTCTGCTGGCACTGCTCGTCGTCCTGAACCTATGGGTAACAGCGAGCGGGTCGGTTGTGGATCATCCCCGCTAAAAGCGACGGCCAGCTTCTTTACCAACGGGCGTGGCCCGATCCTGCACTAGTACGGTCGCCTTTACTATCCTCATCATACATATAAAGATGTCTTTGTAAGCCGCAGTCAGATCATTGCGGACCTCATGCAACCACGTAACTGGGTAACAAGGTCGGTGCGCGGCTACAACAACGGGCGTAGTTGTAACGAGATCAGATTTGTGACACCTGCCTGACGACACGCCAACCGCGACCTCGATCTGCTGACGGTTCGCATAGCCGTCTGACGCTGCCCCTGCCGCAAACCCGTTGCGACGTCCAAAATCGATGTGCAACTAGTCGCCGTTCAATGAAGTACACCCTAATCCAATGTTCCGATAAATAAATACCGCGCCAGCATCGACTACGCCACAGTTCAAAAAGGATAGCTTAACGGCTTCGGACGCAAAACTTGCTTGACCGTCTTCGATTGTTAGAGTTGACACTCAACTTCATCCGTTTTGTGACATTCGAAATTTTTAATTGGGACCAACTCGTGCGGTAAAATTGTCTTAACGATACCTTACGGAGGTTACCTGTGCTCACCGCGAAACATAATCTTGCTTCAACTCATGTATTCGCCCGCGACGTGCAGAAAAGCGATGTGCCGTTCATTTGCCCCTCATGCGGAAAAGAAGTAATATTGCATAAGGGTAATATAAAAATTCACCATTTCCAGCACAAGCCTCCGGTCACGTGTTCCCGTGGAGAGGGAGAGTCGCAGCTCCATTACATGATCAAGCTTGCGATTTACGACTCGCTGAAGCTGGAGACAAACGTTACCGATGTCGAAGTTGAAAAAGATTTTGGTATCGCTACCGCAGATGTATTTGCGCGAATAGATGGGATCCCAGTTGCAATTGAAGTCCAGCGAAGCAAGCTAAGCGTACAATCAATCACTTCTCGGACGGCTAATTACAACAGGCTAAACATCGCAGTTTTATGGGTTGCGTTACCTTTTTCCGAACTTGCGACAAAAAAATATAGCCCGTCAGCGTGGGAAAAATGGGTGCATGCTGCGAACTACGGGCGTGTCTACTACTGGCAATCTGGGCAAATACTGCGAGCTGTCCATTTTGGGGAGCACAAACTGCACGTTCAGTCATCATCATGGTTTGAGTCGGGCGGGGAAGAGCGAAGCTCCGGCGGCTACTACCGTAGATCAAAGCGCTATCGAACGCCGGCCTTTGGGAGGGATGTTGAAATTTCAAAGCGGTTTCAGTTGAAATACCGGAGCGCGCCTTACGCCCAAGGTACAATCGTTGTCCCATCATGTCGCCTTTATCTAGACTCTCAAGCAAAGTGGTGGTAAGTCCATTTAGCAACATAGTCTTCTCGTAGTCAGCACTTATGAGGCGAGTCTACTAGGCTATCAAAATAGCATAAGAGTGAACAATGAACAATGTTGTACAAAGCCAACCTATTTTAAACTATGATCCGTCGACCATTACTGGTGCTCTTGTATGGGGAATTGTGGCGGGCATTCTGACAAGTGTAGTGTTGCTGCTTTTCGCGCGCATTTTCAAACAAATACTATTGCCTTGGTACCAAGATCTAGTCTACAAAGGGGTAGATTTACGCGGGAAATGGATCGCACAGCGGACAGGCTCTAGTGGCATTACGTATCACTTTACCCTTTTGCTTTCGCAATCTGCCCATAGCGTAAAAGGGAAAATGACTGTTGCGAAGATTAATGCAAGTGTTGCCCAACCAGGCGTACAGACCAGCGATTATGTACAAGGTTTCGAAGTCGCAGGTGCAACTTGGGAAGGATTTGTAACGATCAACATGACAAGCGACGACAGACGTAGTCTGTCTTTCTCTACTAGTTTGCTTCAAGTGAGGAGCCGCGGGCAAAAACTCGTTGGACACATGGTATATCGTAGCTCTTCGGTGGATCAGGTTGAATCACATGAGATTTCGTGGGCGAGAAGCTAGCAAGAACTAGACAAATTCGATGTTTCGCCCCTTCCGTGTGTCCATATGGCCTCCACGCCGCGTTTCGAAAGACGACGAATTTTTCTGGTCTTCAAGGCGCGAAGCTCAGTACAATGTACCGTAGATGTACCTCAAAACGCATTACAATCCACGCCTACGCCTTAGGAAAAACCGCTATAAAAACAGCGCCCATCGCCTTACCCGATAGTCTGGCTGTAAAGACTGCCGCCGAGATAGCCGCCGAGCGCGCGCATAAAAGTTTGACAACCTTTATAGGTGTTCTAATTTTCGAAATTTGTGAAATATTTTAAAAAGAATTCGTTGATCTCAGGAATTAAGGTTACTTCCCAATGAAGAAAATCGCTTCAAAAATCCAAGAGCAAATACAAAATGCAGTCGAAGATCCTTCAGTTGACGGGTCTGAAATTCTTTTTTACCGGGCTAACGAGAAACCGTATGGTCCTTTCAGCAATTTGTTTCGTCGTCCCGTTGTTTTTGAAGGTATTGAATTTCCCACTTCGGAGCACGCCTATCAAGCGGGAAAGGCTAGAAAACCGGAGGTGAGAGAGTGGATTCTGAGCGCGCCGACGCCCTCGCTTGCGGCAATGGCTGCACACGGTCTTTACGTATGGGACGTAGTCCCCGACTGGGCGAAGATTAAATTCGATCGAATGCGCAGTGTGCTGCGTGCGAAGTTTAGCCAACACCCTGACCTATGCGAACTACTGTTATCGACTGGCGACAGTCGCCTTGTAGAGGCTGGTACTACGGATAACGCTGTAAATAGGTTATGGGGAGAGGTAAACGGCAAAGGTCAAAATATGCTTGGAATCATGTTGATGGAACTCCGCGACGAACTTCGCATTCAACAGGCCGCCGAAGAGGCTACACAAACTAAGGGGCAGCGTAAAAAGAAATCTTCAGTCAAGAAGACGACCTTTGAAATTGCATAGCCCCTCGTGAAAGTTTCTTCAGTATGACCGAATCATATTACGATATCGAGCTTTCGAAACTCGCATCAACGTACTCGGACGCAATGTCCGCGAATGTCGATAGTGTAAAGCTTGCAATTTCGGGAGCCTCAGAATCCGGCATCATCGGTGTGGGATCTGGTGGCTCATATACAGTTGCGTCATTGCTCTGCAATCTGCATGAAGCATACACAGGTCAAGTTTCTCGTTCCTCAACGCCTCTTGAACTTATTTGCAACCCAACGCTAGCTGCATCGAGTCCGGTATTTCTGATATCGGCCGAGGGAAAAAATCCAGACATTATTGAAGCGCTACAGCGGGCGAGGGGCCACAGCTCTCGTCCAGTGCACGTGCTGGTCAATCGATCTGACTGTCCTTTAATGATGTGCGCGCGGACATTAACAGATATAACTCCCCACATTTTTGAACTTACTAACAAAGATGGTTTCCTATCTACTAACAGCCTGCTCTTAGATGCCGTACTTATCGCGCGCGCCTATGAAGAACTCGACAAGGGGGCGAGACAGCTTCCAACGGCTATTAATGATCTTACGGTCGGCAACCAGTCAATACCTGAATGGCTCTGCAATGCAAGCGCTTTTGTAGCGGCAGCCGCACCACGCAAAGGCATAATCGTCGTTTATTCGCCTTTATTGCGGCCGATTGCAGCGGATTTTGAATCCAAATTATCTGAAGCTGCACTGATGTACTGCCAACTTGCAGATTTGCGTTCATTTGCGCACGGAAGGCATCTTTGGCTAGCGGAGCGGCCGGAAGATTGCACGATTCTCGCCATTACAGAACCCGGATTAGATGACTTGTGGGCACGTATGCGTGGATTACTACCACCAGAAGTCCCGGTATATACCATGGGATTGAGTGGCGCGTCCCCTCAAGACTTAATCACAGGATTGTTAGCACAACTCCATCTCGTCGCGATGCTTGCGAAGGAGCAGGGGCGTGATCCAGGAAAACCAAATGTTCCACAGTTCGGACGCGACCTTTACTACGTAGACTTACCAAAATTTATTCCGAGCCCAACCGCCGTTATCAACCACAGCGAACGCTCAAAAGCAAAAGTCTTAGGGTCACATTGGCCGATGCGTTATGCCAGCGGAATCATGCGCCGAGCTCTTGAAGAATTCAAGAATTCATTTGCTCCTACCAAGAGTTTCCGCTCGATTGTTTTTGATTATGACGGTACGCTAAGTAGTTCTCAAAGAAATGAGAGTGCTCCATCGGCAGCGATTCTCGAACATATCGAGAGATTAACAAGTGGCGGAATAATAGTTGGGATCGCATCAGGGCGCGGGGGTTCTATTCAAGAGCATTTGCAAGCAACGGTAAAGGAGGATCTCCAGTCAAAAGTTCGGTTAGGACTTTACAATGGCGGGTGGCTCGGCCATGTTGGTTCGCCCCCGCCTATAGCCGGTGCGACGAGCGAATTTCTAAGCCATGTCAGAAGAATTGTTGTTCGCCTGCAGTCGATAGGAGTTCCAATCGAGCGGATAAAGGAAACACATCCATATCAAGTAAGTGTGAGATTTCACGATGGCGTTAGTGCTGAAAACATGTGGTTTGTAATTGCAGATGCATTACGGCAGGCCGGCATTGATTCCTCAACCATTGTGCGTAGCAAGCATTCTGTTGACGTTCTAGGAAAAGGCGTAAATAAGTCTCACCTGGTTGCCGACATCGTGCAAGAATTCAGAATGGATCCTTATCAAGTTGTGACAATGGGCGACCAGGGGGCATGGCCGGGCAATGACTCATCATTGCTCGAGCACAAATTTTCATTGAGCGTTGACTTGCCGTCTCGCAGGCTCGACCGCGGTTGGAAATTAGCACCAGAGCATAAACGCAACGTGGATGCAACGTTATGGTATTTAGAGCGAATTAAGATTCAATCTAATGGCACTTTTTGTTTTCACCTTGACCAAAATGATAGCGCTAGAAATTTATGAGAGACAAAAATGCGCAGCACTTACTTGCAAAAGTAATGGGATGGGACGACCAAGAGACTGTTGTGGCACGAGTTCCTAATCTACGATTGTTAGCTGAGTACAAATACGATAGTTACCAGCGCTATGCTCCAGGTCGGCGTTTCGTAGAAAGTCTTGCTCTTTGGTTGGGGCAGTTTGAACGTTCGGATCGCGAGGCGGCGTTAGAGTTTGTCGAGCATCAGCTCGTGTTTTTTTCTGATCAAGAGCTTTCGCATCTTGTACAGCTCGCATATCCGGATGTCATAGTCCAAGAGCGATTTCGATTGGTCGCCGAAGAAAAAGGCCTACCAAGTTACCGCGTACGAGAAATTTCGCTTGATCCGCGGTTCCATGAACTGCAGCTCAAGTCTCTCTTCCTCGGCCTAAGTGACGGTGCTCGGACGAATGAACTTCGGCGGGCAAGTCGCGGTGAAATCAGCAATGAGCAAATTTGGCAAGCCTATGAGTTGGGCGATGCAAAAGCAGAAGATATGCTTCTTGAACTCCGAGCGGCTCTTGCCACAAAGCCGCTCCTAGCAAATAATCAGCAGCTATGGGATGCATTAGAAGCCGGCAATACGGAATTAGCTGACAGGCTGATAAATAGCTTAAGATTACCTTTGCCGTCCATAAGTAATACACAAATTTATGATGCTTTTGTGTCAGGAGACAGGATTGAAGCAAGCCGCCTCGTAAGCGAATTGCGAAGGTATTCCACGCTACCGAAGCCAGCGAGTCAAGAGGCGAAGTTCAACCTTATCTGGTTACTAGATGATTTCTCGGGCAGTGGCAACACGTATATTCGGTTCGATAGTAAGTCGGGCAAGTTCAAAGGGAAAATTCGTAAAATATACGACCGTCTTCATCAGGGTGATTTGATCGACCCTGCTCACTATGAAGTCTTCTTGTTGTTGTACGTGGCTACCCGCCAAGCTATCGATCACATCGAATATTGGGCAGAGCGGTTCACCTCTGAATATGGATATAAACCACTACAGTTAAGAGTACTCTGTACGATTGAAGCGGACGTTGCAGTCAAAGACCCTTCTTCGACTATATTTTCTAGCCCGAACTACTATGACAGTGAAGCTTCCGACAAGCATATTGCAATTGGGGGTACGACAGACGCTCAGATGGGATTCGCTGGTTGCGCCTTGCCAGTTGTTTTGTCTCACAACACGCCTAACAACTCGGTATATATTCTTTGGGGCCCCGAATCCTTCAAGTTTTTTGGTCTATTCCCGCGAGTGAGCCGGCATAAGGAATTTTAATGGCATATCGCGCAAATCCGTTTTTAGAACGAATGTCAGAGCGGACGACCTCTGATCAAGATTTCGTTCGCCTTTTCTCTCCTAAAATATTAGAGCGCCTTGAAGACGATGTTTTCGTGGGTTCTGTCCACCTGTTCACTAGTCCTCCAGGAGGCGGGAAGACGACCCTACTCAGGGCTTTCACTCCGACTGCGTTGCGAGCGTTCTGGGGCAACCGGAACAGTCGAGCTAGCAAAACAGCGACCGACATAAATGAAACGTTTCAACAGTTAGTTGGCTGTGGTGTGCTAAGCGAGCAAGATGGCCCTCAACTCTTGGGTGTATTCTTATCATGCGCTATCGGCTACGCTGATTTGCCACCTGGCACGTCCACGGCCCAAGAAGGTTTATTTCGTGCATTATTCAATTGTCGGACAGTATTGAGGTCTCTCCGCAGCCTAGCCCTCCTACTTGGCTTCGGAACCACCGAACAGTTGAGCTCAATAAAACTGGAATATGCGACTTTTGCGAGTGACCTTAAGTCAATTCCGTTACTTGAATCGGTAAGTGAGTTAGTTAAGTGGGCAGAAGAGCGTGAGAGGAACGTCTATTCAAAATTGGACTCCGTCGGGCAGAACGACTTGGAAGAAATGCCAGTCGATCTTAGATTTGAGGGGGTACTTTGGTTGCAGGCCGTCCGTTTTATAAGAGACGGACAAGAAGTTGCGCCGAAGCGCTTGCTAATGGTTGATGACCTACATTCACTTCGAAAAAGACAGCGAACTCTGCTTATAGACGAATTGATCGTGTTGAGGCCGACTGTGCCGGTTTGGCTTGCTGAACGGAGCATAGCTCTTGGTGCAGCTTTGATTTCTCAAGGTGCACGTGACGGACGCGACCTACGTCACTATTCTCTAGAAGACATTTGGTCTGGTCCACGTGGGCAACATCAATTTAACGCTTACGCACAAAACATCCTCGACCGTCGCCTAGATATACAAAATTCCATTCCAGGTGGTTCTTTCTCTCAATACCTTCGAGATCAATTTCTTTCTGACGAGATACGTGAGCAATTTGCGGTTGGCGTGGATGCCTTTCGTGAGGAAATGGAGCGTCACAGCAATAACGAAAGATATCGAGAATGGATTGTCAAGGCTGAGGCAGGAACGCGTAATCCTGATTTCGATGCATTACGAGACCTCTATAAAACTCGCATATTAGTTGCGCGCGATGAAACGAAGAGGCAAATGACTTTGGACTTTGCGCCGCTGTCAGCCGATGACCTCGCGGAGCGCGATAATTCTGGAGTGCAGAACGCTGCAGAAATTTTCCTAAACAATGATTTAAGCGTCCCTTACTACTTTGGCGTTGACAGACTTTGTATGATGGGTACTTATAACGTAGAAGAAACTCTATACTTGGCGGCTGCTTTATATGAAGGCATGCAAGCTAAACAAGTGTTGCGAAAACAACCCGACCCACAGCTGTCCCCCCAGGAGCAGGAAAAACGAATTAAGGATGCTGCGAAGAAAAAACGAGACTTCATTCATAAGAGCCACACCGAGGGTTCGCGGGCTCAGAGAATGCTTGACTCCGTCGGGGTTTATTGCAGGTCCAGAACCTTTCTGCCGAATGCTCCTTATTCTCCGGGTGTAACTGGAATTCGGCTAAGCCAAAGTGAGTTAAATAGTCTTGAACGGGCGAATCAGTCAAAGGTGGAGCAAATTGCAGTTCTCCATCGTGTACTCTCAGAGTGCGTGGCCGAAAACCTGTTCGTAGCCCGAACTAGTGCACCTAGTTCATCACGAGAAGGTGGGACGGTATTTTATTTGAACAGGATTCTTTGTGCGCATTACGGTCTACCATTGCAATATGGTGGATGGCAGGACGTTTCGCTCGTGACTTTAATTGAATGGATGGAGCGCGGTTTGCAACCTAGCAGACAACGCCGACTTGAGGAGTGACGATGCTCTGGAACCACTACGTATTTCATCGCGGTGCCAATGTAGAAGACATGTGGGACCGCATGTTTCAAGAGAGAAGAAAAAGTGAAAGGGAGGTCAGTGTTCTCTATATCACAGGGCGTGGGTTCGATGTGCGGGCACAAGCCGTTCTCTCAAAATACGCTAATTGCTTAATTTTGTCTGGTTGCAAGGTGGTCAATACCAAGATGCTACTCGTTGGTTTCAAAGACTATCAATTAGCCCGAGGCCTTACGGAACAGACGGAAAAAAATGCAGCTGCTCTTGAGGCACTTTTTCGGCCTTTAGGTTCGGTGCAAACGTTGACTGTCGGCTCGGGGGCTGACGACGAAGATGACATCAGCGCGAGCACGGCATTGCGGGTGGCAACGGAAGACGTATTGCGTCATATTCCTGGTCACACTGATATAGTATTGGATGTAAGCTCATTGCCTCGTATAGCTTACCTTTCTTTCATGCTCGCGATCCTCGAAAATTTGATTCCGAAAACTCTAAACGGCCGCTCATTGCACACGGAGATAAACTTTCAAATCTTGGTGGCCGAAGACGCCGCACTCGATAGCCATATTCAATCGGAAGATCCCAGCAACGATTTGATTTTGATACCAGGCTATTCTAGTGCTTTGCAGCTTGAGGGGATGCAGGAGTGGCCTTTAGCTTGGTTTCCTGTCTTAGGTGAGAATCGCACTGCCCAGTTGCAAAAGGTTATGTCGATAATTCCCGAAGAAGCAGAAATTTATCCCGTTCTGCCGCACCCTTCGAAGAACCTCCGGCGTGGAGACGAGTTACTACGTGAGTATCGTACCGTTCTCTTTGATTCGAGAGAAACTCCGCTAACCAACGTAATCTACGCACATGAGGCGCATCCATTTGAGGCATACCGGCAACTGCTTGGCGCAATGAGTCGCTACAAGCAAAGCATGCAAGTGGTTGGCGGTTGTAGGCTAGTAGTTACCCCGCTTGCAAGCAAGCTAATTACAATTGGAACTGCACTCGCATGTTTTGACATGAAGACGCGAGCAGAGGGAACGCATAATTTTAGCGTAGCTATTCCATATGCAGAACCAAAGCGATACGTTGCATCGACTGCGAGACTTACTCAATCGAATCCGGAAATTGCGGTGCTATACCTAACTGGAGATGCATACGGGTACCGTCTATAAGTGCTAGCGTTCTTGCAAAGTAGCTTCTAATTAGGCTGTTCTAGCGTCCGAGGTGGGCCACCCCATCGTCCTTTCTTCACCGTTTAGTGGCCGTTTGAGTTTAAAACGATAACATGGAGTCGATCTGGCTGTCTGGGGGAAATACACAGTTTTTCTGAGGTTTCACCGAGCAAGCGTGCTAGCGCCGTGCCACTGAAACAGGCAGTTCAACGGCCGCAGGGAAATTTAGAAACGATTCAATGGTTTTCCACGGATTTGTGTTCACGAAAGTTCGACCGAATCAGGCGCGTGCGTTCGATTTTTCACTCTTCTTCTAACAGGTTGCGGAAATGATTTCGCAATTCCTGTTCGATCGCGGCGGCTTGACTACCTCGCCGATCTTGCGATACGCCTTATGCGTGATCTATTTATTGGCGTGTCCCAGAAGCCTGCTAGTGTCCTATAATCTGGTAATTTAGCTTTTCCCAATTGGCCGGTCAACACTCGCTTGCTGCAGTACAAACCGGCGAACGCGAGCCATTTGCTGCGCCTCATGTGTAAAGCGCTGCGCTGTTTGCGTCCGCATGGCGCTTTTTAATGTGTACGTGCAGATCGAGCAGCTGATTTGAGCGAGTGAACTGTGAGCCCTACCAATCGCCTTCTACCGCTACCAGATCATCCATCCTGTCATCGGAAACGGCCGGCTATTGTCATCTACGTCGTCGATGAGCAGGCGCTGCTACGCCTGTTCGATCGATTAACGGAAGACGAGCTGACAGCGGAGATCGGGTGCGCCAAGGTACACGAACGACTAAAGCTGCTGATTAATAATCTGGACGCGCTAATGCTGAGAATTTCACGCTGGGGTCATGATGAGCAAAGAGCCGCCAGCGGCGACTACAAGTCGTTCCCTGCCTTGCATCGGATCCCATGCGTGTAGGCCCTGATCCTTGACTAGCCGAATGCGCTGCAGTTTCATGGCATCGATTAGTTCGGTGGAACAAGCGGTCGCTTACGACATCGAGATGCTGGCCGGACCAGACGCATTAAATGGACTTCCCCCGAGTGCGAAGCCGTTCGACCGCAGCACATGCGAACTTGGTGTCACGCTTTGGATCTGCCCACGCAACGAGCGCATTTGCGGTCCGGGGATCACAGGGACGGGTTGGCCCGCGTAGTATTCCATCAGGGGCACCCATTCCGCAACAACTACTTGTTCGACCCATACATTGTAGTATCTGCATGATGGTCAGTATGTTTTATTAAACCATCAACTGTATGCAGAAGCATGCTGCTGTAAGGCTAGCGATGTCTCATGCAAAATATACCGGTTCGTCTGGCAACAGCATCACGCAATGCTGTCTGAAAGGATCTAGCACGGACCCCATTGCCCGAACAACAACTGTGAATATTGTCAGACGGAAAGTCATGTTTCTTGTGCGAAATCTAGCCGAAGTGCGTGGATAATCGACCCCCTCAGCGACCTCGATCGCGCCCCACTTCCCATCCATCATGAAAAACTTCAGCATCAAGTACGTGATCGCCGCCGTCATCGGCTTGCTCATCCTTGCCGTGATCACCGTCGGCGCCCTTGGCTACCACGCCACGCAGCGCGCCGTTGACCTCCTCGAAAACCTCGCACTTACCACGGCCAACCAGCAGATCGGCATGTCCGACCTGAAAATGCGCATGGAAACCAACCGTAGCCACATCCTGCAGGCGCTGCAGCACAATCCTGAGAACAAGCATGCGGCGCTGCACAACCATCCGCTGACGTTCCACAGCGACTTCATCGCCAAGAACAGCGAAGAGATGCGTAAGGAGCAGCAGGAGCTGCAGGCGAGTCTGCGCTTTCCTGAAACGCGTGACCGTTTTGCTGCATGGATGACGGCCAGTGACAACCTGGGCATCGACATGATCGGCAATGCCATGCGCACGATTCAATCGGGTCAGTGGGATGACGCCAACCTGATGCTCGGCAAGCAGATCAACCCGACCTACAACAAGTCGACCGAGGCATTCGCTGCATTACAGACGCTGATGAGCGAGCGCAATGTCCGTCAGGGCAAGGAACTGCACCAGGAACTCGCCGTGCTCAACACGGTTGTGATTGCCGCCATCGTCGTGGCCATCCTGCTCAGCATCGGTGCTGCGTTCTACCTGGTCCGTGCGATCAATACGCCGTTGATGCAGGCCGTGGCCGTGGCACGCCGTGTTGCCGATGGCGACCTGAGTGTCCAGGCGCCGGTCAACTCGACCAATGAATTTGGTCAGCTGCTGGCTGCCTTGCGTGACATGACCGCATCGCTGGCCGGTATCGTCAAGGATGTGCGTAGCGAAAGTG
>Ga0265780_10006083_pt1 | contig 15099 bp, 9 predicted proteins | sample P1T30metagenome_FD_192432 | JGI IMG/M metagenome (GOLD analysis project Ga0265780, IMG submission 192432) | Plant litter microbial communities from East Loma Ridge, Irvine, California - P1 T30 | ecosystem: Environmental > Terrestrial > Plant litter > Unclassified | place: USA: California... | reverse complement strand
GCTATCGCAATGATATCCAGGCCCTGCTGGCCACGCTGTCACAGGGCGCCTCGTTAGGTGAGCGCGACCTGCTGCTGGACCAGATCGCCAGCCAGACCCAGCTACTGCGCTCGGCACTGCTGCTGGAGCGCCTGCGGCTGGAATCGGCCAAGCCGGATGCCCAGCGTGAAAGCGGCTTCCAGCAGCGCGACCAGGCACTGATCGAAGGGGTGTTGAAGCAGGCCCAGCGACGCTATGCACCGGGCGTCGAAAAAGCCTTGCTGGGTGCGCTGCTGGGCCGCTACCAGCAGTTGCCGGATGCGCAGCGCCTGGCGGAGTTCGATGCCGCCTTCGGGCGCACGCCGCAGTCGCTGGGCAGCGCGCTCGATGGCCTGTATGCACGCACCACGCTCGGCGATGAAGCACAGCGGCTGTCGCGCTTTGCCGCAGCGCGTGAGGGCAAGGCGCTGGCGCCGGATCCCCTGCTGGCCCTGGCCGGCCCGCTGGTACAGGCGCAGCTGCGCGTGGAAGGCGAGCGCAAGACCCGCGAGGGCGAGGGCCTGCGCCTGCGGCCGGCCTACATGCAGGCATTGTTCGCCTGGCGTGCCCAGCAGGGCCGGGCGGTCTACCCCGACGCCAACCGCAGCCTGCGCATCAGCTTCGGCAAGGTGGAAGCGCTGAGCCCGCGCGATGGCGTGCACTGCGATCCGGTGACCACCGTGGCCGGCATCGTGGAGAAAAACACCAATGCGTATCCGTTCGATGCACCGCGCCCGCTGCTGGACGCCATTGCCAAGGGCGACTTTGGCAGCACCGCCGATCCGGCGCTGAAGACCCAGACGGTCAACTTCCTGACCAACCTGGATACCACCGGCGGCAACTCAGGCTCCCCTGTGCTCAATGCCAAGGGCGAACTGATCGGCCTCAACTTCGACAGCAACTGGGAGTCGGTCAGCGCCAGCTGGTGGTTCGATCCGCGCTTCAAGCGCGCCGTCCACGTGGACATGCGTTACCTGCGCTGGCTGCTGGCCAAGGTCTATCCGGCCCCTGCACTGCTGCAGGAAATGGGTGTGCCGGCGGAACAATGAGCGGGGCCGGCGGGAGAAGGGTGGCCCCCCCTCAGCGCGCGATGAACGTCAGCAGCAGGCGGCGCACCGGTGCATCCATGGCATCGAAGGTGGGCTGACGGTATTGCGGGACATCCAGCGGGTTGTTCGGATCCCAGCCGATGGCGTTGCTGCCTGGCTGCGGTTGGAACACAGGCGGGGCGGTCGTGGCGCTCCACGCACACACGAACAGTCCGTGCACGCCCTGGTCCCAGCCTTCCACGATGCGCACCGATGACAGCACGATGCCCTGCCTGGCGCTGTCCCGGGCCAGATCGGCGCTGATCGTGTCCACCAGCCGGATAGTTTCATCAGCCGTGCGCTCCTGCACCCATTCCCACGTGGCCGCTGCCAGCGCACGCTCGACGAGCAGGCGCACCTCCGCTGCCTGTGTCGCGGTCGTGTGCTGCAGCGGCGCATTCGCTACCCGGCCCGGCGTCGCCGGCGGGCCCGCGACGTCGCGGATCGCCGAATGATCGGGATCGGTACCGCGGTGCGCGGCAACAAGCACGGGAAAGGTTGACTGGACAGGGGCGGTCGAATTCATGGCGATCCGGGCATCAAGGCACAACGGCAGGCGCTGCAGCCCGATAGCGTGCACTCCTGCCACGGCGACGGCCTTCATCGAGCGCTCGCCTGCGCACAGGCTGACCGCCACCCAACCCACTACACTGTCGGCACTGCCGCCCCGGAAGACCGCCTTTGGTTTCCAGCTGGATCCTGCTGCTGGTGTCCGTCGCCTATGCTGCGCTGCTGTTCGGCGTGGCGTGGTGGGGTGACCGACGCCCGCTGTATCCGGACCGGCCCTGGCTGCGCCCGGTGGTCTACAGCCTGGCGCTGGCGGTGTACTGCTCCTCGTGGACCTTCTACGGTGCGGTCGGGACGGCGGTGCGCAGCGGGGTGGGCTATCTGTCGATCTACATCGGCCCACTGCTGATGATGCTGTTCGGCTGGCGCATCATCGAACGCCTGGCGCTGGTGGCGCGCAGCCAGAACGTGGTCTCCATCGCCGACTTCATCTCATCGCGCTTCGGTCGCTCGCGGCGGCTGGCGGCGCTGGTGGCGATCATCGCGCTGATCGGCGTGGTGCCCTACCTGGCGCTGCAGTACAAAGCCGTTGCGATGAGCCTGCAGGTACTGACCGGCGACAGCGGGCCGACCGGCTACTTCAGTGATCCTGCGTTGTACGTGGCGCTGCTGATGGCCTTGTTCGCCACCTTGTTCGGTACCCGCCAGGTGGATGCAACCGAGCACCACCACGGCATGATGCTGGCCATCGCGCTGGAATCGGTGATCAAGCTGCTGGCGATGGTGGCCGTGGGCGTGTTCGCCTACCTGTGGCTGAGCGAGCGCACCGATGCGGTGGTGCAGTCGGCGCATACGCTGTTCACTTCGCTGCCCCCGGTGGGGTTCATATCGCAGACCCTGCTCAGCTTCCTGGCCATCGTGTGCCTGCCGCGGCAGTTCCACGTGGCGGTGGTGGAGTGTGGAGATGTGCGTGACGTGCACCGCGCGCGCTGGATGTTCGGCGGCTACCTGGTGGTGATTTCGGCGATGGTGATCCCCATCGCCACGGCCGGTGTCAGCCTGTTCGGCACCGGCGGCACGGTGGCCGACGATGCGATGGTACTGGCCCTGCCCCTGCACGAGGGCCGCAACGCGCTGGCGCTGGTGGCCTATGTGGGGGGGTTCTCGGCGGCGACCGGCATGGTCATCGTATCGTCGATCGCCCTGGCCACGATGATCAGCAACGACCTGGTCATGCCGGTGCTGCTGCGACGCAGCGGGGGCACCGGCGAGGCGGCGGACGTGGCATCGCGGGTGTTGTGGATCCGCCGCCTGGCGATCCTGTTCCTGGCGCTGATCGCCTACACGTACTACCGCAGCAGCGGCAACGACAACTCGCTGGCGTCCTATGGCCTGATGGCGTTCGCGGCGGTGGCGCAGTTCGCGCCCGGGCTGATCGGTGGGTTGTACTGGCGCGGGGCCAGCCGCCGCGGCGTGGAAACCGGCATCGTGCTGGGCTTCGCCACCTGGATCTACACCCTGCTGTTGCCCGCGCTGACCCAGTCCGGCCTGGTGGATGCTGCGTGGTTGAGCGAAGGGCCGTTCGGCGTGGCATGGCTGCGGCCGCAGCAGTTGTTCGGCATGAACGGGTGGGATCCGTTGACCCACGGCACGTTCTGGTCGCTGCTGGTGAACGCGGCGACGATGATGCTGGTGTCGGCACGCTGGCGGCCCAGCGTGGACGAGCGCCTGCGCGCGGCACCGTTCCTGGATCCGTATGCACAGCGGCCCTCGGTGGCCAGTGGCTGGCCGGGCCACGTGCACGTAGGCGACCTGCTGGCGCTGGCATCGCGGGTGGTGGGCGAGCGCCATGCGCGCCGTTCGTTCTTCGAACAGGCGCAGTCGCTGGGGCGCGAACTGCAGACCCAGGTGCCGGCGGATCGGCCCTGGGTGCAGTTCACCGAACGCCTGCTTGCCGCCTCCATCGGCGCCGCGTCGGCCCGCCTGCTGCTGACCAGCCTGCTGCGCGGTTCGGGCATGGACCTGGGCGAGGTGGTGGCGGTACTGGACGAAGCCGGCCAGGAGCTGCGCTTCAATCGGGAGATCCTGTCCACCACGCTGGAAAACATCAGTGCCGGCGTCAGCGTGGTCGACCCGGACATGCGCCTGACCGCATGGAACCGGCGCTACCAGGACATGTTCGGCTATCCGGACGGCATGCTGTACGTGGGCCGCCCGGTGGCCGACCTGATCCGCTACAACGCCGAACGCGGTGAGCTGGGCGAGGGCGATATCGAACGCCAGATCAGCCGCCGCATCCGCTACATGCGTGCCGGCTCGCCGCACGTGTTCGAACGTACGCGCAGCGATGGCAAGGTGATCGAGATGCGGGGACAGGCGTTGCCCGGCGGCGGCTACGTCACCAGCTACAACGACATCACCGACTACAAACACGCTGAAAAAGCGCTGCTTGAAGCCAACGAGACACTGGAGCAGCGGGTAGCCGAGCGCTCCAATGCTGCCGAGGCGGCGCAACAGTCCAAGACCCGCTTCCTGGCGGCGATCAGCCACGACGTGCTGCAGCCACTTAATGCGGCGCGGCTGTTCGCCTCGGCGCTGCGCGAAAGCCACCACAACAACGAAGAGCAGCGCCATCTGGCCGAGCGCGTGGACGCCTCGCTGCGTGCCGCAGAGGAACTGCTCGATGGCCTGCTGGACGTTTCGCGACTGGACGCCGGCGGCCTGAATCCGGTGATCGGCGAGTTCGATGCCAGTGCCCTGATGCGCGAGTTGGCGGCCCAGTACTCGCCGGTTGCCGCGGGCCGCGGATTGCGCCTGGACCTGTTCGCGCGCCAAGCCTGGGTCCGCAGTGACCGCCGGTTGTTGCGGCGGGTGATGCAGAACTTCCTGGCCAATGCGCTGCGTTACACCCGGCAGGGCCGCATCGTGCTGGCCGTGCGCCTGCGTGGCGACGAAGTGGAACTGCAGGTATGGGATACCGGCCCTGGCATTCCCGAACACCACATGCAGCAGATATTCGATGAGTTCCATCGCTACCAGCAGCCCTTCGACTGGGGTGAACAGGGGCTGGGGCTGGGCCTGTCCATCTGCCAGCGCATCTCACGCCTGCTCGACCATCGATTGAATGCGCGCAGCCGGGTCGGTAGCGGGTCGATGTTCTCCATCACCCTGCCACGGGTAGCGGCGACCCCGGGCGCCAGCGAGCAGGAACTGATGGCCGCAGCGGCGCCGGCTTCGCGTCCGGATTCACTGGCCGGCATGCGCGTGCTGTGCGTGGACAACGATGAGGAGATCCTGGATGGCATGCGCGCCTTGCTCGGGCGCTGGCAGGTGCAGGTGATCACCGCCAGCACCGTGGACCAGGCGCTGGAGAAAATCACCGCGCACCCCGATGTGATGCTTGTCGATTACCACCTGCATGATCGTCTGGACGGCCTGGACACGCTGGTCGCGCTGCGCGAGGCGGCTGGCAGCGACCTGCCCGGTGCCCTGCTCACGGCTGATGGCCGTGATGAGCTCAAGCGGATGGCACGCGACCGCGGCTATCGTGTGCTGACCAAGCCGATCAAGCCGGCTTCGCTGCGTGCGTTCCTCGCCGCTTACGCACGTTCGGACAACTGAGTCTCCCCCCGCGCGATCGCCATCCTGATGACACGGTCCACCAGCAGCGCTGGAGAGTGCTGAACGAGTTCCCGAAGATACGTGCATGGCTGCACCGCAGGAACGTCCGTTTCCGTGACCGGGCCCAGGTCGGATCGCAGGCCCGCGCAGCGGGAATTGCCTGTCGCCGAGCGCGATATCCGCCCGCTGGCGGACGGCTGCCGGCCCACCGTGGAATCGGTGGTGACCATCCGTCACCGGCGTACCCGCAACCTCCCCTTGATGGGCACCCCATGCCGGCCAGGCCGCTGGTGGGAAGGGTGAGCCGCGGGGTGCCGGTCACGCGGCGGCGCTGAGGTGCTCGTACAGGATGGTGGCGCCGATGATCATCAGGATCACGCCACCGATGATCTCCGCGCGCTTGCCAACCATGTTGCCGAGCACGCGGCCGAGCATGATGCCGGCGGTGACCATGGTCAGGGTGCACAGGCCGATGACCGCCGCCACCACGCCGATGTGTACCTCCATGAAAGCCAGTCCGACGCCTACGGCCATGGCATCGATGCTGGTGGCCAAACCGGTGACCGCCAGCTGCCAGAAGCCGTGGTGGCGTTGCGGGTCTTCGTCGGCATCATCGTGCTGCGGACGCAGGCCGTTGACGATCATGTGCAGCCCCAGGGCGATCAGCAGGCCGAAGGCGATCCAGTGGTCGAAGGCCTCCACGTACTCCAGTGCCGCGCGCCCGAGCATCCAGCCGATCACCGGGGTGATCGCTTCGATGGCGCCAAAGATGAGGCCGGCACGCAGCGCATCGCGGAACACCGGCCTGCGCATCGCGGCGCCCTTGCCGATTGCCGCGGCGAAGGCATCGGTGGACATGGCAAAGCCGATCAGGAGGATCGAAAGAGGGGACATGAAGTTCACGACAGGTCGGGCGAAGACGGACGCACGGTCCGCGTTCGCGCCCAACCTGTCGTTGCGCACGCGGACCGTTGGTCTCGCCAACCAAGATGGTTGCCCGCACCACGGCGCACTGGCCGAGCATGTTGATACGGGCGTTTCCTGCAGCAGGAAACCGGCTACTCCCCAAGGGGACGCGAAGCTTAGCACTGGCGCTGCAGCAGGAGGCGTCAGTACGTGATTGCGCAGGCAGAGCTGGATTTCATAGCTGCTGCTATATTGCGCGCCGCGTGCAGCCGAACGCACTCAGGCATCATCGAGAATCATGTCTGCACCGCGCTCGGCCACCATCATCGTCGCCGCGTTGGTATTACCGGAGGTGACGTTGGGAAAGATTGATGCATCCACTACCCGCAGTCCCGCCACACCGTGTACCCGCAACCGTGCGTCCACCACCGATGTTGCCGGGTCTGGGCCCATCGCGCAGCTGCCGCAAAGGTGATAGATGGAGCCGCTGTTCTGGCGGAAATAGGTCAGCATGGCCGCTTCGTCATCCACCCCCACGGCCTTGCCGGGAAGTACCTCTTCAACGGTGGCCGTGCGCAGCGCGGGTGACTGCATGATCCTGCGCACCAATCTGCTGCCTTGGATCACTTCCCGCACGTCATGGTCGGTGGACAGGTAGTTGGGGTCGATGCGCGCGGCGTCCGCCGCACCGGTCGATGCGATCTGCACGCTGCCCCGGCTGGTCGGCCGGCAGGGATTGAAGCACAACAGGAAGCCCGGATAGGGTTCTGGCTGGATGCTCGACTTCTGGTTCGTGGGTATCTGGTAAGACAGCGGATTGAAGTACAACTGCAGGTTGGGTGCTGTCACCTCTGCGGTGCCTCTGAAGAAACCGCCTGCCTGGTTCACGCTCATCGCAAGCGGCCCGCTGCGGGTCAGCGCGTACTGCAGTCCCAGCTTCAGGCGTCCGCCCCACGAGCTGAAGGTGTCGTTCAAGGTAGGGATGTTGGCGCGGTAATAATAACTGGCACATAGATGATCCTGCAGATGCTGGCCCACCGCGGGCAGCGCGTGGCGCAGCGCGATGCCATGCCGAGCCAGCAACGCCGGATCGCCGATACCGGACAACTGCAGCAGTTTCGGGCTGTCCACCGCGCCGGCCGCCAGGATGATCTCGCGCCGCGCATGCAGCACGTGCCGCTCGCCGTGCTGCAGCACCTGGACAGACACGGCGCGGCGGGTTTCATCCAGCAGCACGCACTCGGCCAGCGTGTTGCGCTGGATGTGCAGATTGGGGCGCTCCAAGGCAGGATGCAGATAGGCGAAACTGCTTGAGCAGCGCTGGCCATTGCGGGTGTTGACGTCGTACACGCCGGCGCCTTCCGGCGCCGGACCATTGAAATCATCGGTCGCCGGGTAGCCAAGCTCCGCGCAACCGCGCAGGAAGGTATCGGTGATGGGATGGGTATGGCCCTGCATCGGGGTGACATGGATCGGACCGGAGCCGCCATGGAACGTGCTCGCGCCCCGTGCATGCGTTTCCAGCCGTTTGAACGCAGGCAGCACGTCGGCGAACGCCCAGCCCGGGTTGCCCGCTGCAGCCCAGTCGTCGAAGTCGTGTGCCAGGCCGCGGACGTAGATCATCGCGTTGATCGAGCCGGAGCCGCCCTGGACCTTGCCGCGCGGGGCATAGAGACTGCGCCCACCCAGATGAGGCTGTGGCACGGTGTTGTACATCCAGTTGTATGTCGGGTTGTAGTAAAGCCTGGCGAAGCCCACCGGGATGCGGAACAGGAGCGAGTTGTCCTTGCCCCCTGCCTCCAGTACCAGCACCTGATGCTGGCCGCAGGCGCTCAGTCGGTTGGCCAGGATGCTGCCCGCCGAACCGGATCCCACGATGATGTAGTCGTACGTCATCTGTTCGTTCATGCCGTTCACCCACGCGCCGGGCGCGTATCCTTGACGTCGACCGGGTCGGCGGCCATCTGCAGGTGCAGGCGCTGGCCGGTGTAGGGGCTGTTGGCTCGCACCACGTCCATGTCCAGCTCCACGCCAAGTCCGGGTGCCTCGGAAGGAATGATGTAGCCGTCTTCCCAGTGCAGCGGTTTCTTCAGTATCCGCGCATGGAATCCATCCCAGGTGCCGATGCTTTCCTGGATGAGGAAGTTGGGTGTGCAGGTGGCGAGCTGGAAGCTGGCCGCCGCGCCGATCGGCCCGTTGTAGAGGTGCGGTGCGATCTGCGCGTAATGCACCTCGGCAAGACTGGCGATCTTCTTTGCTTCCAGCAGGCCGCCGCAGCGGCCGAGGTTCATCTGCAGGATGGACGCGCCGCCGGCCTGCAGCAGCTTGAAGAACTCTTGTTTGGTGGTCAATCGCTCGCCACTGGCGATGGGAATGCTGGTCGCTGCGGCGACCCGCGCCATCGCTTCTTCCTGCCCCGGCGGGACCGGCTCTTCGAACCACAGCGGGTCGTATTTTTCCAGTCGCTTGGCCAGACGGATGGCCGAGGAGGGCACCATCTGCCCGTGGGTTCCGAACAGCAGATCAGCCTGATCGCCGACGGCCTCGCGTATGCGGCGGCAGAAGGTTTCGCAGCGCTCCAGTACCTCCATCGAAAGCTGATGGCCGGAGTACGCCGAGTACGGTCCGGCTGGATCGAATTTCACTGCGGTGAATCCGCGTGCGACATTGTCCGCTGCGCATTCTGCGGCCAGGTCGGGGTCGCTGTAGTCGTACTCGCCGGTGATGTTGCGTGGATACAGATACGTATACGAGCGCAGCCGCTCGTGCACGCGACCTCCCAGGAGCTCATACACCGGCTTGCCCGCGGCCTTGCCGATGATGTCCCAGCAAGCCATTTCAAGCCCGCTCACGACCCCCATCATGGTCAGGTCGGGACGCTGGGTGAAGCCGCTGGAGTACGCTTGGCGGAAGAAGCGCTCGACGTGGTGCGGATCCTGCTCAAGAAGGTAACGGGAGAACACATCATCGATGAGCGGCAGCATCGCGCCGGGGTGGAAGGTGGTCGCGTAGATTTCGCCCACTCCCTCGATGCCGCAGTCGGTTTCCACCATGACGAAGATCCAGTACATGCCGCCCACGTGCGGCGGTGGCGTGGCCACGACATGGGTCTGCAGCGAAACTACTTTCATGTGATTTTCTCCCGTGCGCGCAGGCGGCGCTTGAGCGCCAGTGCAGCCACTGCACCGAGCAGCCCGACCACCAGCACGTAAGTGAAATAGAGTTGATAGCCGAGCAGGCCAGGGAAGGTATCGGTGAACCAGCCGTTGACCAACGGCAGGAACGCATCCGGCGCATAGCCAACCACGGAGATGATGCCGATCGCCAGCCCGGTGATCCGTGCGGGGATGCGGCAATCATCCAGGATGGCCCAGTACAGTCCGCGGATCGCGTAGGTCATCAGGCCAACGAAGACCACCAGCACGATCAGCACGCTGATGCTGTGCGATGCCGGCAACAGGACCAGTCCCAGCATGCCCAGCGCCGACAGCAGCAGTGCAGCGATCAGGACGCCCAGCTTGGAGAATCGATCGCCGAGCCAGCCGCCGCCGATGCCGCCGATCGGGCGCATCCACAGTTTGACGGTGGTTATGACGCCGGCCATGGTGGCGCTCAGCCCCAGGCCATCCTGTTCGAGGTAGGCAGAAAAGCTGTAGGTAGCCCAGAAGAAATGGAACCCACAGAACACGATGGCCGTGACCAGCCACAGCTCCGGGATGCGTATCAGCGTACGCAGATCATCGCCCAGCCGACCCGAGGTACCCGCCGCGCCGGCGGCTGTGGCGGCATCGTCATCGCGTGCGGCCGCTGCCGACTCCGGGTCTGGTACGAAACCCAGCACCACACCCAGTGCGATGCAGGTGGCGGCGTACAGATGGATGACGTGGCGCAGGCCCTCGGCCTGGCTTTGCCCGTGGTCATTGACGCTCCACGCAAACAGCGAAATGGCGACGGTGGCCAGCAGCGCTTCAACCAGCCCACGACCGCCGTCGAGCACCCCGAAGAAGCGGCCCTGCTCGTGCTCCTGCGCGATCATCTTGACCCGCTTCAGCAGCGCGGCCCAGAACGTCAGCCCAGCGGTGACGCCGAAGCCGCTGAAGATCAGCAGCAGCGCCGCGTAGCCGGGCAGGGTGGCGTACCACAGGCCCAGCGCACCGGTACCCAGCAGCGAAAAGCTGACCAGCAAACGCGGTGAGATGCGATCAGCGAGCCAGCCACTGGGCAGGTAGCTGACCAGGAAGGCGGTGCCCAGGATCGAGTACAGCACGCCCAACTGATGGTTGCTGATGGCCAGCACGTCCAGCATGGTGCCCTGATAGACCTGACGCAGGTACAGCATGGGATAGATGGCACCGGCTGCGATCACCAGCAGCATCAGCTGCATGTAGCGCAGCCATCGGCCGCGCGCCGTCGCTGCCGGCGCGTCGGCCGGTATCGAAACAGAAGTGGTCATAAGAGATATCTGGAGAGGCAGGAGGCCGCAGAACAGCGGCGGATCAGAACTTCATCACCACCAGACGGGTCTGGGTGAACTCCAACATGCCGTGCTTGCCGTCGTCCCCGCCCAGCCCTGATCGCTTCCAGCCCGCATGGAACCCCTGATAGGGATCCGCCGGTGTGCGGTTGACATACAGTTCGCCTGCTTCGATCCGGTTGGCGGCCTGCAGCGCGCTGCGGTAATCCTCGGTGAACAACACCGAGGACAGGCCGAACTGATGATCGTTGGCCTGTGAAAGCGCATCGTCCAGATCGGTGTAGCGCAACACCGGCAGCACCGGTCCGAAGGTCTCTTCCTTGACGATCTCCATGTCCTGGCGGCAGTTGCCAAGCAGGGTGGCGGGATAGAAGAATCCCGGCCCCTGCGGCATCACGCCGCCGGCTTCAAGCACGGCACCGTCGGCCAGCGCGCGCTGCACCTTGGCGTGGATCTGCTGGCGCGCGGCCTTGCTGGCCAGTGGTCCCATGCAGCTGGCATCTTCGCTGCGGTCGCCGATACGCACCGCCTTCATCGCCTCGCGCAGCAATCCCACGAATGCATCGTGCACGCTGTCCTGTACATACACGCGCTCCACCGCCGTGCACAGCTGCCCGCAGTGCGTGGTCCGCGAGGCAGCGATGGCTGCGGCGGCCTTTGCAAGATCGGTGTCGGCGGCGACGATCGCCGGTGTCTTGCCACCCAGTTCCAGCGACGGCTTGGCGATGTTGGCCTTGCAATAGTCCAGCACCGTGCGACCTACGCCCACGCTGCCGGTCAGGGTGATCATGCCCACTCCAGGGTGGGTACACAGCACCTCGGCCACATCGTGCTGCATGGCCAGGATGTTGATGACGCCATCCGGAATACCTGCGGCCTGGACCGAACGGGCGATCTCCATCGCAGACAGGGGGGTGGTGTTGCTGGGTCGCACGACGACGGTGTTTCCGGTGATCAGCGCCGGCGCGATTTTGCGCATCAGCGTGTACACCGGGAAATTGAACGGAATCAGGCAGGCGACCACACCGATCGGCTCGCGCTGCAACAGGATGGTTTCATTGCAAGTGTCGCTGGGAATCACCTCGCCTTCGATGCGACGCGCCCATTCGGCATGGTAGCGGGTGATGTCGGCGGCATAACGGGCTTCGTTGCTGGCATCGTCCAGGCTCTTGCCGGACTCGCTGGCCAGTATCGTCCCGATGATGGGCGCACGCTCGGTAAGTGCATCGGCCAGCCGGCGCAGGTGCTGCGCACGTTCGATCGCCGGCAGCCGTGCCCAGCTGCGCTGGGCGCACGTTGCCGCTTCCACGGCGGCACGCGCCTGCGCTGCGCTGGCCGCACTGACGGTGCCTGTCGGCATGCCGGTGGCGGGATTGTCCACGGTGATGACCTGATTCTGGTCGGCGGCCACAAAATGGCCCTTGATGAAGTTCAATTCGCTGCGCATGGTTCCTGCTCGCTTGGGAAATCGGGCCAGGCCTCGCCCAACCACGCTCCGACCCGTAAGCGACCGGTGCGCACTGCAAGCTTTGAAGTTGCTGCGCTGCACACACAAGCGATGAATTCAGCAGTACATCATTCGAAAAAGTCGGGTTCAACCTGCTGACGATGCGGCTCGGCCTGCTGCGCCTGCAGCCAGTGACAGAACGCCGCCAGCGCAGGCGATCCTGATGCCTCTCTGCGCTGCACCAGCCAGTACGACTGGTGACCTTCGAGCTGCGTGTCCAGCACCTGCACCAGGGTGCCGTCGGCCAGCTGCGGTGCGACCATGTGGCGATCGGCGATGGTGACGCCCAGCCCGTCCACGGCAGCCTGGATCGCCAGGTCCAACACATCGAACTCATGACCGGCCTGTAGATCGATGCCGGACAACCCCGCTGCGTCCAGCCAGTGCGTCCAGGTCAGGTAGCGGCGATCTTCGCCAGCCAGCACATGCAGCAGGGGCATGTCATCCAGCGCCGGGATGCCATCGCGCTGGTGGGCGGTCGCCAGCGCCGGGCTGCACACGGCGATGTGCTGCTCGGTAAGCAGGTGGGATGCCGTCAGGCCTTCCCATTCGCCGTCGCCGAAGCGGATTGCGACATCCAATCGGGTTGATTCGAGCAGATCGTCATGCAGCCGAGTGCTCAGGCTCAGGTCCAGCTGCGGGTGCGCCTGGCGCAGGCTGCCCAGCCGCGGCTGCAGCCAGCGACGCGCAAACGTGGGCGGAACATTAAGCCGCAGCCGGTGCAGGTGCTGCTGGTCCTGGATCCTGCGCACGGTGAACTCGATACGGTCGAAGGACTGCTGCAGTGCCTGCAACAGCAGCTTGCCGGCCGGGGTCAGCTGCAGATGGTGGTGCTGGCGCAGCAGCAGCGGTTCGCCCAGTTGCGCTTCGAGCAACCGCACCTGGCGGCTGACCGCGCTCTGGGTAACATGCAGCCGCTCGGCGGCACGGGTGAAGTTGCCGGTGCTGCCAGCAACTTCGAATGCCTTCAAGGCATTGAGGGTGGGCATCCTGCGTTTCACGTCGCCTCCCGGGCGGCGATCATGCCGCAGCCGCTTCGTCAAAAGTAATAGCCGATGTTCATGTACAGCTGGCGCTTCCAGTGATCAGTGCCGCCGGCTGCCAGACTCTGGGTGTAACTGCTGCCACCAAGGTAGGGATCATTCCGGCCCTGCAGCATTTCCAGCGCAACGTACACTTTTTTCACGTGGAAGGACGTACCGGCGATGAACCGCTGGGTGGGCAGGAAACCGGGCGCCGACTTTTCGTAGCGACTGTAATTGACGTAGGGTTTGATCGCGCTGACCCAGCCGCCCAGCCATGTGCCGGGAAGGGCATAGCTCAGGTCAGCCGAACCCAGCGTGCCGCGCCCGGCCACGTTGAACGTGCCGTCATAGCCACCGAAGGTGACGGTCTGGCTGCCATCGGGGTTGCGCGGGTCCATCAACTGGCGGGCCAGCAGCACGCCCATGCCCCACGTCCCCTGCTGGTACTGGTAGTGCGCAGCGAAGACATTGCGCTGGCCATCCAGCCCGGTGTCCAGGTTGTGCAACGTTGAGTGCAAAAGCGACACTCCGACCTCGCCCACCCCCCCCTCTGCGCCATGCAGTGCATGCGCCGCTCGCAGCGCCAGCAAGCCCCGTTCGGTATTGCGGCTGCCGTGGGCCACCCCCGGGTCGGCTGGGGTGACCACGATGGCGTAGGTGCTGCCATTGCTGCTGCCGTGGCCGGGCCACGCCGGGCGTGCGTAGACGCCTGCCTGGAGGTCCCAGTCACCGCGGCGGCGTTGCCAGCTGACACCCACCTGGCTGACATCTTCCAGTCCTACCACGTTGCCCAGCGTCTCGTAGAACGTACTGCTGAAAAGAGGCTGCAGGCCAAACGGTACCTTGGTCAGCCCCACCTTGATCTGCTGGTCGCCTTCCAGGTGCCGGCCTACCCAGGCATGTTCGACGAAGCGAAGCCCCCCGAGCGGTAGATACTGGAAAGGATAGGAACGGCCATACCAGCGGTACTGGGCTGCACCCATCCAGGTGTCGTCATCGAAGGCGACATTGGCCATCACGGTGTCCAGGCCGGCCTTGCCGATATCGCGGCCCGGATCCAGGTCGAAGCGTGCGCGTACGGCACCGCCGATCGACCAGTGGTCGCTGATCTGCACCGCGGTGGCCGACAGGGGGCAGCAAACCAGCCCGGCAAGCGCACTGGTGCAAACGAACGGGAAGACTTTCATCGGTGTACTCGTCGCCACGGAACGCAGGCGACGCTAGCGATGAAGGCAGAGCAACCACAAACGGCAAATTTGAAGGGCAATGCTGCGTTTTACGCATGTTCCGCCGGCGACCACGCAGGGCCGCCTCCCTTCGCTCAATCCTCTTCCGGCGGCAACACGATCTGCTCGTCGTCGATGGCCAGCTTGCCGGCCATCAGCACGGCCTGGGTGCGGTTGGTCACGCCCAGCTTTCGCAGGATGGCGGTGACGTGCGCCTTGATGGTGGCCTCGGACACATTCAGGTCGTAGGCGATCTGCTTGTTCAAGCGCCCCGCGCCCAGCATCTGCAGTACGCGGAACTGCTGCGGGGTGAGTTCGCGCAGGCGTTGGCCGACCTCGCGCTCTTCGCGGCCGGTGGGTGGCTCGTTGTGCGCCTCCGGCGGTGCCCACGTTTCGCCGTCCAGGATCATTCCCAGCGCATGGCCGATGGTGTCAGAATCAGCCGATTTGGGGATGAAGCCGAACGCGCCATGATCAAGCGCACGGCGCATCACCTTGGGTTCCTCGCGCGCGGACACCACCACCACCGGCAGGTGCGGGTGCAGCGATCGCATGTGCACCAGTGCATTGAATCCCTGGGCACCGGGCATGTTGAGATCCATCAGGACCAGGTCGGCATCGTTGTGCTGGTCGGCCAGCGCGTACAGCGCTTCCACGCTGTCGGCTTCGAACAGCTGCACGCCGGGGATGACGCGCTTCACGGCGCCTCGCAGGGCCTCGCGGAACA